>Ga0209125_1000595_pt1 | contig 44032 bp, 38 predicted proteins | sample BarGraIncub1131A_FD_184503 | JGI IMG/M metagenome (GOLD analysis project Ga0209125, IMG submission 184503) | Arctic peat soil microbial communities from Barrow, Alaska - Barrow Graham LP Incubations 11-31A (SPAdes) (version 2) | ecosystem: Environmental > Terrestrial > Soil > Wetlands > Peat... | reverse complement strand
CGAATATGCTTCCGTCGCGCAACTGCGCGGCGCCATGAGCCAACGGAACCTGCCCGACCCGAGCGCCTTTGCCCGCGCCGCCTATCTGGACGCGCTCGACTCCTTCAGCGCGCCGCCTGGCGTGCGTTACTGAGGTGCACAAACGCCGCGACCGTATCAGGAAGCGCGGCGCGGCGAAAACGCGGCGATGAAATCGGCCGCTGGCACGGGCCGTGAGAAAAAGTAGCCTTGCGCCTCTTCGCAGTGGTAGATACGCAAGTGGTCGAGGACCGCCTTGCTCTCGACGCCTTCGGCGATCGTCCGCAAACCCAGGCTGCGCGCCATCTGGATGACGGCGCGCACGATCGCGGCGTCATCCGAATCGGTCGCCAGCTCGCGGATGAACGATTGGTCGATCTTGAGTTTATCGACCTTGAAACGTTTCAGATAGGAAAGGCTCGAGTAGCCAGTGCCGAAGTCGTCGATCGACAACTTGACGCCCATGTGCTTGAGACGCTTGACGGTAGCCAGAACGTTTTCGGTATCGCGGATCAGGATCGACTCGGTCAGTTCGAGTTCGAGCTGACCCGGATCGATGCCCGACTCCTGGAGGGCGCGGGTGACCGACTGCTCGATATCGCCGCGCTTGAACTGAACCGGCGAAAGGTTAACCGCTACCACCAGACCGTGCATGCCGGCCTGCTGCCATCTCGCCGCTTCGCGGCAGGCCTCGCGCAGCACCCATTCACCGATCGGAACGATCAGGCCGCTCTCTTCGGCGACCGGAATGAAGCGCCCCGGGGGTACCAGGCCCAACTCGGGATGATTCCAGCGAATCAGCGCCTCGGCGCCGAGGAGCGCGCCGCTGGCGATGTCGATCTGCGGCTGGTAGTGCAGCACGAACTGGCCGGCGTCGAGCGCTTGCCGCAGGCCGAAATGCATTGAAAGCTGCTCGATTGCCTCATCGTTCATTTCCTCATTGAAGAAACGGTAGGTATTGCGGCCGGCATCCTTGGCACGGTACATCGCCATGTCGGCCTTCTTGCGCAGAGTTTCGAAGTCGGCGCCGTCATCCGGGTAGATGGCCACGCCGACCGAGACGGTAGTCGTCAGCTCCTTGTCTTCGACGCGAAAAGGCACCAGCATGCCGACCATCAGCCTGGCGAGAAAAATGACGGTGGCGTCAGCATCGGCGAGGTCCGGCAAGAGAATAAGAAACTCGTCACCGCCTTGCCGGCAGACGGTGCCGGCATCCGGTATGCACTCGCCCAGACGCTTGGCCACTTCGACCAGCAGGCGGTCGCCGACGCTGTAGCCAAGCGAGTCGTTGACCGCCTTGAACTGGTCGAGATCGACGACGATCAGCGCAATCTTCGTCGCACCGCGCTCGGCGAAACCAATCGCCTGCTGCAACCGGTCCTCGACCAGCAGGCGGTTGGGTAACCCGGTCAAGGCGTCGTGATAGGCGAGAAACGTGGCCAACTCTTCGGCCCGCTTGCGATCCGTGATGTCGGCGTAGATCCAGATGCTGCCCTCCTGCGGGTGCGCCGGATCCAACGCGTGCCCCGTCACCTCGCCCCAGAACGTGCTGCCGTCGGCGTGCTTCAACATTGTTGTCGCGCTAAAACTCAGGCCATTATTCAGGGTGCCGTAACCGGCGTCGGCGAGTTTGCCGAACACCTCCTCCGTCGGATACAAAATCCGCGTCGACTGGCCGATCATCGCGCCAGCCGGATAGCCGAAGATTTCCTCGAAACGCCGGTTGCAGGTAACGATCCGGCGATCGCGCAGCATGACGATGCCGACCAGGGCATTTTCGAGCAGCGCTTCTTTTTCGGCGAGCAGCGCGGCGACTATCTCGTCCTTGCGTTTGCGCTCGGTGATGTCGCGTCCGACCAGAACGCCGTAGCAGCCTTCATCGACGATGGCGATGCGGAACGAGAGCTCCAGCCAGATTGTATTGCCCGGCGAACCGAATTCGGTAACCAAGGCATGAGCGGGTGTCTCGTCGCCGTCGATCCGCTCGACCATTTCCTTGCGCAGCACGTCGAGCACGATGCTCGCGTCGGCGAGCCCGAGCGAAGCGAACGAGCGCCCGATCAGCGCCTCGACCGGTTCGCCGAGCAGACGGGCGAGGGGAACGTTGGCGTCGGCCACAATGCCCTCGGGCAAGGCGACCAGAATAACAAAGTCGGAAGTATGGTCAAGAAGGGTCCGAAAACGCTCCAGACGGTTGAGATTCTGTTGCAACTGCGGGTAATAACTTTTGTGAAACGAATGCTCACCAAGCCCGACAATACGCGCCTTGCGTGCCTCCCAGTCATCGTCGTCCGGATCAGAGAGCTTCACCATAGATCGCCTTGATGTCTCCGATGTTGGCATGCCTGGGGTTGGTGACGAGGCACGCGTCCTTGACCGCGTGACCGGCCAGTTCCCCAATATCAGCGGCGCGTACGCCGCGCGCGGCGAGGCTGTCAACGATGCCCAAGCGCAAGCGCAGGGCGCCAAGTTCGGTGATGATCCGCTTGGCGCGCTCTCGCTCCGTCATGCCGCGCATGTCGATGCCCATCGCCTCGCCAATCTGCCGGTAGCGGTCAGGGCTCGTCGCCATGTTGAAACGAACCACGTGCTCAAGCAGCAGCGCGTTGCACTCGCCATGCGGCAGGTCGAGAAACCCGCCGAGGGAATGCGCCAGCGCGTGCACCGCCCCGAGGCTGGCATTTGAAAAGGCCAGCCCGGCGTGCAGACTGCCGAGCACCATGTTTTCACGGGCAGACAGGCAGGTCGGATCGGCCACAGCCTGCTCAAGATTTTTCCAGACCAGCGAGATGGCTGACAGGGCGTGCACGTCCACCACGGGCGAACTGGCGGTCGAAACATAGGCCTCGATCGCGTGCGTCAGTGCATCGAGGCCGGTACACGCGGTGAGGTAAGGCGCCATCGTCAGCGTCGTTTCCGGATCGATCAGCGCCACGTCGGGCACCAGGCTCTTGCTGATGATGGCCATTTTGTAGCGGCCGGGTGTGTTGACGACGATGCAAAATTGCGAAATTTCGGCCGCCGAGCCCGCCGTCGTCGGAATGCAGATCAAGGGCGGACCCGGCACCTCGACCTGATCAACCCCCTCGAACGCAAGAACGTTGCGGCCGTTGGCATGCACGATGCCAACGCCCTTGGCGCAGTCCATGACACTGCCGCCGCCGAGCGCGACGATAACATCGCAGCGTTCCTTCGCATAAAATGCGGCCCCGGCCATCACCTCGTAATCCTTGGGATTGGGGGTCAGGGCGTGAAAAACGACCGACCCGACGCCGACTTCGGCGAGATCGGCCTGAACATCCTTGAGCCAGCCCGCCGCGATCACTCCGGGATCGCTGACGATCAGCACCCGTCGCGCCTTCAGATTGCGGGCATAGTATCCGACCCGCCGCCTAGCCCCCACCCCGAAAATGAATTCCGGCACGACGAACTTGCGCATTTCGTAAAGCGGCATCTCCTCTCCCGGATTATTCTCCTGCGGTCGGCAACCAAGTCTCCAGCCTTTGGCGACACCTCTGCCGGGCGCCTCCTTCTCTAACGGCAACCCCCCACTATTACTTTAGTCAGAAGGACGGCAAAGTTACAGTAACGCACGGCTAGTATCTCCAGCCGTAGTCGCCACTGTCAATCTGGATTTTCTGGCGCCTCACTCAAAAAAAACAGTCGCCAGGTCGGGAACACCGCGCATGCCGACGTGTCCACGAAAGCTCGCGCTGAATGCGGGCTGGGTTCAATCTGGTTCAAAATACCGGCCGAGCGATGCGCCGCCGCGCACACGCAATTTGGACGTCAAAGGGCAGAACATTCGGCGATAATAAGGAGCGCCAATGGTTGGCCGAATAATGGTGTAAGTTTTTGTATAAATTACTGATTCGCTTTAGGGATGGCAGACAGAATGGAGAGCGAATGCTTCCTAACCGGCGCGGGACCCACAAAACGCCGGAAGCACATCATTTTCTGGTGTGCGGTCACGGTCGTGTTCGGGGCGGCAATAGCCGCCGGGGTTTGGGTCGAAACGCGCAATTCGCGGCTGCAGGCGCATTTTTTCTCCGAGTTCGCGCGCAGCGCCAACTGGCAGATGCAGTCGGGGGGAGACGAAGCGTTCTGGCTGCCACAGACGGGACCCTACAACATCCGGCTTGGTTACAGCCAGATGAAGGAGATGCTGCCGCGACTGGTGGCGGCAGGCTATGACGTTGCCGCCCAGGCGCGGCAGTCCGATGGTTTTCGCCGACTCACCAGCCACGGCTACTACCCGATCTACCACGAAAAATCGCAGGCTGGGCTGACGCTGCTCGACCGCAACGGCACACCGCTCTACGCCAGTCACTATCCGGAGCGGCAATACGCCTCGTTCGAGGCCATTCCACCTGTACTGGTCGACGCGCTGCTCTACGTGGAGAACCACGACCTGCTCGACACCGAACACCCGATGCGCAATCCGGCGGTCGACTGGGGGCGCTTGAGTCGCGTAGCGGTCGGCCAGACCTTGCGTGTCCTCGATCTTGAAGGCGGCCGCGCGGGCGGCAGCACACTGGCGACGCAAATCGAGAAATTCCGGCATTCGCCAGGCGGTCGCACACGCACTGCCGACGACAAACTGCGGCAGATGGTGTCCGCCTCACTGCGCGCCTATCAGGGAGGCGAGGATACGCTAGCGGCACGCAAGCGCATCGTCCTCGATTATCTCAACTCCGTGCCGCTCGCCGGCCTAGCCGGCTACGGCGAAGTCAATGGGCTGGGTGACGGTCTGTGGGCGTGGTACGGCCGCGACTTCGACAGCGCCAACCACCTGCTGGCCGATCCCAACGCCGATCCAGCCGCCCGGGCCCAGGTATTCCGCGAAGTGTTGTCGTTGATCGTCGCACAGCGCCGCCCTTCCGGCCTCCTGCTCGAATCGACGGAGCGCCTTGACAGCCTGACCGACAGCTACCTGCGCCTGCTCTCCAGTGATGGCGGAATTCCGCAAGCCTTGCGCGACGATGCCTTGCGCGCCCGCCTGGTACCGGCACGCAAGGCACGCGAAGGCGAAGCCGTGTCCTTCATCGAGCGCAAGGCGGTCAACGACGTACGCGGAACGCTCGGCGACCTCCTCGGAGTCGACGACCTCTATGCCCTTGATCGCTTCGATCTAACGGCGCGAACCACGCTCGACGGGCCAGCGCAGAGCAAAGTGACGGCCTATCTCGGCCGTCTCGCGCAGGACGATTACCTGCGTTGTGCCGGCTTCAAGGAGCGCCGTATGCTCGATCGCGGCGATCCGCTCGGCGTCAATTACAGCTTTACGCTCTACGAGAAGACGCCGCTTGGCAACCTCTTGCGCGTGCAGGCCGACAACCTGAACCAGCCGCTCGACATCAATGCCGGAACCAAGCTCGATCTGGGCTCCAGCGCCAAGTTCCGCACGCTGATCTCCTACCTCAATGTCGTCACCGACCTGCATCGGCGCTACGCTGGACTCGACGCCAAGGCCCTCGCCCGCATCGAAACGAAGCCCAGTGATCGGCTGAGCAACTGGGCCATCGCCTACTTGCGCGCCAGTGAAGACCGCAGCCTGACGCCGATGCTCGAAGCGGCCATGGAACGGCACTATTCAGCCAGTCCGGGCGAGAGCTTCTTCACCGGCGGCGGCGTGCACCGTTTTTCGAACTTCAAGCACGAAGACGATGGGCAAAATCCAACGGTCGCCGGCGCGCTTGAGCAATCGGTCAATCTGGTCTTTATCCGCATCATGCACGACGTCGTGCATTACCACGCCTACGAGGCGGTCGATGCGCCGGCGCGCGCGCTGCGCGATGGCGATGAGACGGTGCGGCAGGATTTTCTCAACCGCTTTGCCGAGCGCGAAGGCATCGGCTTCCTGCGCACCTTCTGGCACAAGTACCGTGACGTGGCGCCGGACGACCGCCTCGACGTGCTCGCCGACTCTGTGCCGTCACGACAAGCACCACTCGCCGCGGCGTTTCTGACCGTACACCCGGAGGCCGACGTCGACACCTTCCTAGCGTTCATGCACGACCATCTGGGCGCCAACGCGGGAACCGACGGGGGCCTGCGCCATATCTACGACAACCACGCGACGCGCCACTACAACCTGTCCGATCAAGGCTATCTGGCGCGCGTGCACCCGCTCGAACTGTGGCTCGTCCGCTACCTGCGCAGCCACCCCGACGCCGGGCTGCGCGAGGTCGTCGCGGCCAGCGTTGCCGAGCGCCGCGAGGCCTCGCGCTGGCTGTTCTCCAGCCGTCTGCGGCATGCCCAGCAGGTGCGCATCGACATCATCGTCGAGGTAGCTGCCTTCGAGCGCATTTCCGCCGAATGGCGCCGTCTGGGTTACCCCTTCGATAGTCTGGTGCCGTCGCTGGCCACCGCGATCGGCAGTTCGGCCGACCGCCCAGCGGCGCTCGCCGAACTGATGGGCATCGTCGTCAGCGACGGAATCCGGCGCCCGACGGTACGCATCGACCAGCTGAACTTTGCCGCCGCAACGCCCTTCGAAACGCAGCTGGTACGGCGTGTTGAACCCGGTGAACGGGTGCTCCCCACCGAAATCGCGCAGGTGGCACGGCGCGCCTTGTTGCGCGTGGTCGATAGCGGTACCGCCCGGCGCGTCAAGGACGTCTATCGCGACGCCGACGGCAAAACGCTGCTGGTTGGGGGCAAGACCGGGACTGGCGACCATCGCTTCCAAGTGTTCGGCGCCGGCGGGGCGCTCAAGAGTTCGCGCGTCATGAATCGTGCGGCCACCTTCGCCTTCTACGTCGGCGACCACTTCTACGGCGTCGTGACCGCCTTCGTACCGGGGCCAAAGGCGGCCGCCTACGACTTCACGTCGGCGCTGCCCGTACAGATTCTCAAGGAACTCCAGCCGGCACTGCTACCCTTGATTACCGGCAAGGAAGCCGCGCCGGGGCATTGCAGCGAGGCACCCCGGCCGAGCGTCAATGCTGCCGCCGGCAAAGCGACGCGACTCGACGGCCGTGAGAGCTAATGCTAGCAGTCGTTTTCTGTGAGTGGACCTAAAACGCGCGCGCGAGTTGGCGCGAGGTCTTCGAATCGCGGAAGACGATCGGCTGGCTGAGCTGTCCGGAACGGACTTTGGCGGCCAATTCCAGGGCGTTGTCGATCAGCCCGTGCTGCGGCGATCTTGCGCACACCGGGTCAGTAGCGCCGGCGTTGCCGGTCAGCATGAAGGCCTGGCAGCGGCAACCGCCATGGTCCTTTTCCTTCTCGTTGCAGCTACGGCAGGGCTCGGGTAGCCAGGCCGTGCCACGAAAACGGTTGAACAGGTCAGAGTCGTACCAGATCGACGCGAGGTCGTGCTGGCGCACATCGGGAAATTCGAAGCCGGGCAGCATGCGCGCCGTGTGGCAGGGCAGAGCCAGCCCGTCCGGCGTCACCGAGAGGAAGACTTCGCCCCAGCCGTTCATGCACTTCTTTGGCCGGCTTTCCTGATAGTCCGGCGCCACGAAGAAGATCTTCATTGTCTTGCCGAGCCGTTCCCGCCACTTATCGGTCACCGCTTCGGCACGGCGCAGCTGTTCGGCTGAGGGCATCAGCGTGTGGCGGTTGAGGAAGCCCCAGCCGTGGTACTGCGTATTGGCCAGTTCGAGGTATTCGGCGCCGAGTTCGACGGCCATTTCGATGATGCGGTCTACGTGGTCGATGTTCGCCGCATGCAGTACGCAGTTGATCACCGTCGGGTAATCGTATTCCTTGGTCAGGCGGGTCACTTCTTGTTTCAGCTCGAAGGTACGCGTGTTGGTGATCAGGTCGTTGGCCTCACGCGTAGCGTCCTGGAAGGAGAGCTGGATGTGGTCCAGCCCGGCCACCTTGAGCGCCGCCAGGCGCGGCTCGGTGAGGCCGACGCCGGAGGTGATCAGGTTGGTGTAGAAACCGAGCTGGCGGGCTTCGCCGACCAGGAGCTCGATATCGTCGCGGAGCATCGGCTCGCCACCGGAAATACCGAACTGGGCAGCGCCCATGGCGCGCGCCTGACGGATCACGCCTAGCCATTCCTCGGTCGTCAGTTCCGGCCCGGCGGCGGCGAAATCGACCGGGTTGTAGCAAAAGGAACAATGCAGCGGGCAGCGGTAGGTCACTTCGGCGAGCAGCCAGAGCGGATGCGGCGGGCGTGGGCTGGTCATGAGGCGCTTTCCACGCCGCCGTTCCAGTTCACCCAGCCCTTTTCCTCGGCCATGGCGAGGAAGGCTTCGATGTCGCCGCGCAGGCCGGTGGTAGCGAAGCTCTGTTCGAGGTTGGCCACCATCTCGGCGACACTGCGCTTGCCGTCGCAGCGCTGGAGTATCTCACCAGCGCTTAGGTTGAGCTTGACCATGCCTTCCGGATAGAGCAAGACGTAAGCTTTTTGCGCGGGCTCCCACTGGAAGCGGAACAGCCGGCCGAGGCGCGGACGGGCATCCGCTGGCACTTTCGCGTTCATCCATTGACTCCGTAGCGCTGCGCCATGGCGTCGTTCATCGCCCACAGGATGTCGAGCTTGAACTGCAGGATGTCCAACGCGCGCGCCTGCAGAGCCGGCGTATTGAAGTAATCGAGAGTGACTTGCAAGCCCTGTTCAACGTCGCGTCGTGCCTGCGTAACGCGGTTGCGGAAGTATTGCAGGCCGGTCGATTCGATCCAGGCGTAGTGCTGCGGCCAGTTGGCTAGGCGCTCCTTGTGGATGGTCGGTGCGAAGAGCTCAGTGAGCGACGAGCAGACCGCTTCCTGCCATGGCTGCCGGCGGCAGAAGTTGAGGTAGGCGTCGCAGGCGAAGCGCACGGCCGGGATGACGTGACGCAGGTCGGTGATTTCCTCACGTTGCAAGCCGACTGCCTCGCCCAGGCGAATCCACGTCTCGATGCCGCCGGCGTCGTCGCCGCGCCCGTCGTGGTCGATGATGCGCTGGATCCAATGGCGGCGGACGGCGCGGTCTGGGCAGTTGGACAGGATCGCCGCGTCCTTGATCGGGATGATGATCTGGTAATAGTAGCGGTTGGCCACCCAACCCTGAATCTGCTCACGGCTCGCCTTGCCCGTATTGAGCATGACATTGAACGGATGGAAGATATGGTAGGCGGCCCCCTTGTCGCGCAGTTGCGCCTCGAATTCGGCGTGGTTCCAGGGGGTGGTCAGGTCGCTCATAGGAAAATCTCCATTCCGTCGTAAGACACCTCGATGCCGGCGGCGTCGAGGAGCGCCCGTTCCGACGATTTTTCGTCGAGGATCGGGTTGGTGTTGTTGATGTGGATGAGGATGCGTCGCTTGCTGCGCGGCAGGCGGCTTAACTGCTCGACCATGCCGCCGATGCCTGACTGCGGCAGGTGGCCAATTTCGCTACCGTGCTTGCGCGAAAAGCCGAGACGGATCATCTCGTCGTCGGTCCAGAAGGTGCCGTCCACCAGCACGCAGTCGGCAGCTTCCATCTGCGCCCACACCGGGGACGAGATTTCGGCCAGTCCCGGTGCGTAGAACAGGCGCCCGCCGCTCTGCGGGTCGACCACGGTCAGGCCGACGTTGTCGCCCGGCGCCGGCGCGTCGCGATGCGGCGAGTAGGGTGGCGCCGCGCTGCGCAGCGCCATGGCGTACCACTCGAGGTGCGCGCTGCCTTCGGGAGCGAAGCGTTCGCCGGACAAGGGCAGCGCGCGCCAGTCCACGCCGCAGTAGTGTTCGAGTAGTTTGATGATTGGGTTGCCGCGCGTCAGGTCTTCATGTACCGGCGCGGTGGCCCAGATCGGCCAGCGCTGGTTGTGCTCGCGCAGCATGTAGAGCCCCGTAGTGTGGTCGATCTGCCCATCTACCAGGACGATCGACTTGATCGGGCTGCCGCGCGGCGCCGGCCCCGGCCAAGCGGCGGGGAAAGTGCGCAGCTGTTGCAGGATGTCCGGCGACGCGTTGAGGAGGACCCAGTCCTTGCCGTCCGGGCTGACGGCAATCGACGACTGCGTGCGCGGTCTGGCCGTCACGCTGCCGTCGCGCACGCCCTGGCAGTTGCGGCAGGCACAGTTCCACTGCGGGAAACCGCCGCCGGCACCGGCGCCGAGGACGTGAATCTTCATGCTCGCATACTCATGCGTTCGCTCTCCTTATACGGCCAGCGGCGCAAACCGCCGGCCGCGCCAGTGCCTTTAGCGGGCGGCCACGTACATCGTGATTTCGAAGCCGAAACGCAAATCGCAGGCTTGGGGAATCGTCCAGGTCATGTCGTGTCTCCTTGATGGGTCAATTGATTTGGGGGATGGGCCCGATGCGCCGAACCCAAAGCCATCGTAGGCGGCGCCGACGCCGCCCGCGCCCCCGCGGTCTTGAGATATCCCTACAGATTTTCATGATTCGGGAACATTAGCGCCCCCCGCCCTTCTCCTGCTAAGGTGCGCTTTCCTCTTGGCGGGTCTTCCTCATGTTTCCCTTGCTTGAGCCACTGAGCAGCGGCCAACTCGACGTCGGCGATGGCCATCGCCTCTATTTCGAAAGCTGCGGCAATCCGCACGGCGTACCGGTCGTTGTTCTGCACGGTGGCCCCGGCAGCGGCGCCAGCCCCAGAATGCGCACGCTCTACGACCCGCAACTTTTCCATGTTGTGCTGTTCGATCAACGCGGCGCGGGGCGTTCCCTACCGGCCGGCGAATTGCATGCCAATCACCTCGACGCACTATTGGCCGACATCGAGCGCCTGCGCGTACATTTTGGTATCGCGCGCTGGCTGGTCAGCGGCGGTTCATGGGGCGCCACGCTAGCGCTCGCTTATGCCGCGAGCTACCCGCAGGCAGTATTGGGCGTGCTGGTGCGTAGTATCTTTCTTTCCGGCGAACGCGACCTGCACTGGTTTTTTCAGGGCGTCGCCAGGCTCGTGCCACAGGACTGGGAAGCCCTGGCCGCGCTGGTTTCGCCTGCCGAGCGCGACGATCTGCTGGCGGCCTTGCAGCGCCGCCTGAATGGCACCGATCCGGCCCTCGCCCGCACCGTTGCGCTGGCGTGGGCGCGCTACGAAGAGCGCCTCGCGCGACCCGGCCTGCCGGGGCCGTCTGATCCGGCGCTGGACGACCTGGCGACACAGGACCGTCTGCTCAGCAAGTGCCGCCTTCAAGCCCACTACCTGCGGCAGCAATGTTTCCTCGGTGAAGCTCGCCTGTGGCACCTGGTCGCCCGCTTGCCGGCGGTGCCGGTAGCCATCGTGCATGGCCGACTGGACTGGATATGCGTCCCGGAGAACGCTTGGCGCCTGCATCAGGCGATTCCCGGAAGTCGCCTGACGTGGGCCGACGGCGCTGGCCACGAGCCCTTCCACCCGGCCATGGCCAACGCCTGGAACGACTACCTGCACTGTTTCGCCGAGCGCGGCGATTTCGCGACGATCGCGCCGGCAGCCACGAAATAGCGGGAGGCCATTGGCCTTGCCGAAACCTCACATCAGCACAATGTCGTACTGCTCCTGCGAGTAGCTCGGCTCGGCCTGCAGCGAGATCTGCTTGCCGATAAAGTCGGAGAGCATGGCCAACCCCTGCGATTCCTCATCGAGGAAGAGGTCAATCACGGTCTGGCTGCTGAGCACGCGATATTCGCGGGCGTCGAAGAGGCGGGCTTCGCGCAGCAGTTCGCGCAGGATTTCGTAGCATATGGTGCGCGCCGTTTTCACTTCGCCACGTCCCTGACAGGTCGGGCATTCCTCGCAGAGCACATGAGCCAACGATTCGCGCGTCCGCTTGCGCGTCATTTCGACCAGACCCAGCGCGGTGAAACCGTTGACAGTCAGTCGCGTATGGTCACGCGCCAGCGCCTTGTTGAACTCGGCGAGCACGGCGGCCTTGTGCTCCTCGTTCTCCATGTCGATGAAGTCAGTGATGATAATGCCGCCGAGGTTGCGCAGACGCAGTTGGCGAGCGATCGTCTGCGCCGCTTCGAGGTTGGTCTTGAAGATCGTGTCGTCGAAGTTGCGCACACCGACAAAGCCACCAGTATTGACGTCGATGGTGGTCATCGCCTCGGTCTGGTCAATGATCAGGTAACCGCCCGACTTCAGATCGACGCGGCGGGCCAGCGCCTTCTGGATTTCGTTCTCGACGCCATGCAGATCGAACAGCGGGCGCTCACCGGTGTAGTGATGCAGCAACGGCGCAACGGTCGGCATGTACTCGGCGGCGAAGGCCGTGAGCTTGTGGAAGTTCTCCCGCGAGTCAATGACGATACGCACCGTGTCCGGATTGACAAAATCGCGTAGCACGCGTTGCGACAACGACAGTTCCTGAAAGAGCAGCGCCGGCGGCGCGGCGGTCTTCGCCCGCGCCTGCAGGTCGCGCCAAATCTTGCGCAGATAGTCGATGTCGTTGCCAAGTTCGGCCTCACTGGCATTTTCGGCCATCGTGCGGACAATGAAGCCGCCCGGTTCGTCGTCCGGCACTAAACGGGTGATCTTCTCGCGCAGCGCCTCGCGGTCTGACTCTTTCTCGATGCGCTGCGAGATGCCAATATGCTTTTCCTGCGGCAAGTAGACGAGCATGCGCCCGGCCACTGAGATCTGCGTCGATAGACGCGCTCCCTTGCTGCCGATCGGGTCTTTGATGACCTGCACGACGACACTCTGCCCCTCAAAGAGCATGCGCTCGATCGGTTTGACCGGCTCGCCGTGCGGGCGCGATTCCCAGATGTCAGCGACGTGCAGGAAGGCCGTGCGGTCGAGGCCGACATCAACGAAAGCCGACTGCATGCCGGGCAGGATGCGCACGATGCGCCCGATGTACACGTTGCCGACCAGCCCCCGGCTGGCGTTGCGTTCAATATGCAGCTCCTGCGTGACGCCCTGATGCATGACGGCGACGCGGGTTTCCTGCGGCGAAAAGTTGATCAGGATCTCTTCAGGCATGGGCGGAAGTCAATGAAATTGCGGGTAAAATTGCGCTCTTTCTGCATTCTACCGGTTCTTGCCCATGCCCGCCGCTCCTGAATTGCTCGCCCCCGCCGGTTCGCTGGCGATGATGCGTACGGCATTTGCCTTCGGCGCCGACGCCGTTTATGCCGGGCAGCCGCGCTACAGCTTGCGCGTGCGCAACAACGACTTCGGCGATCTGGCGATGCTTGGCGGCGCGATCGCCGAAGCGCACGCGCTGGGCCGTCAACTCTACGTGGTCAGCAACGTGCTGCCACACAACCCCAAGGTGCGCACCTACCTGGCCGACATGGCGCCGGTGGTGGCCCTGAAACCCGACGCACTGATCATGGCTGACCCCGGCCTGATCATGATGGTGCGCGAAACCTGGCCGACGATGCCGGTGCATCTGTCGGTGCAGGCCAACACGGTAAACTTCGCCGCTGTGCGTTTCTGGAAGCAACTCGGCGTCTCGCGCATCATCCTGTCGCGCGAGTTGTCGCTCGACGAAGTCGCCGAAATCCGTCAGGAATGCCCGGACATCGAACTCGAAGTCTTCGTGCACGGCGCGCTGTGCATCGCCTATTCCGGGCGCTGCCTGCTCTCCGGTTATTTCAACCACCGCGACCCGAACCAAGGCACGTGCACCAATTCATGCCGCTGGGACTACAAGGTCAAGACCGGCGAGGCGGACGCCAGCGGCGACGTGCACGCCGGCGCTTCGGCGGCGCCGAACCCGGACGCCAAGGTCTGGCTGCTCGAGGAGAAGGAGCGCCCCGGTGAACTGATGCCGATCGAGGAAGACGAGCACGGCACCTACATCATGAATTCGAAGGACCTGCGCGCCATCGAGCACGTACAGCGTCTAACCGAGATCGGCATCGATTCGCTGAAGATCGAGGGGCGCACCAAGTCGCCCTACTACGTGGCGCGTACCGCGCAGGTCTATCGCCGCGCCATCGACGACGCCGTCGCCGGCCGCCCCTTCGATCCGCGCCTGCTGGGCGAACTCGAAGGGCTGGCCAATCGCGGCTACACAGATGGCTTCTACCAGCGCCATCACGAACACGAGATGCAGAACTACCTGCGTGGTCACTCCGAATCCGGGCGCAGTCTCTACGTCGGCGATGTAGTCGCCTGGGATGCGGCGCGCGGCCTGGCCGAAATCGACGTCAAGAACCGCTTTGCGCTTGGCGACCGCCTTGAAGTGATTCATCCCTCGGGGAACCGTGAGTTCGTCCTCACACGCATGGAGAATGCGCTCGGGGCGGCGCTCAGCGTGGCGCCGGGCAACGGCCACCGCGTCTGGATTCCGCTCGCCGGCAAGCTGCGAGGTGCAATGCTGGCGCGCTTCGTGTGAGCATTCGGTGAGCCGCCAGCATCTGTTTGTCGATGTTTCGTCGCACGGTTTTGGCCATCTGGCGCAAGTAGCGCCGGTGCTCAACGCCCTCGCCGCCCGCCTGCCGACGCTGCGTCTTACGGTGCGCAGCGGCCTGCCAACCGAGCGGCTGCGCGCCCGCCTGCTCGCCGACTTTACCCACATCGCAGCCGCCAGCGACTTCGGCTACCGGATGCACGATGCCCTATGCGTCGACCTACCGGCCACAGCGGCCGCCTATCGCACACTACATGCCGATTGGCCGGCGCGGGTTGCCGCCGAAGCCGCTTTTCTCTCCGCGCGAGACGCGGATCTGGTCCTTAGCGACGTAGCCTACCTGCCACTTGCCGCGGCGGCGCAGGCCGGCATCCCGTCGGTGGCGATGAGCTCGCTGAACTGGGCCGACTTGCTGGCGCACTTTTTCCCCGGTGAAGCGTGGCTGGCGCCGATTCACCGGCAGATGCTGGCCGCCTACAACAGCGCCGAATGCTTCCTGCGCCTGACGCCGGGCATGCCGATGGCGGACTTGCTCCGCCGCCAGGTGGTCGGGCCAGTGGCCGCCCAGGGCAGGGATTGCCGTGCCGCCGTGCGCGCGCAACTGGCCTGCCCACCGAACGAACGGCTGGTCCTGATTGCCTTTGGCGGCTTCAGCAAACGTCTGCCGATGGAAACCTGGCCGTCGATACCAGGCGTACGCTGGCTGGTCCACGAAACCTGGCAGCTGGCGCAGGCCAACGCGACCGCCTTCGAAACGCTCGGCTACGCCTTCCCCGACCTGCTGCGCGCGGTCGATGCGGTGCTCACCAAGCCGGGCTACGGCACCTTCGCCGAAGCGGCCTGCAACGGCGCGCCGGTGCTTTATGTGCGACGCCATGACTGGCCAGAGCAGGATTGCCTGATCGACTGGCTGAGCGTGCATGGCCGCTGCCACGTCATCAGTGATACGGCGCTCGTCGCCGGCGACTTGGCGACGGCGCTTGACGCCTTGTGGCAACAGCCGGCGCCGCTGGCGCCCGCGCCGGTCGGTGCCACCGAGGCGGCCGCCGTGCTGCTGCGCTGGCTTACAACGGAAAGTCGAAACGTTTAAGCAACTGCCCCGTTTCGAAGAGCGGCAAGCCCATCACACCACTATAGCTGCCAGACAGATGCTCGATGAAGAGACCGGCCCGGCCCTGGATGCCATAGGCGCCGGCCTTGTCCATGGGTTCGCCGGTGGCGACGTAGCGGCGGATTTCGCGCGGCTCAAGCGCGCGAAATCGTACTTCGCTGATCGAGAGCGCCGACTCCATCCGGCCATTGAAGCTCACGGCGACCGCCGTCAGCACACGGTGCGCGTTGCCCGAGAGCAGGCGCAGGATGCGTTCGGCGTCATCCGCGTCTTTCGGCTTACCGATGATCCGGCCGTCGAATTCGAGCGTCGTATCGGCGGCCAGTACCGGCTGCAGTACCAACCGGCGCCAGTTGACGAGGCGCCAGCCGTGCTCGGCCTTGGTGCAGGCGATGCGCTGCACATACGCGGTCGGCTCTTCGCCATCCCGACTGTCTTCGTCGACGTCCTTCTCGCGCGGCATGTCGCGCAAGACGATGGTGTCGAACTGGACCCCCATCTGGGTCAGCAGCTCGCGCCGGCGCGGGCTGCGCGAAGCGAGGTGAAGGCGGGAGTAGTGGAGATTGAGCGACATCATCCCTCGCGATGATAAGGGTGGTTCTTGACCACGCTGATCGCGCGATAGAGCTGCTCGCAGAGGATCAGGCGCGCCATGGCGTGCGGCAAAGTCAGGCTAGACAAACGGATGCAGTCATCGGCGCGGTGTTTCAGTTCCTCGTCGATGCCGTCGGCACCACCGATCAGCAAAGCTGTGTCGCCGCCCTCGCGCATCCAGTCCTCCAGCCGCTGGGCGAGCTTCATGGTGGTCAGGTCCTCGCCCCGCTCGTCGAGGACGACAATCCGCTGGTAACTGAGCAGAGCCGCCTGTAGACGGATTTTTTCCGCCGCCAGGAGCTGTTCGCGCGTCTTCGAGCCGCGCGGCTCGGGCTTGATCTCGACGACGGCCAGCGGTAGTTCGCGCGGCATGCGCTTAATGTACTCGCTACAGCCGCTAGCCACCCACGCGGGAAGTTTGTGACCAACGGCGAGGATGCCGAGTTTCATGCGTCGCCGTCGGCGGGCGCTTCTGCGTGCGCTGCTGCAATGGCCTTGCGGACGCGGGCCGGCCCCTTGCCGCCCCACAGTTCTTCAAGATTGTAATAGGCACGAATGGTCGGTTGCATGACATGGACAACGATGTGGCCAAGATCGACCAGCACCCACTCGCCGTTTTCCTCGCCCTCGGAGGAAAGAACCTCGCCGCCGGCTTCGCGCACCTTGTCCTGGACATTGCGGGCGAGCGATTTGACCTGCCGGTTGGAGTCGCCGCTGGCAATCACGACGCGATCGAACAGCGGCGTGAGCTTGGTGGTATTGATGACCTCGATATCGCGGCCCTTGATGTCTTCGAGGGCATCGACGACGATTTTCTGCAATTTTCGGACGTCCATCAGTCTGCTGTTCGCTCTGTCATGGTGAATAAAGTTGTGTGCCTTGAATATAGGCGATAACTGCCTCAGGCAGCAAATAGCGTGCGCTACGGCCGTTCGCCAGCAGCGTGCGGATTTGCGTCGCCGAGATGTCGAGCTGGGTCATGGCAAAGGTGACGATGCGGCCGGCCGGCGCTTCGCACAGCGCGTCGGGCGAAGCGCCGCGCCGCTGGCGAAAAAGCTCGGCAAGGGCAGGCGGCAGACTGCCGGCATCGATCGGAAAACCCGGCCGGTGCGCCACGGCGATGTGCGCCAGCGACAACAGGGACTCCCAGCGGTGCCATTGCGCCAGGCCGGCGAAAGCATCGGCGCCGACCAGTAGAACCAGCGGACGCCGGGCGCCACATTCGTCGGAGGCGCGCAGGCGTTCGAGGGTCGGGACGGTGTAGCTCGGCGCAGTGGCGTGAACTTCCGTCGCGTCGAGTTCGAAACGCGCATTGCCGGCGATCGCTAGGCGCACCATTTCGAGGCGCTGCGCCGGGGACACCGGCGGCGGTTTTTTTTCCAGCGTGCGATGCGCGGGCTGGCCGGCGGGAATCCAGCGCACCCGCGCCAAGCCAAGGCTGTCCGCGGCCTCCTCGGCCAAGCGCAGATGGCCAAGATGCACCGGATCGAAGGTGCCGCCGAAGAGACCCAGAGGCGTTTCGGGTGGCAGCCCGCACGGCGCCTCAGGCATCGGCTTCGATGCTCACGAAGACTTCGCGGTAGCTGACGTAGAAGCTCGCGAATACGGTTGGGACGAGGACGAAAAAGATTGGAATGGTAAACAGCAGCCCGAAGAGATTCACGCTGTCGGGCAGCGCTGCAGCCAGTAAACCGAGAACGAGGCCCGGTAGCAGGATGCCGAAAAGCAGCGTCGCCACGGCGTAGGCGAGGAACGCACGCCAGTTGCGCAAGCAAGCAACGAAGCTGAAGAAGAGCGCCTTGCTGACCGGAAAGCCGTGCCAGGCGGCTAGCGCCGGCGCATACCAGTAAGCCATCATGAGCGGCGTAAACAGGAGCAGGGCGAGCTGCGTGGCGGCAAGAAACGGTCCGCTGGACAGTGCCGTCTCGCTGGGCTGCTTGCCGGCCAGCATCATTTGCAGCAGCAGGCCGCCATCGGCCATGGCCGAGACACCGAGGATGGAGATGGTCGCGCCAAGGTACACACCGCCGAGCATCAGCAACGCGCGCAGATTTTGTCGAAAGCCGGAGAACAGCAACTGCGGGCCGATCGTGCGCCCTTGATCAAGCTCGCGGCAGGCATTCATCAGGCTGACGGAAAACGCCGGGATGCACAGGGTCGCGACGAGAGCGCCGAGCACCGGAATGAGGTTGACCAGCGCGATCAGCATCCAGTAGCTCACGACCAGCATGGTTAGCACCGGCGGGTTCTTGCGGAAAATGGCGAAGCCACCGAGCAGCCAGAGCCAGCCGCGGCGGGCGGGAAGCTTCAGTGCCTGCATGGTGGAAAAATGAGGCGGTCAGGTAGCGACAAAGATATCCCGATACGAAGCATAGAGCGATCCGGCAAGCACCGGAACGAGGATGAGAAAGCCAAGGCCGATGGGCAATGCGGCGAAAAAGCAGAGGACCAGCGTGATCAGGCTGTAAACCAGGAAGGCCACGGCGTTCTTCCGACAGGCATCGAAGCTGGCCTTGAGCGCCGCCACCGGCTGCATGTTGTTGAAGATGACCAGCGCCGGCGCAAACCAGATGGCCATGAAGAGCGGGACCGAGAGGGCAAGCGACAACAGCATGGCCAGCAAAATGCCGCCAAAGGCGACGCCCAGGCCAGTTGGGCTGCCCATCATCATGCCGCCGGCCATGCTGCCGCCACCAAGGACGGCGACGACGGCAAAAATGGTCAGCATGCCGAGCATGTAGAGCACGCCGAGCATGACCAGATTGCCCGAGTTGCGCTGAAACCCGGAAAACAGATCGGGAATCTCAAGCGTTTCACCGTCGGACACTTTCCGGCAGGCGACGAGCAGGCCGGCACTAAGCACCGGGGTGAGTAGATTGGCAGCCAGATGGCCGACCAACGGCACGATCATCAAGCCAAGAAAGATGACGAACACGATGATGGTCATCGCGATCCACACGCCTGGATTGACGACAAAGATGGCCCAGCCCTGCTTGAGCCACTCGAAGGCATTGCCGGGTGGCACCGTGCGACAATTGCCGTTGAATGCCGGCGCGGGAATCGGGAAGGGTTCCATCACCACACTCGCGGGTCAAAAAAGGAATGGGGCATGCTAGCTTGCCGGGCTGGGCGAGGCAATCCATGGCAGGTCGATGCCGGCGGCAATGCGGGCAAGGAGGATAGTCCGATACGCGGCGGGGTCGCGCCGGACGACCAGGTCGCCGCTTCGTGGCCGGTGAAAATCCTGCAGGCGCGAGAGCCAGAAGCGCAGCGCAGCGGCGCGCAACAAGGTCGGCCAGGCGGCGCGCTCGCCGACGGTCAGCGGACGGTTGGCGTGATAGGCGGCGAGCAAGGCGCCGGTGCGCTCAGCGTCAAGGGCACCGTCCGTTTCGATGCACCAGTCGTTGACGGTCACGGCGAGGTCGAAGAGCAGATCGTCGACGCCGGCAAAGTAGAAGTCGAGCAAGCCACTGACCCGCTCGCCGTCGAACAGCACGTTGTCGCGAAAGAGGTCGGCGTGGATCACGCCGCGCGGCAGGTCGCCCGGTCGATGCTGCGCCTGGTAGCGTAGCTCGTCGCGCAGCAGTGCGGCCCCCTCGTCATCCAGAAAAGGGAGCACCTGCGCGGCCGTCTCGCGACACCAGACGCGGCCGCGCGAGTGGGCCTGCCTGCCGCCGTAGGACTGAGCCGCCAAGTGCAGGTTGGCGAGCATGGCGCCGATCGCGGCGCAGTGGCCGAGCGTCGGCGTAGCTTCGGACTTTCCGGCCAGTCGGCTGACGATGATCGCCGGTTTGCCCTGCAGTTCGCCAAGGTAATCGTTGTCGCGATTAGCTAGCGGCGCGGGGCAGGGAATCCCATGGCGTGCCAGGTGCGCCATGAGGTTGACGTAGAACGGCAACTCGTCGCGCACCAGTTGCTCGAAAATGGTGAGAACGTAGGCGCCTTGCGAGGTATGCAGGAAGAAATTCGAGTTCTGCACGCCTTCGGCGATGCCCACGAAGTTCTCCAGGGCGCCGAGCGAATAGCGCTTGAGCCAGATTGAAACCTGTTCAGCGGTGACCGAAGTAAAAACCGACATGGCAATCAGCCGCACGCGGGTGGCGAGTGGCGGCGAGGGGATAAGGTGGCAAAAAGCGGAGACGAGATCAGAAAGTACCGATGACCCACTGCGGAACACGGACGCGGCTATCCAGCGTCTCCATGCGCATGAAATTGCCATCGCCCTGGTTGTCGATCAAGTAGTAGGGCACACCGTGCGTCGGCGTCACCTTGATCATGTACAGCTTACCCTGCACGCGAAACTCCTCGACCGTGTCGTTCTCACGCTTCTTGATCGTCACTTCAGGCTCGAGCGCGGCGTCGAACGGCGCCATTTCCGGCGGCGGTGGCGGAACGGCCGGCAAGGGTTGCAAATCGGCCTTGTTCTGGGCAAAGACGGGAGCGGCCACGAAAGCCAGCAGAGCGAGAAGACGGCGCATGATGAAGCTTTCCGGGTGAAGATTCGGTGAAAATCTGAGTGCTCGATGCCGATTGTATTACAGATTGAGCAGCATCTCGCGCTCGAAAGGCAGTGGCTCGAAACCACGGGTTTCGTAGTGTTTGAAAATGGCTTCGACGATATCCTCGGGCTTGTCGATCACCTGGATCAGCTCGAGGTCTTTCGGATCGATCATGCCTTCCTCGACGAGGCGGCCACGGAACCAGTCGATCAGCCCGCCCCAGAACGCGGCGTGCACCAGAATGATCGGGATCTGACGGCTCTTGCCGGTCTGAATCAGCGTCAGGGCCTCAAGCAACTCGTCGAGCGTCCCGAAACCGCCGGGCAGGACGACGTAGGCACTGGCAAATTTGACGAACATGTACTTGCGCGCAAAAAAGTGGCGAAAGGTTTGCGAGATGTCCTGGTAGGCATTGGCGCGTTGTTCATGGGGCAACTGGATGTTGAGACCGACGCTCGGCGACTTGCCGAAAAAGGCACCCTTGTTGGCCGCTTCCATGACACCAGGACCGCCACCGGAGATGACCGAAAAACCGGCATCGGAAAGCAGACGGGCGATCTGCTCGGTCAATGCATAGTAGGGCGAATTCGGCGGCGTGCGCGCGCTCCCGAAAATCGACACCGCCGGACGGATCGGCGAGAGGCGTTCTGTGGCCTCGACGAACTCTGCCATAATGCCGAAGATCCGCCACGAGTCACGTGCCGCGACGGATTTCGTGGTGGCGTCCGCGTCGGCCATGAGGGGTAGTTTTTCTTTTTCGCTCATCTTTTCTTCTCAAATATGCCTACCTTGCTACTGGTCGACGGATCGTCGTATCTCTATCGTGCTTTTCACGCCATGCCCGACCTGCGCAACCGGCAGGATGAGCCGACCGGCGCACTCCATGGGGTGCTAAACATGCTACGCCGGCTGGATAGTGACTTCAAGGCGCAGGACGTGGCCTACAAGGCCTGCGTTTTCGACGCCAAGGGCAAGACCTTCCGCGACGACTGGTACCCCGCATACAAGGCGCAACGCCCGCCGATGCCCGACGACATGGTACGTCAGATCGAGCCGCTGCACGCCGCCATCGCCGCCTCCGGCTGGCCGATCCTGATGATCGAAGGCGTCGAGGCCGACGACGTGATCGGCACGCTGGCCCGGCAGGCCGCGGCGCAGGGCATCAACGTCGTGGTGTCGACCGGCGACAAGGATCTGGCCCAACTGGTCGGCCCGCATGTGAAACTGGTCAATACGATGAGCAACGAGACGCTCGACGCAGCCGGCGTGCTGGGCAAGTTCGGCGTGCCGCCCGAGCGCATCGTCGACTACCTGACGCTGGTCGGCGACACTGTCGACAACGTGCCAGGGGTCGAAAAGGTCGGCCCGAAGACGGCGGTGAAGTGGCTCGCGCAGTATGGTTCGCTCGACGGCGTGATCGCCGCGGCGGCCGAGATCGGCGGCGTGGTCGGCGCGAACCTGCGCCGCGCCCTCGACTTCCTGCCGCTTGGGCGACGCCTGGTGACGGTGGTGTGCGACCTCGAACTGCCGCTGGGGCTGGCCGATCTGACACCGCGCGCGATCGATCGCGCACGCCTGACCGAACTCTTCTCGCGCTACGAGATGAAGTCGTGGTTGAAGGAAGTGCAGGAGCCGCCGCCGGACGCCACGCCGGCCGCAACCGACCCGGCGCTACCGGCACCCGATCGCGGGGGTAACGACGGCGCGCCCCAAGGGGACTTCCTGCAGGGCGCACATCGCGCAGGCTATGCCATGATCACCGACTGGGCCACTTTTGATGCCTGGATGAAGAAGATCGAGGCCGCGCCACTCACCGCGCTGGACACCGAAACGACCAGCCTGGATCCGTTCGCCGCGCGCCTCGTCGGCATTTCGCTGGCCGTCACGCCAGGCGAAGCCGCCTATCTGCCGCTCGCCCACCACTACGCCGGGGTCACACCGCAGCTGCCGCGCGACGCGGTGCTGGCGCGCCTCCAGCCCTGGCTCGAGTCAGTGCGGTACGCCAAGATTGGCCAGAACCTCAAGTACGACCAGCACGTCTTCGCCAACCACGGCATCGCGCTCGCTGGCGTCGCACACGACACGCTGCTGCAGTCCTACGTACTTGAATCGGGTAAGGACGGCGTGCGCGGCCACGATCTCGGTCAGCTCGCGCTGCGTCATCTTGGGCTCGCGACAATCCCCTTTGAAGCGCTTTGCGGCAAGGGGGTTAACCAGATTTGTTTCGATCAAGTGGCGATCGAACAGGCCGCTGAATATGCGGCCGAGGACGCCGACCTGTGTCTGCGCCTGCACGATAGGCTGTATCCGCAGATCGCCGCAGATCAAGGTCTGACGCGCATCTACGGCGAGATTGAGATGCCGACGCGCGACATCCTGTTCCGCATGGAGCGCAACGGCGTTCTGATCGACGCGGCGCTGCTCGCGCAGCAGAGCAAGGAACTCGGCCAGCGCCTGATGGAGCTTGAAGCACAGGCCCACGCAGCCGCCGGCCAGCCGTTCAACGTCAATTCACCGAAGCAGTTGGCGGAAATCCTGTTCGAGAAACTCGGCTTGCCGGTGAAGAAGAAGACGCCGTCGGGCACGCCGTCGACCGACGAGGAAGTACTCTCTGAACTCGCGCTCGACTACCCGCTGCCAAAAATCCTGCTTGAATCGCGCCAGCTCGCCAAGCTCAAAGGCACCTACACCGACAAGCTGCCGAAGATGATCAACGCCGATACCGGCCGCGTGCATACCAGCTACGCACAGGCGGTCGCCGTGACCGGGCGCCTCGCCTCGAGCGACCCCAATCTGCAGAACATCCCGGTGCGCACCGCCGAGGGACGGCGCATCCGTGCTGCCTTCATCGCGCCGGCTGGCGCCCGCATCGTCTCCGCCGACTACTCGCAGATCGAGTTGCGCATCATGGCGCATCTGTCGGAAGACGCGCGCCTGCTCGAAGCCTTCGCGCAGGGCGAGGACGTGCACCGCGCCACCGCCGCCGAGATTTTCGGCGTCACGCCGCTCGAAGTTGGCCCCGACCAGCGGCGCGTCGCCAAAGTGATCAACTTCGGCCTGATCTACGGCATGAGCGCTTTCGGCCTGGCGCGCCAGCTCGACCTCGAGCGTAGTGCGGCACAGGCCTACATCGAGCGCTATTTCACGCGCTACCCCGGCGTCGCCCGCTACATGGCGAGCACGCGCGAGACGGCGAAAATGCACGGTTACGTCGAAACTGTTTTCGGCCGCCGCCTGTGGCTACCCGACATCCGCGCCAGCCAGGCCGGCCGTCGCCAGGGCGCTGAACGCGCGGCGATCAACGCGCCGATGCAGGGCACGGCCGCCGATCTGATCAAGCTGGCGATGATCGCTGTGCAGGGCTGGATCGATGCCCAACGACTGAAGACAAAACTGGTGATGCAGGTGCACGACGAACTGGTGCTCGAAGTGCCGGATGACGAGTTAGTCCGGGTCCGCGTCGAACTACCGCCGTTGATGACCAAGGTGGCAAAACTGCGGGTGCCGCTGGTGGTCGAGGTAGGTGTCGGCGCTAGTTGGGATGAGGCACATTGATGCCACGGCCATTGTTAATTTTGGTATTGAGTGCCTCGTGCCTGCGACGGCTCAGAAGCCGGCGCGTTGTTTCAAGCGGCTAAAAGCCTCGGCAGCATCGTCGACCGAAATGTCGTCTACGTGGCGACGGGGCTTTTGCAGCACTTCTCGCGGCACACCCCACGGATACCACGTGCTGGCGTCCGAGTTTCCGAAAAAACTGAGCGTCGGCAAACCCAGGCCCGCACCGACGTGCATCGCGCCGCCATCCGAGCAGACCATGGCCTTGCAGATCGAGAGAGCGCCGATAAGCGCGCCTAGCTGTGTTGTCGGGTAAGCGAGCACCGGCAGATCGCTGATCGCTGCCATGATGCTCGCTGCCTTACCGTCGTCACCGGGATGCAGGGGATTGTTTTCGTCACCGGGCGACCAGAGCAGGATGAAGCGGCAATTCCATTTCTCGTTGAGTTCGCGCATCAGCATGGCAAAGCGTTCAGCCGGCCAGCGCTGGGGAATTTTTCGGGCGCTGATGTGGATAGCAACGAGCAGACTCCTGTTCGCCTCATCCCGCGTGATGCCCAGCGCCTGCAGTGCCGCCGCCGTCTCTTCCGGCGTCGCCCGGACCTGCAACGCCGGCGGCGTTCCTGTGATGCCTATCGGTTCGAGCAAACGAAAGACATTTTCGACCTCGTGACGGGCGACCTTGTCGATAATTACCGGTATATTGATCGCCGGAACCTTCTTACCCGGCGGCACGAAACCGACGATATTCTGCGGGCCAACCCAGCGCGCAAGGTTCAGTGGTCGCATGAGAAAACCGCAATTGGCCAGAATCACGTAGTCGTACTGCAGACGGCGCAGTTCAAGCATTAGCCGGGCTCGCCGCCAATGCACACCAAGCACAGTTTCGTGATCTTCACGATGCTTGGCCTTGGTATAGGCATAGACGTTGTCCAGATCCGGGTTGCCGGCCAGCACCGGCCGGTTGTAGCTGTTAACCAGGGCATCGATTCGCGCATCGGGGAACCGCTCCCTGAGCGCGTGAATCAGCGGCGTCGTACACACCAGATCGCCGATGTTGTCGCGCCGGATGACCAGAAATTTCTTCACGCCGATTCCTTGTTGTTCGTCAGTTTCCCGCGGACGCAGCCGAGCGTTGCGCCGATGATGATCCAGTAGAGATAGGCGCAGTCGCGCGTAAAGAAGTCGTCAGACATGTTCTTGAGAAAGACGCCAAGCGCAAGGGCGATACCCACGGCAGCGATCTGTTGACTTGCCGGATCGCTACCCAGGCCTTTGCGCAAAGCCCAGGGAGCTGATAAGAACAGCAGAAGGAAGGCCAGCATGCCGGGAACACCCATCTGCAGGCCTTTGTTCAGTACCATGTTGTGTGCATGCCACCATGTCAAATCCGGATTAAAACCGGGACGCATCATAAAAACACGCTGGCCGAACCCGCCGCCAGTCAGCGGCGATTTGCTGATGTCTTTCAGGGTGGACTGCCATAGCTGCCAGCGCACATCCGTCTTTATCGATTGTCCGACCGATCCCACACTGGCTGAGGGGCTGGTATCTGGCGCAGGCGCTCTCTGCGCGGACACCATAAAGAACAGCGCGGTGGCGAGTCCTAGCGCTGCCAAGAAAGGCCGTACTTTGGCAAACGAAAAACCGCTGGAGACGCTCGACAATGCAGTCACGGCGCCCAGTTCAACGATGAGCACCAACACACCCTGACGATTCAGTGTGAAATAGAGTGAAATGAGGCCAGCCAGAAGCAGCGCACTCAGCACCAGCGACAGCATTTTCTGGCGACGTACCCAGCAGCGCCAGGCATACAGCGCGATGAGCGGCATTACCGTGATCAGATAGGTGCTGTAGGTACCGACGCCGGCGTTGAGTGTTCCAACCAGGCCATCCTTGGTGGTCTGCCCCAGCGCAGTAATCGCCAGGCTATACGCCACGAGGAGGAAATTGCCGCCGATCAGGATGACAGTCAGCCTGAAGTAGGTGGCTTCGTCCCTGACGATATTGAGCCCAAGCCAGAACAGTATTAGCGGGTAAAGAAGTTCGGCCCTCATTTCGCCAAGCGAGTACGCCACGTTGATGGCGTAGCCCAGAGACAGCACAATGACTACCGCGTAAAGGGCCCATTGCTGCCACAGTAAAACATCGAGGCGACGCCACTGCTTGCGCTGCAGAACGGCAAAACAAACCAAAATTACGACGAAGAACACGTTGCGCAATGCCGTTGTGCCACCGATGGGCAAAACCAGGAGATAACAGGTTAGTGCAATCCAGAGCAAGATATGAAACGGCTGGCGGGTGACATCTTGTGCTGCGACAGGTGGAAGAATCGAACTCATAGCACTTCAGCCTGTAATTTTTTACCTGCGCGATGGTTCCCGGCCGCCGTTTCTAGTAACGCTTGTAGGCGCGTGCCGCGTGCTTGCCACGTGTACGCCACGGCCAATTGCCGCATGTGCTGCCCTTGCGCTTCCGCCCGTGCGGCATTCTCCACCGAGCTGCGGATGGCGTCAGCCAGTGCCTTCGGCTGTTCCGCAGGCGCCCAACTGGCATCGTCGTCAGCCAGCACCTCATGAAAAACCGGCAGGTCGGTGGCGACAATCGCGCAACCAGCCGCCATATATTCGAAAAGCTTCAGTGGCGAGGTAAAGGCGCTGACCGAGCCCGCCCGATTTGGCAGCACGGCAACGCAGGCGCTGGCTAAATGGTGTTGCACTTCGGCATGCGTGACGTGTCCGCAAAACGCAATCTCGGCGCCCTCGCGTGGCGCGCGCTCCCGCAGCGCCTGAATGCTGTGCGGCTCGCCGCCGATCAGCGTGATCTTATAGCCGGGGAGCCATCGCGCTGCGGCGACCAGATCCTGCGCGCCCTTCCAGCCGTAGAGGCTACCGCTATAAATGATATGCCGGCGAGCATTTGCCCAATCCTTGTTTGGGGCGGACTGCGGCAGCGACGTGGCGCTGGGAATCACCGTCATCGGACGGCTGGTTCCATAGCGCTCCTGCAATAAGCGGCCAAGCGCGCCGGTGATGACGATCAGTGCCGCCGACTTCTCCAACACTGTCTTCTCCATGCGCGCCAGTGCTTCCATTTTTGCTGGCGGCGCACCGTCGGCAAAAATTTCATGCGCTTCGTAAATCAGCGGGTATTCCGGGAATTTCTGCAACAAGGCGTGCGCCAGTTTGAGATGTCGCACCAAGATGACGTGTGGCGCGTGATTGGCCGCGCTTGCCGCTTTCAGCCACTTGCCGAGACGCCATAGGAACAGGGAGCCCGAGCGGACCGAGATCTTCTCGAACGGGCAGGGCAGGCCACGCGACAGCGGCAGGAGACGGACATGCGAATCCTTGGTCAGTGCGTAATGACTGAACGGATCGGGAAATGCGTCAACCGGAACGTAGGCAAAATCAACCTCGACACCGCAAGCAGCGAGGGCATTGATGGTGTTTGCTACCTGGATACCGCGCGCTCTTGGCAACGGCAACGGTTCTGGAAACGGATAAAGCACGCGTAGATGTGACATCAATTGCCCTTCGATACCACAGCATCAATCTGCATTTTTTGTGTGCGCAGGTGCTGCTCCAGATTATCGCGCGTTACCTGCTGGCCAAAACCCGCCAGTGGCGCCTGGGCTTCGGTCAGACTCCGTGCGATCAGCGTACCGATGGGCGGATAAAAGTGGCTAGCGTCTTGATAATTGCTCAGATCCAAGGTGATCGCGTTGATCCCCATGAAGTCATGAACCGAACCAAACGCTTCCACCATCACGCGCATCCAGCGTTCATAGTCCGGCCAGCGCCCACACTCTACCAGAGCGAGCAACAACGGTGCCGAAATTGGTGTCGTAAAGACAACAAATCGGCTCTTCGGGAAGCGCTCCCGCAAACCGCGCCAGGTCGCCGACAACGACTCGTCGTAAGTGTAATCCGGGCCGTAAATGTGCTTGCGGAATATGCTCAGGTCTTTCTGTACGAGCTCGGCTTTCTGCTCGCCGGTGTATTCAAGCATCAGCTTCACATTGTCCCGGCGATAGCAATCGCAGCTTTGCCCGGATTTTTTCATATTCTCCAGGGACTTGCGCAGGGTTTCAAAACTGAGCACGCTTTCCAGCCGATAGAAAGGGCGCCCGGCGACACGGAAGAACTGCTCGGCCGGCGCAGCGCGCCCGCCGTATTTTTTGTTGCTGCCGAAGAAGTCGACGCCAATAAAAACGGTTGCGAAGGGCTGGCCGCGCTGCAATTCCGCGTAGGCGATATAGGGCGCATATTCTTCCGGACGCATGCCGCTGACAGCGTAGTTGAATACACGCAAGCCTGTGAAGTCGTTCTGGTTGATGTACGTGCTCCGGCTGCTGCCCAGCAGCAAGGCATCATAGGGGGTATCGCCAAAATGCAGCCGGTTGCTCTTCTGCTGCCGCTCATCGAAGCCTGTCTGCACATTGTTGTGGCGATTACTATGGCCGAACAGCCATAGGGGGTCGACGTAGCAGTTGATTGCCGCGACGCTGCCCAATGCGGTCAGAAGCAAGCCAGCGAACAGATAAAGGTAGTTTTTATGGGACATTCAGAACTGAAAGTACAGGAATTCGCTGACTTTTCCGATCTTCGCGATCCCGACAAAGCCGCAAATGGCAAGAACGCTTGCCCAACGCAGGCTAGGCTTCCAGGTCAAGCGCCGATAGCTGTCGCGATTGAGGATCGGATCAAGGACCGGCCGGAAGTGCACCATGAACTGCTGGGTATTGGGCAGGAGCCACACGACCGCCAGCAACCAGATGAACCAGTTCAGTGGCGGGCGAATCACCAGCGTATCGGCGGCGACAATCGAAAAACCACGCGCCTGCAGCCACGTAACCACTGGGCCAGGCGCCGGCAGCCAGTTATCCGGCAAGTCGATGCCGTTGAAGCCAAGCATGGCGCGAACGATCAGGAGTGCGCTATCGATGCTCGTTGCACGGAAGAAAACCCAGGCGACGACGACACAGTAAAAGGTGACGGCAATTCCCAGCAATCGCCCGCCCGATGTTGTGCGCGCAAGGCCGTGCCCGAGTCGCCCGCAGAAAGCGCGCCAAGCATGATTGATCATCAGCATGAGGCCATGCAGGCCGCCCCACACCACGAACGTCCAGGCCGCGCCATGCCACAGACCGCCGAGCAGCATGGTGATCATCAGGTTAAGGTGGCGGCGGCCTTTGCCGCTGCGGTTCCCGCCGAGGGGAATGTACAGATAATCGCGCAGAAACCGCGAAAGCGTCATGTGCCAGCGCCGCCAGAAGTCAATGATGTTGACTGCCTTGTAGGGCGACTGGAAGTTCGACGGTAGGACGATGCCGAACATACGCGAAACGCCGATAGCCATGTCCGAGTAGCCGGAAAAATCGAAATAAAGTTGCAGAGCATAACTGAGTGCGCCGCAGTTGGCTTCGACAAAGCCCAGCGTCCGCCCCTCCGCAGCAGCCGCAAAAACCGGCCCGACGTAGGGCGCGATGCCGTCGGCGAGAACCACTTTCTTGAACAGGCCGAGACAGAAGATCGTCAGGCCGACCGCGAAGTTTTCGGCGCTTGGCCGGTAGGTTCCGGACCGGGCAAACTGCGGCATCATTTCCTTGTGATGCAGTACCGGGCCGGCAATCAGGTGCGGAAAATAGGTGACAAAAAGTGCGTAGTGCGCAAAACGCGACTCACGAACCTTGCCCTGCTGGCAATCGGCCAGATAGGCAATTTGCGTGAAAGTGAAGAACGAAATGCCGAGAGGCAAAATAATGCTCTGGATCTGCCAGTGGCTGCTGGTCAGGTCGTTGATCGAGAGCAGGAAGAAGTTCGCATACTTGTAATAGGCGAGGAGCGCGAGATTGGCGCCGACGGCCAGCATAAACGTGCATTTGGCCCGTTTTGGGCGGACGCCCAAGGCCTGCACAATCCAGTTGCCGCAGTAGAAATTGAGTAGGATTGATGCGCTCAACAGGAGGAGATAATGCGAATCCCACCAGCCGTAAAAGAATAGGGAAGCGAGCAGCAAAAACACGGCGGCGAGATAATGGGAAACTCGGGCGACAAGAAAGAACCCGGCAATGACGACCGGAAAAAAGACGACGATAAAGGGAATTGAGTTGAATAGCATCGTGCTTGCTGGCTCGGTCAGCTATCGCTGCGCAATTCAGAGGTGACCAAGGCGTTGGCAATACGCCCCGAACCGAATCTCCGACACAACGACGCCAAAAACCGAAAGCCGCTACGCTAGGCGAGCCAAAATGGCTTTCGATATTCTCGAAAAATAGATATCCTGATGCAAATAGCCCTTGAAATGCGCAACTTTTACCCCGGCCGGAATATTCGAGCAATCATCCAGATAAGTATTATTAAAGATATCGCACGACAGGAGTTGGATAATTACGCTTTCATCGCCAGGCAAATTTAGCGACAAATTCTTTTCGTACTGGCGGAATGCATCCACGTCGGCATCCAGACATAACATTGACAGCGCGGTCTGCTCGGCCATGTGATAGGGAACTACTTGCATTTTGCTTGCCCACACATCAACAAAGCTGAACGACTTCGTTCCCTTCTTAAAGAATAAAACGCCCGCATTGACTGCATGATATGGCAGGGGCAAAGACATCTTTACGCCTTTATCCAGCCCAACGCGAACGTCGGGAATCCTTCTCAACGTCAAAGCGACATCAAATTCTTTTTCAAAGACATCATGTAACGCACAGAGAGGGATGGCATCAGCATCAAGGAAAATTAGGTTGTTCTCGCTCCGGGACAAGCAATCGGCCGCGCATGCGGCTTTCTGCGCCCAGACCAATATCTTTCGCCGCTGATTATTCATCCATTCCGTCTTGTTGACTATCCAATCCGATTTACGCCTACTGGTTACGGCGTAGCGAATCTTTCTGCTCCAATATTTAAGCTCGTCACGCAGGTTCCAATTGGGCATGTAGTAGCTAAAATCAATGGTATTTGCCAGTGGCAGACGAACCCATCTCTTCTCGGGCCACGGAACGATTTTGACACTAGGGTAGCGAGCGGCAATTGCGGCTATCTTCTCTGACGGAGAATCGCAAAGATCATAAACATACAAGGTTGCATCCGGATGGAAATAAAGCGCCGAAGCCACGCCCAATTCAAGAAAATGCGCATAATTGGCATCACAAATCCAAAAAAAATCAACCGTCGTGCGTCCCATAGCGCCCCTATAATTTAACAACCGGGAATTATCAAAAAAACACGCGTCTTGATGCCAAATTTTGAACGGTCTGGTCAAAAGTCATAGAACAACATTGTGTGACATGGGCAGCCGCGCTATTGGCCAATACCTTTTCTTACTTTAGCGAGATTTTTTCAATTCCGACAACAACAACAAGGCATTTTCTTGCCAAGTGAAATTCCGTAAGACTCGTGAAATTGACGACGCACCCATTTCCCTGGCCCGCAGCGGTTGTGAAAGAAGCAAGGTCAGCCCCTCTCTCCATCGTTCCATATTGCCCGCTGGTAATAGAAAGCCAGTCTCGTCATGGATGACGATTTCTGGCAGCCCGCCCTGGTTGGATGCCAGCACCGGCAGCCCGCAAGCCATGGCCTCGACAACGCTGATGCCGAAAGCTTCCTCGCCGATCGACGGTTGCACGAAAACGGTACTGGTGCGCAGATGATCCGGCAAGTCGCGATGCGCCACTTCGCCAGCGAAATGCACCCGTTCGCCGACCGACAGTTGCGTCGCAAGCTGTTCGAGCTTCTGGCGGTCGGGGCCGTTGCCGATCACCAGATAGTGGGCGTCCGGCAGACCGGGCAACGCCTCGATGATGACGCGCAAGCCTTTCCAGCCGATCAAGCGGCCGGTGCTGACGATCAGCGGGGCTTCTACTGGAATGGCGAAGCGTTCGCGAATCAACGGATCAGGCGAGCCGGGCCTGAAGATATCGGGATCGACGCCGTTGTGCACGATGCCGACCGGATAACCATAACGCCCTTCGACCTGCGCGGCGTTGTAGGCACTGGTCGACAGCCAGACGTCAACCGCCCGCGCGAAGAAGCGGTCGCCCGCGTAGAACTCGGTGCCGCCGCTACGCAGGGCGGTGACGCCAGAAAAGCCCTGCCGCTTCAGCCACCAGAGAACAGGGAAATCGTAGGGCTTATTAACAATCACCGCATCGTAATTGCCGTTCTTTAGGGCCGAAGCCGCATGACGGGCGAAGGACAGCCGTTCGCAGAATTTGCGGAAACGGGTGCCAAGATCGGGGAAACGGTTGCGTGGCGTGTACGGAAAACTGAGCAGCCTGACTTCATCGTGCCGTGGCTTACCCCCCTCGCCACCAAAAATGTGCACCTCATGGCCCTGCCGTGCCAGGGCGCGCCCGGCTTCCCAGCAGTAGGTTTCCAGGCCGCCGGTCTTGAAACCAGCTGTCAGGTTGTAGAAACAGATTTTCATGGCTGGAAAGCATTCTCGCCCTTGAGCCTGAGGTAAATCTTGCTCAGCAGCGCAGAACGATAAATGAACAGGCGTTTAGCCAGCCAGGCTGCCGGCGCATCTTTTACGACGATGCGGCCGATGTGCAGCGGATCGCTGTTGGCCAGGTTTGGCCGCTTGGCGGTCGTATACAGATGATCGAATCCGGCCTGCTGCGCGATGTCGACGTAATCAGCATCGTAATAACCTTGTGGCCAACAGAGATGGCGGCTGGGCTGCCCGAGGCGCTCGCGCAGGATTTCCCGTGACTGGCGCAGGTCTTCAGCCAAGGCCGCATTACGCTCGGTATTATCGGGCAACTGCTTATCCCAGCGTGTGTGGGTATGTGTATGGGAGTGAATCTCGAATGTTCTGGCGCGCCGCATCAGCTCGATTTCGGGCCAGCGCAGCATCACGGTGTCGCTTTCGCCTGCGGCAATGCGCCGCTTGCATTCGCGATGATCGGGACAGTCGGCGCCGCCGCCACGCACGGCGCCATCGCCAATCCAGCCGGTGACAGCGAACAGCATGGCCTTTAACCCGAATTCTTCGAGCACCGGATGCGCATAAACGAAGTTATCCAGATAGCCGTCGTCAAAGGTAATAACGAAGCTTTTTTCAGCTAGCGGCTGGCCTTGAAAGAAAGCCTCGATCTCGCTGGCGCCAACGCCGTGCCAACCATTCTTCGCCAGCCAGGCGACCTGTGCCCGAAACGTTTCCGGCGAAACCGTGACTAGTCCAGGGTTCGGGGTGACGTGGTGGTACATCAGAACCGGCAAGGCGCTCATGCGGCAGACTCCAACAACTGTCGATAAAGCCGCTCGGTGGCATCGAGCATGGCATCCATGCTGTAAGAGGTCGTCGCATGCTGCCGCCCAGCACAGGCGAGCTTTCTTGAAAGCGCCGGATCATCCACCAGTTGTTGCAAGGCCCTGGTGGTCAGTTCGACCGATTCTGCGGGTACGAGCAGGCCAGTCTGACCGTCCCTGATCAACTCTGGAACACCGCCGACAGCCGTCGCCACGACGGCCAGACCACAGCCCATGGCCTGCGTCACCGCCTGCGGCACACCTTCTGAACGCGAGGTAAGCAGCAGGCAGTCGGCGGCCTGCAGCAAGTCCGGCACGTCGTCGCGCTGCCCGAGAAACTGTATGCTTTCACCGAGTTGCAAGTCGACGGCAAGGCGCTCCATATCGACCCGCATTGGCCCTTCACCGGCAAGCAGAAGGGCGCTGTCCGGATGATTTCGGCGCAGTTCGGCAAAGGCGCGCAGGGCGATCTCGTGCCGTTTGACGCCGCGAATGATGCCGACCATCAGCACGACAAAGGTGGCAGGCTGCAAACCCAGCCTCGCACGCATCTCGGCACGCCCATGCTGCGGCTGGAAGGTGTTGAAATCGATCCCGGTCGGAATGCTGTGCACACTGGCCGGCGGGAAGCCGCGCGTAATCAGGATGCGTTGCATTTCCATACCGCAAGTCACCACGGCATGTGGCAGGTAGTGCACAAAATTAAGCAGGTTGCGCTTGAGCGTCAAATTGAGATGGCGGGTACGCACCAGCCGGACACCAGCCCGGCGCGCGGCAATGCCACCTGTCCAGCTGTCGATACCACTGTGCGTATTGACGACGTCGACGTGCCTGGTTTCGATCAGTTGGCGTAACCCGCGGATCGTTGCAGGATGAAATTTCCCGGCAAAAGGCAGGTGGTGCACTTCGATCCCTGCCGTACGCGCTTTTTCGCTGAGGATCGCCTGCGGTCGGCAGGCGAGCAGCATGTGATGACCACGTGCCTGCATTCCGATCATTTCGCTGAGAATACGCCGTTCCTGGCCTCCCCAGCCATCGGACCACTCGGTATGCAGAATCGTTAGTGGTTTCATACGCTGACCTTGAAACGGTCGGCCCAGATCGAGAGACAGAGCAGCGGCCACAGGCGCTTGCTGTTCGAACGCTCGCCGGAGGCATGCTGGTCGAGAAACCGGGTAATGGCGGCGCGATCAAACCACTCGCCGAGGACGGGGCTCCCGAGCAGGGTATCGCGCATCATCGGCGCCAGATCTCCGCTCAGCCAGGTTGGCACCGGGGCGGAAAAGCCCATCTTTGGGCGATTAAGAAAACCCGGGGGCAGCCAGTCCTTGAACGCTTCCTTGAGAATGTGCTTGCTGCGCCCCTGCACGTTCAACTTGTAGGAACTCGGCAGGCTGGCGGCAAATTCCAGCACCTGATGGTCAAGGAAGGGCGAACGGCACTCAAGCGAAACGGCCATGCTGGCGATATCCACCTTGGCCAGGATGTCGTTCGGTAGATAAGTGGTGGCATCGACATAAAGCCAGCGGTTGAGCGCATCCGACGCACCCTGACCACGTTCCCAGGCATCGCGCAGCGGCGCCAGTGTCGTGTCGCCCGCTCGTTCGCGGAAGACCGCGCGTACCAGACGCGCCTTGTCCTCTTCCGGGTAGTGGGCGACAAGGTGGCGGAAGCGCTCGGCGCCTTGCATGGTCAGCATCTGGTCGGCCGAGGTGTGCGGAAACACGTGCCGACGGTCGGGGCGAACCAGCCCCTCAAGCGCGACCGTGGCTCGGCGTAGACCCCGCCAGGCCGGAACCAGACCCATGCGCTGCAAGGCTTCGACACGACGAATATGGTAGTGGCGGCGGTAGCCGGCAAAAGCCTCATCGGCACCGTCGCCGGTCAGCGCGACGGTCACGTCGCGCCGGGCAAAGCGCGAAACGTAATAAGTTGGCAGGATCGAGTTGTCGGCAAACGGCTCGCCGAGATGGCCGATCAGTTCCGGCAGCAATTCGACCGCGTCGGGGCGGCAAATTTCCTCGTGGTGTTCGGTACCAAGGTACTCAGCGACCTGCCGGGCGTAGGGCAGCTCGTTGAACTTCCGGTCGTCAAAACCGATGGCATAGGTCTTTACCGGTTGCGAACTGAGCCGTGCCATCGCCGCCACCGTGATGCTCGAATCGACCCCGCCGGAGAGAAAAGCGCCGAGCGGCACATCGGCGACCATGCGAATGCGGGTGGCTTCGAGAAACTTCTCGCGCAGCACGTCACAGGCATCGTCGAAAGACAGCGTGCTGCGGCGGGAGTGATCAATATCCCAGTAACGGAAAATACGCTCGATTTTCCCGTCGCGAACAATCATGGCACAGGCCGGCGGCAGCTTGCGCAGCGCCGAAAAACCAGTCAGCGGCGCCGGAACGTACTGGTAAGTCAGATACTGATCAATTGCCGCATAGTCGGGCGTACGTGGTAGATCTGGGGCGAGCTTGAAGAGACTGCCGATTTCCGAGGAAAAAACAAAGCCCTGCGGCGTTTCGCCATAAACGAGCGGCTTGACGCCCAGCCGATCACGCGCGAGATAGAGGAGCTTTTCCTGACGATCCCAGACGGCCAGGGCAAACATCCCTCGCAGTGCAGCCAGACAAGCCGTAAAGCCACGGCGCAGGAACAGACGCAGAAGAATCTCGGTATCCGAATGCCCGACGAACAACTCGCCGGCAGCTTCAAGTTCGGCACGCAGATCCAAGAAATTGTAGATTTCACCGTTGAAGACGATGACGTAGCGGCCGTCGGGGCTGGCCATCGGCTGATGGCCGGCCGGTGAGAGGTCGATGATGGAAAGGCGGACAAAGCCTAGACCGGTCGCGCCTTCTTGCCAGATGCCGTGATCGTCCGGCCCGCGATGCGACAGGCTAGAGATGGCGGCCTCAAGATGGAAAGCGCCGGCGGCAGATGCCGAGGGATGACGTAAATAGCCGAGAATGCCGCACATAGAGGTCGTGAAATCAGTCGTCTTCGGTAAGTAACGGTTGCTCGCGCGGTACTGCCGCCTGAAGCAATTGATTCGCCTGCTGAAAAACCTGGTCGACAGAAATGTCCGACATGTTTGCCGCCGCCGCACCCGCTTTCCCGGTCAGTGGGTGCTCAATAACCCGGCACCGCGGCCGATTCAGCGGCGCAAGATTTCTTCCCGGATAAGCACCATGGTAAAGCGCCACCATGTTCACGCCCAACGCACCGGCAATATGCGTCGGCCCGGTATCGACGCCGATGTACAGGTCGAGCAGGGATATTATCGCCGCACTCTCTCGTAACGTCGTATGTCCTGCGGCCGATTGCACCCGACCCGCATACATCTCCAATAGCGGCGAGGCTTTGCTGGCCGCAAGCTGGTCGCCCAGAATCAGAAATCGCGCTCGCGGATAGCTAGCCGAAATTCTGTTGATCAGATCCGAAAAGTGAGCGATCGGCCAGTCGCGGTGCGCTTTGGTCGGGAAACTGCAGACCTGCAGGCCAATCACCGGCATCGCCTTGTTCGGAAAAAGCTGCTCCAGCATAGCGGCGGCTGCGTCATGTTCACGCGCCGAAACGACGTAGTCGAGCGCCAAATTGTCAGTCGCGGCGCCCGCTGCCTTGGCCAGTTCAAGCCTTTCGCCGACGGCATGCTGGGTGCCGTGCCTGGCAACTGCGAGCAAGCGCGGGTTTGGCAATGCCGCCTTATCCTGGAAGGCGATGACCTGGCGGCACACTCTGGAGGCGTAGTCGATCAGTGGCCGGTCATTGCCATAAACCAGGCCCACATCAAAAGTGGCGGCAAACCAGAAACGCCCCTGAAACAGCGCTCGCTGTTTGGTGATAGTGCCGAGCGTATCGATAAACGGCAGGTTCTCAAGCAGGCATTTACGATTGGGATGCGCAAGGACGGTAATTCTGGCGCTTGGATAAGTTTCCTTGAGCGCCCGGATCGCTGGTGTCGCGAGCAGAGTGTCGCCGATCCGCGCAACGATGATGACAAGTATACTTTTCGGCGACGCCATGTTGCTACTTGTTGTCTTGCGTCAGCGCATACTGAATGCGATGCAAGCGTGCATAGAAGCCTTCTTCAGCCAGTAGCTGTCGGTGTGAACCGGACTCGACGACCCGCCCCTTGTTGAGAACGACGATCCGGTCGGCGTTTTCGATGGTCGACAGGCGGTGTGCGATGACCAGTGTTGTGCGGTTCTGCATCAGGCGATCGAGCGCCTGCTGCACCATGCGTTCGGACTCGGTATCGAGCGCCGAGGTGGCTTCGTCAAGGATCAGGATGGGGGCGTCTTTGAGCAGCGCACGTGCGATGGCCAGACGCTGGCGCTGTCCGCCGGACAACTTGACGCCTTTTTCTCCGATCAGCGTGTCAAAGCCGTAAGCCATCGCTTCGATGAATTCGAGCGCGTGCGCCGCTTCAGCCGCAGCGCGGACTTCCTCGCGCGTTGCGGTGCCGCTCCTTCCGTACGCGATGTTGGCAGCGACGGTATCGTTGAACAGAACGACTTCCTGACTGACCAGCGCAATATTGTTGCGCAGGCTGGTCAGAAGAACGTCCGGTAGCGGAATGCCATCGACGCGAATTTCCCCGCCATCGATCGGATAGAGACGCGGAAGCAGGTTGGCGATGGTGGTCTTGCCACTACCCGATTGGCCAACCAGCGCAATGCACTCACCGGGGCGGGCGTTGAAGGTGACGCCGTGCAGGGCGGGATGCTCGGCTCCGGGATAAGTAAAGATCACATTGTCAAATTCGATCAGACCCGAGGCGCGTCCGAGGTCGTCGGTTCCGGTATCGCCTTCGGGTAACTCGTCGATCACCTCGAAAACGCTTTCTGCTGCCGCCAGACCACGCTGGATCGGCGCGCTGATGTCAGTCAGACGCTTCAGGGGCGCCATCAGCATCAACAAGGCGGTGATGAACGAGACAAAGCCGCCGACGGTGGTCTGCTCGCTGCTCGCTTGCCGGAGGGCGACGCCCATGATCGTCGCCAGGGCAATCGCGGAAAAGAACTGGACGATCGGCCCTTGTGCGGCCGCGGCAACCGTGCCGCGCATATTCAGGCGGCGCTGCTTCTGGACGCAGTCCGTGAAGCGGTCCTTTTCATAGCCTTGCCCGCCGAATATTTTGACCACTTTGTGGCCTTCAATGGCTTCCTGCAATACTTCGGTGATCGCACCCTGCGATTGCTGGATACCCCGCGCCACCTTGCGCAGACGGCCACTGAAGCCCCGGACGGCAATCGCGACAAAGGGCACCATGACAAAAACAACCAGCGTCAGCTTCCAGTTCAGATAGAGCAGCCAGGCAATCAGGCCAATGACCGACAGGCTGTCCTTGACCAGTGTCGTTACCGCACCGGTGGCCGCGCCGGCTACGCCGGCGACATCGTAGGCCACGCGCGACATCAGGCGCCCAGAGGTGTTGTCGTTGAAATAGCTGGTCGGGAGATTGACGATGCGCGCGAACATCGCCTGCCGGAGTTCGGCAACGACGTTGTTCGAAACCCAGCTCATAGCATAATCGCCGATGAAACCGAGAATCGCCCGGGCGATAAAGATTCCGATGATGGCTGCCGGGTAGATCAGCCAGTCATAACTGGCCTTATCCTGGGCAAAGCCATTATCGAGCAGGTTCTTCATGATCGCCGGAAACACCGGTTCGACGATCGACGACAAGCCCATGCAGGCGATTGCAGCGACGAAGGCTTTCCAGTACGGACGCACGTAAGTGAGCAGGCGCAGATACAGCTGTCGACTGGTCATTTGGACGCCCGGATCATTGCTCATAGAGCGCGGTATTATACACGCCGGCCTGCTGACCGCCGGTCAGGGCGCGGGACGCCCAAGTCTGTAGTAGAGCGCCAGCAACTGCTGCGCCATCGCGCCGAGCGACAGGTGTTCGACGGCTTGCCGGGCTGAACGGTGGGCGTCGGCGGATTGCCCAAGTTGGCAGAGCACATCGAGCGATTTGGCGAGGGCGGGAATGTCCATTACCTCGACAATCAGACCGTTACGCTCTGGCGCCAGCCACTCGGCAGCGCCGCAGGCACTTGACAGGAGGCTCGGCAGACCGCAGGCCAGCGCTTCCAGTGCTGCATTCGGGCAGGGGTCGTAAAGCGTTGGCAGCACAAAGGCATCGGCCGCGCCGTACCAGGGCTTGACATCCTTTTGCGGCCCAATAAATAGTACGCGTGCGCCAAGGCCGAGCCGATCAGCGAGTTTGCGCATGACGGCCAGTTTCTTGTCGCCGCCGACGACGGCGAGCCGCGCATCTTTGTTGTCCATCGCCGCCAAGGCGCGTAGCAGTTGCGGCACGCCCTTGCGCTCGAAACCGTTGCCGACGAAGAGGAAGAGCGGTGACTCTTCAGCGATGCCATGTGCGCGACGCACCGTCTGCCGGTGTTCGTCGGCGAGGCCGGGGTGAAAGGCCTCCAGATCGACACCGTTGTAAATCACATGCAGCTTCTCCGCCGCCACGCCGTAGTAGCGCACGATCTCGTCGCGCACCATGCGCGAATTGCAGATGATCGCACGCAGCTTCGGATGTGCGAACATTTCGCGCTCGGCGGCCAGAATGTAGCGATGGTAGGGGTTGATGACCAGGCCAAGGCGGCCGAGCGGGCCGCGCACGCGGCGCAGGCGGCCTAGCCAGGCGGCATGCACGCCGTCGCCGGCGCGAAATACCATGCAGCCGGGAATGCGCTCGTGCGACTGGGTAATGTCGTAGCCGCCGCTAGCCATTTCCCGCTGCGCGCAACGCGCGAAGCTGCGGTCGCGCGCCACGCGACCGCAGGCCTGTGGGTTGCATAGCACCTGCCGATAGCCGGCCCGGAGCTCGGCGCCTTCCCAACTGCGCGTGATCAGCGTCACTTTGGCGCCTTCCTGGACCAGCGCCCCGAGCGCGCGCTCGACGAAACGTTCGGCGCCGCCGTACGGATTGTAACGCTGGCGAACGATGGCGATCTTCATTCGGCGAGCAGTTCATGCACGGCACGGTGAATGCGCTCAACCGGCAAGGAGGTCAGGCAGTCGCTCACCTTGCCGCCGCCGCAACCGTCGATGCCACACGGCCGACAAGGGTGCGCGTCGCTGACGACGACACGGTGCGCGACGCCCCACGGCCCCCACTCCTTGTCGCCAGACGGGCCGAACAGTGCGACGCAGGGCGTACCGACCGCGGCGGCGATGTGCATTGGCGCCGAGTCGACGCCGACGAACAGTCGCGCGCGCGCGGTCAGCGCGGCGAGCTCCTTGAGCGAAAGCTGCCCGGCGAAGCTGATCGCCGGGCTTGCCAAGCGCGCCTGAATGGCCGCGATCATCTGCGTCTCGGCGGGCTCCGGCGCCGCACTGAGGACGACACGATGGCCTTCGAGATGCAAGCGGTCGATCAGCGCCGCCATTTTCTCGGCCGGCCAGCACTTGAACAGCCAGCGCGAGGCCGGGTGGATGTGGATGAAAGACTTATTCTGCAGCCCGTTTTCATCGAGCAGGCGGGCGACGCGTCCGAGGGCCGGCGCACCGGGCAGCAGCGTCAGGCCGCGTTCGTCTTCGGCTGGATAGAGGCCGATGCGGCGCAGCGCATCGAGGTTGCGTTCGACCGTGTGGCGCAAGGCGTTGCCCGGTTTGCCGACGAAATGGCTAAAGCTGCCCTGCCAGAACTTGCCGCGTTTGTTGAGCAGCGGCGCCACCGCCCAGCGCGCGCCGCACAGGCGCGACAGCCATGCGCCACGCGGGTGTTCGGCGAGGTGGATGATCAGGTCGTAGCGGCGTGCGCGCAGGGTCTGCAGCAGATGCCATTCGGCCCTGACCTGCGCGAACGGGCCGAGCTTCTTCCACTGGCGATCAATCGTATGCAGCTCACTGATCGCCGGATGTAGGGTCAGCATTGCGGCGGTATCAGCATAGACCAGTGCGTCGATTTCGATATGCGGCGCGTGCGCCTTGAGCACCGAGAAAACAGGCGAGCTCAGCAGCACGTCGCCGTGGTGGCGCAGCTTGATGACCAGCGCGCGGCGCACTTCGGCAAGCGGAACGGGATCCTTGACCATCGGGGCATTTTACCTGTTCGTGTAGCGCAGCGCAGCGCCGTCGCTGGTGAGCTCAATCAACGACACGCTGCCGAATTCGAACTTGAGCTGGCTCCATTCGCCGACCGGCAGTTGCAGCCAGTGGCCGAGCAGGGCGCGCATGACGCCGCAGTGGGTGACCAGCGCGACGCGCGCCCCTTGGAGCGACGCCGCGCAGTCGACAACGCGCGCCTGCAGCATGGCGGCCGATTCACCGCCGGGCGGCACGAAATGCAGCACGTCGGCGGCCCAGTCGTCGAGGCGGCCATGGTCGAGATCGGCCCAGCGCCGACCCTCCCAGTCGCCAAAATCAATTTCCATCAGGCGCGCATCGAAGCGCGGCTGCGGGTGCAAGGCTTCGGCCAGCCGGCGGGCGCGTTGCAGGGGACTGGTGACGACCGGCGTGCCGGCCGGCAGCAATTCACGCAAGCGGGCCGCGACCGGCAGCGGGTCCTCGCAACCGACGTCGAAGCGGCCATAACAAATGCCGTCCTCGACCAACGGCCGGGGGTGGCGAATCAGGAATACTTGCACAGCAGGCCGCAATAGAAAGCCACTTCCGCGAGTTGCTGCGTGGCGCCGAGACAATCGCCGGTATAGCCGCCGATACGGTGCCGAAAGAGCCGCGCCAGCCAGAGCGTGGCGGCGGCGGCGAAGACGCAGCCGAGAAGGGCCGGCAAGGGGCGCAGGAAGAACAGGGCGAGCAGCGCGGTGCCGCCGGCGAAGGCGAGTTCGCCCCAGCCAATACGCGTCGCCAGCGGTTTCGCCTTGCCTTCGTCGCGCACGTAGTCGAGGCCGCGCATCAGCGTCGTCGAGCAAAAGCGCGAGACCGTGTGGCCGGCGAGCAGCGCGGCGGGAATCGTTGCCAGATCGAGTTCGAGCAGCGCGCAGAACTTGCTCAGCAGCATGATGACCAGCGCCACAGCGCCGAAGCTGCCGATCCGCGAATCCTTCATGATGGTCAGGATCTGCGCCTTCTCCCAACCGCCGCCGAAGCCGTCAACCATATCGCTCCAGCCGTCCTCGTGGAAGGAGCCAGTGGCATACAGCGTTACTGTCATCGCCGCCAGCACCGCCAGCGTCTTCGGAAAGAACAGCGAAGCGACGCCGAAGACCAGCGCGGCGAGCGCGCCGACAATCAAGCCAACCGCCGGAAAATAGCGCGACGCCTTGTTCAGTGCCTCGCTGCTGTGGCCGACCCAGGCCGGCACCGGCAAGCGCGTGAAGAAGCGGATGGCGCCAAAGAAGTATTCGAGCTCGGCGCGCAACGGGTTGGGGCGCACGGTAGCCTTACAGCTTCTCGCTGACGCCGGCCGAGTCGAAACTGGCCATCTCGTTGAGGAAGGCGACGGCGGCACGCACTAGCGGCCAGGCCAGCGCCGCGCCGGTACCTTCGCCGAGGCGCAGGCCAAGATCGAGCAGCGGCTCGGCGCCAAGGGCATGCAATTGCGCCTGGTGGCCCGGCTCGGACGAGCGGTGGCAGAAAATCGCGTAGCCGAGAATCTCCGGCGCGATGCGCGCGGCCACCAGCAGCGCGGCGCCGACGATGAAGCCGTCGATCAGCAACAGCACGCCGCGCTCGGCGGCGCCGAGCATGGCGCCGGCCATCATGGCGACTTCGAAGCCGCCGAATTCGGCGAGCACGGTCAGCGCGTCGACGTCGACCGGCAGCGCGGCGCGAGTGATGGCCTGCGCCAGCAGTTTGTGCTTGCGCGCCAGCCCGGCGTCGTCAAGACCGGTGCCACGGCCGATGCACTCGGCAAGCGGCGTGGTGGTCAGGCAGTGGGTGATTAGCGAGGCGCTGGCCGTGTTGCCGATGCCCATTTCGCCAAAGCCGAGAACCTGGCAGCCTTGCCCAGCCAGATCGCGGGCAAGTTCGGCGCCGCGCGCCAGCGCCGCGTCGCGTTGCTGCGCGCTCATCGCCGGCTCGACCAGATAGTTGCGCGTCCCGGGCGCGATCTTGGCGTCTATCAGGCCGTCGCGCATCCCGAAGTCGTGCGCCACGCCGGCATCGATCACCTGCAATTGCAGCCCATTGTGACGCGCGAAGACGTTGATCGCCGCGCCGCCGGCAAGGAAGTTCTCAACCATCTGCCAGGTCACGTCCTGCGGATACGCCGAGACGCCGGCCTTGGCCGCGCCGTGGTCGCCAGCAAAAACGAGCAGATGCGGCGCCTTGAGGCTCGGCTTCAGCGATTGCTGAACCCGCCCGATCTGCAGCGCCAGCGCTTCAAGCTGACCGAGCGCCCCGCGCGGTTTGGTTTTGTTATCGATCTTCGCCTGCAGGGCGGCAACGATGGCAGAGTCGAGTGACGGAATGGAGAAGTGCATGGCGATCCAGGGGCTGGAAAAGCGCGGATTATACGCCCCACCCCGGCGTGCTAAGCTTTGGGCGATGCGAGAACTGATCATTGGCGGGGCGCGTTCAGGCAAGAGTTTGCTTGCCGAAAAGCGCGCGACGGAAGGCGGCCTGCGCGTCGTGTACGTGGCGACCGGGCAGGCCCTGGACTGCGAAATGGCGCAGCGTATCGCGCATCACCGCGCGCGCCGACCGGCCGCCTGGGGGCTCGTCGAGGCGCCGCTCGAGTTGGCGGCGGCCTTGCGCCAGCACGCCGCACCGGACGCCTGCCTGCTCGTCGATTGCCTAACGCTGTGGCTGTCGAATCTGCTCTTCGCCGGCGAA
>Ga0209125_1000594_pt1 | contig 44073 bp, 41 predicted proteins | sample BarGraIncub1131A_FD_184503 | JGI IMG/M metagenome (GOLD analysis project Ga0209125, IMG submission 184503) | Arctic peat soil microbial communities from Barrow, Alaska - Barrow Graham LP Incubations 11-31A (SPAdes) (version 2) | ecosystem: Environmental > Terrestrial > Soil > Wetlands > Peat... | reverse complement strand
TGTCAATAATTTGAACAAAGATAACATAAAAGTTACCGTTTTGGTAAAAGTACTAATTTTTCTGCTATCCCTCGTTTCAAATCTGCTATCCCTCGTTTCAAACGAGGGATCACTCAACTAATGTTTTAGCATTTTTCACTTATTGAAATAGTTAAATATTCTGAAAATGCTTTAATTGGGATTAAAAATTGCATCAATTGCATCAGCCGTTTCGTTTATATCGTATTTTTGTCGTTTAGTAAAAATTAAGAACCATGAACAGGAATAAAATTAGCATTTTAATGTTTTGGATGATAGTGATTTCATTCACTTTCACACAATGCCGGAAAGAAGCGATGCTGCCCGTGGTTCAGGATCCGGTAGTTCCTCCGGTAGTTACGCCTGTAGTAATTCCGGATGCATCGGAGGTAAATACATTCGTTTGGGCCAGCATGCACGATTATTATTTGTGGAATGACAAGATTCCAAATCTAACCAATACGTATTATCAGATGCTTACAACCTCCAGTTCCAATTACCAGCGGAACAAGGACAGTCTGAACGTTTATCTGAATAAATTTACGGATCCTACCAAGCTTTTCAATGATTTGCTGTACCAGTACAATGTTGTTGACAAGTTTTCCTTTATTGTAAGTGATTACACCATTATTGACAACTGGATTGCCGGTATCTCCAAGACAATGGGTTACGATTTAGGGCAACATTACTTTACATTGGACAAGACTTCTTCTGACGTTTACATTGTAGTTCGATATGTAGCGAAGAATTCTCCAGCTGATTTGGCAGGCATACAAAGAGGCGATATTATTTCCAAGGTAGATGGGGTCCAGTTGACGGGTGCTAACATCAATAACCTACTCAACGGGGATTCTTTTACTCTCTCTTTCGCAAAGATCGTCAACGGCGTCATGACACTCACTGGTAAGACCGCCTCTCTTACTGCCGTTCAACTGCAGGAGGATCCGGTACTTTTCAGTAAAGTTCTCACCGTCAATGGAAGCAAAGTGGGTTATTTAGTCTACAATGGCTTCACCTCTGATTTTGACCTTGAGTTGAACACAGTTTTTCAACAGTTCAAAGCAGCGGGCATATCCAAACTTATTCTTGATCTTCGTTACAACGGGGGAGGTTCAGTTCAGACTGCCATCTACCTGGCCAGCATGATTTATACCAACAATACTGCAAAATTATTTACCAAGAGTGTCTACAATGGGATCTTGACTCCATATATCACAACCACCTATGGAGCGAGCTTTTTTGACAGCAATTTCACCGATAAAATCAACACAACGGCAATCAATACCTTGAATCTGGCTGATATCTACTTCATCGTTTCGGGAGAGACCGCTTCAGCCAGCGAACTGCTGATCAATGGCCTTAAGCCTTACATGAATGTCAAATCCATCGGTACCAATACCTACGGGAAATATGTTGCCTCATTGACGCTAAAGGATTATGATGCAAACAACAACCTGGTTACCACCCACAAATATGCCATGCAGCCTATTGTGGCTAAATATTCCAATTCGCTTGGTGTCTCAGATTTTGTTAACGGACTTGCACCGGATATTACTGCACAAGAGAATGCTGAAAACTTGTTGCCCTGGGGAGATGAAAACGAGACCCTGTTAAAGGTAGCTTTAGATAACATAAAGGGATTAAAATCACAAACAATCAAAAATGTCAGTTATTTAGTCAAATCAGAACTCCTTTTTGATTCAAAAGATAAATCTCCGTTCTCGCATGACATGTATGTTGATCCGCAGAAATTGGTAAAACGGACCAGATAAGAATCATATTTAGTTATGAGTTATGAATTATAGCAAGTGCACACTTCAATATTGAAGCAAACAATGCATGATTATTTGTATTTTTGATAAAAAAATTGAATTATGAACACGCAACCTATTACCGTAGACCTTCCTTCCGATATTCTTCTTGCATTGAACGAAACTGAAGCCGAACTAAAGCAAGGAATAAAGACTTCGTTGGCTATGAGATTATATAGATTGCAAAAACTTACAATTGGGAAAGCAGCTCAATTATCAGGACTTTCCAGATTTGAATTTGAAACACTACTCTCTGAGAATGAGATACCGATATCAAATCTTACAGTAGGCGATGTAATAGATGACTGCAAAAAGCTTAAATAGAATGAAAAATGGACTTGTAATAGCAGATGCAGGACCCATATTTTCATTGGCGCTTATTGATAAACTAGATATTTTATATGGATTATTTGATGATATAAGGATTCCTCAGGCTGTTTGGAATGAAATAACATACGATGAAATAAAACCTGACTACCAGAGGCTCTATAATTTTTTCAAGGACAAGACTTGTCAAATATCAGGATTAAATGAATTGACCTTTGTGATGGATTATGGGGAATCTGAATCGTTAATTCTGTACAAAGAATTACAAGCTGATTTTCTACTGATTGACGATAAAAAGGCAAGAAAAATAGCTGAGAACTTAGATATTAATTGTATTGGGTTAATTGGTCTGCTTTCAATTGCGAAAGATAAAGGATTAATTGAAAAGCTAAGACCAATTTTTGATACATTCCTGCAAAACAAGCGGTTTTATTCAGTTGAACTGCTCAATGATGTTTTGATGGCTAAAGGAGAAGAAATAATAAGCTACAAGACATAACAAACAGGCAGATTTCCCGCAAATTAAATTCCCAAGGATGATGTTCTGGTTTCAAGTGTTTCATTTATATAAAGTAGCGGATTATCTGCAGTATATCATTTATAACTCATAACTGGAAATAACTGTCTGCTAAAGCGATAAAAGTTGAAATAATGGAAGAAAAGCAGTATAAGCTTGATGAAAGGTATTTAAGGATGGCGGCAGTATGGGCAGAAAATTCCTACTGCAAACGTTGTCAGGTCGGAGCGCTGCTGATCAAGAACAAGATGATTATCTCGGATGGTTACAATGGAACACCGTCCGGTTTTGAGAATATCTGTGAAGACGAAAACGACAAAACAAAGCCTTATGTGCTTCATGCAGAGGCTAATGCGATAACAAAAATTGCCAAATCACACAACAGCAGCGAAGGTGCCACCCTTTATGTTACCTCCTCACCGTGCATAGAATGCGCAAAACTGATTATTCAGGCAGGTATCAAAAGAGTCGTATTTTCGGAACCATATCGTATCAATGATGGGATCGAACTACTCGAAAGAGCAAAAATCGAGGTTGTACAGATAAAAAAAAAGTAAATTAAGCGCACACAATCAGATAAATGGAAAATAACAACAGAAAAATTTCGACCTGGATGCCGGTTATCGTAGGAGTCACACTGATATTGGGTGTAGGACTGGGCATCAGACTTCAAAGCAGAAAGCAGACATCCAGTCTGCCGATGCTACCGACCACTTCGCACAGCAAGCTGGATCAGGTCATCAATCTGATTGAAGGGAATTACGTAGATACTGTCAATACAAAGAGAATCATTGAGGATGCTATTCCGGAAGTGCTCAAACAGCTGGATCCGCATACCGTTTATATTTCTGCCAAAGAGATGCAGGGAGTTTCTGAGGAGATGGCGGGTAATTTTGGTGGCATCGGTGTTCAGTTTTCGATTCAGAATGATACGGTAATGGTGATTGACGTCGTATCCGGTGGACCTTCACAGAAGTTGGGTATCAGGGCTGGCGACAGGATCGTGAAAGTTGGCGACTCCATACTCGTTAGGAAAAATTTGAAAAATGAGCTGGTATTCAAGAAACTCCGTGGACCAAAGGGTACGAAAGTCAAGGTTGGAATTTGGCGTAAAGGCTTGCCGGAACTGATTAATTTTGACATTACCAGAGGAGATATTCCGATTTACAGCGTGGATGTTTCTTATATGATCGACAGTAAGACAGGCTACGTGAAGGTCGGGCGTTTTGCCGATAAGACTTATGATGAATTCATGGCTGCGCTTGCCAAGCTGGATAACGGAGGTGCAGAACAGTTAATTATTGACCTTCGCGGGAATCCTGGAGGCTATTTGAACTCGGTCATACGCATGGTTAGCGAGTTCCTGGACAAGGGTGAACTCATCGTTTACACCTCTGGAAGGACTCAGCCAAAGAAAGAGGTCTTTGCAGAAAAGCGGGGCAGATACTATGGGAAAAGAGTGGTCGTACTGGTCGATGAGTACGCCGCCTCTGCGAGTGAAATCTTTGCAGGAGCAATTCAGGACAACGACCGCGGAACCATTATCGGCCGCCGGACTTTCGGTAAGGGTTTGGTTCAGGAACAGATGTTCTTTTACGACGGATCTGCCCTCCGGTTGACCGTAGCAAGATATTATACCCCGTCAGGAAGATGTATTCAGAAGTCTTACCAAAAAGGTACAGATGATTACTACGCTGACATTAGCAAGAGACTTGTTCATGGGGAGTTAATGCAGAAGGACAGCATCCATATGGCCGACACGGTGAAGTATTTTACGAGACTGAAACGGGTCGTTTTTGGTGGAGGCGGCATCATGCCGGACGTCTTTGTTCCGGCTGATACGACAGGAAATTCAACCTACTTTTTCAAACTCTTTCAAAAGGGACTGGTGTATCAATATGCCTTCGATTATGCCGACAAGCACCGCGAAGAGTTATCCCATTTGAAGAGCGGTGCCGAATTTACGGCTCTATTAAAGAAAGGATCCATTTTCAACGATTTCCTGCAATACGCTGTTAAAAATGGTGTGCCGAATAATGAAGCAGGAATCAAGATTTCAGGCAAGATTATTGAGACACAACTGATGGCCTATATCGCCCGCAATATCATAGGGGAGGAGGGCTTTTACAGTATCATCAGCAACATAGACAATACCTTGCTGGAGGCCGTGAAGGCTATCAACAACAAGGACAAGCTGGTCAGCGTGGAATAATTATTCAACCAGATTCTCTATCTTTTTATAAGCCTCGTCGATACCGGAAATATAATCTTTCTTGAGTTTCCTGTAATAATCCTTAACTATTTTAGGATTATCCTTCCCATCCGGGTTATTTACCTTTTCGACAGTATTATTGTGAAGCGCCACAACATCATCAATTACAGCCATTGCCGCTTGCTCTTTGCCATTAAAAGCCTGCACAAAATCGATGCTGTCACCGATTACCTGTGAAGATAGAAACGCAATTTCCTTTTTTAGATTTCTGATGCTTGCCATAACTTAAGTATTTATTATTAGAAAAGTTTTGTTTGTTGTGGGGTATTCTTCTTCTTCTGCTTATTCTTTAGCTTTTCAGCTTCCGCTTCTTCGTCTACAATTTTCTTCCTGAAATGTAAAGGATCCGGGAGTGTCCAGGAGGGTTTGTTTTCCCAGTTGGAGCGTATTTTTATGACCGTTTGGTAATAGCAAACCTCTTCAGGTTCAATTTTTTCTTTCAGGTTTCCTGAATCCCATTTCCCGTTGTCGTTTTTGTCGTAAATGGCTTTCATAAGGTATTTTTTGGGCTCCAGGAAGGAGAAAATGACATCCTGGTCCTTGATGATTCGAGCGCTTTTCAGGACTGGTTCACCTTGGCTGAAATCAAGAACCTGAATGATCGTCGGACCTTTTACGTTCTGAACGGAGACAATTATTTTCCCGTAGTGTTCCTCCTCCTGTGTCTTGAAATCAGTCTTAATTTGTTTCCCATAAAGGCCGTAAATGGTATTCATGGCGGTCGAATCGATAGTAAGCCTGTAGGTTGTGGCAAATTTCCAGGGGAACGAGATCAGGTATTTCCGGAAACTGGTGGTGTCTTTTCTGATCCGGGGACTAATCGGGTAAAAGGTCGTATCCTTTTTGACGTAAAGTTTGATCTTTGAAGTATCGAACGAGTGGATGGGTTGGGGAGATTCTAGAAGGATTTCCCGGTAGGGGTCGAAAGCACTTCCAATATTGGAATTAATTTGAATTCCCTTGGGTTCCACAATGATCTTTTTGCGCGCATTACGTTTGCTCTTATCTTTAGCGTCTGATTTGAATGATTGATCCTCAGGTTGATACAATTTGATGGTATCTTTCTTGGTAAAAAAGACGCCAAGACTATCTTGCTGAAGGTAGGATAATTTTAACATAAGAGTATCTCTCTTATATACCAAAGAATCAGTTATCCAAACCTTTAGGGTGTCTGAATTCCTGGATTTCTCGATCAGGTTCCATTTCCCTTCCGGGTGAACGTTCAGCATTTCAACATGGAAGGTATCTGCAGTGGAACCTATGAATGTCAGGTTGACAGTTTGACGCGTTGGCCGGGTATATTTGTCGAGTCTGAGGTCAAATCCTTTCTCAAAGAAGAGAGAAAAATTGAGTGGGTCAGGATAAAAGCGTGTTTTTCCAACTACAACGAGGGTGTCAGATCCTGTAACGACAGTATCTCTCTTTGGTTCATAAACCGCCGAAGGTGTAATCCGGTTCGCTAAAAACGAGATTGAGTCGACACCTGCTGTATATTTCAGGTTGTTATCGATATCACTCATGGCATAAATCATGTAACTCGCGACTGGTAGATTGGTCACGGCAAAGAAGCCCTGCGAATTGGTTTTACCAACAAAATCGGGGCGTGTCTTGTGGATCAGCGTATCGGAAGTCCCCTTGTAAAGCAGCACAAAGCACTTTGAAGGTTCCAGCGTAAAAGCATCCCTGACAAAGCCAACGATACGCATGGTATCCAGGTTGGGACCTGTGGAAAAGGCCAGGCGCAAGTTTCTGTATCTGTTCTTCTCGTTGTTGTCAACGATACCGTCCTTAAAGTCAAGGGAATAGGTTGTATTGGGAAGTAATTTTTCGTTGAGATCAACGATGAAAGTCTTTCCTTTGGTCCTGAAGATCGGTTTTTTTGTAGTAGGTGGGGAAACGATGAACTTATCATTTAGGTCGTCCGGTACGACAAACTTATTGAAGGTTATCCGGATTTTGGTGTCCTTAAAATTAAGCTGATTTTGTTCAGGAATACTTCTGACGATAATTGGAGGAACTTTGTCTTTGGGCCCGCCTTTAGGCATTCCCATATTAGCACACGAAACGATCAGAACTATTACGATGAATACAGAAACGATATTTTGCAGACTCCTTTTTATCACAGTTCGTGTCATATTAAATTACACTTCCGTTCTAAACCAGCCCGATGACCGGGTTTCGAAAAAATCACATTCGCAATTATTGATACCGGGTATATTTAACAAGAAGTTGAATCGGCCGAGAACTGTTTCCCCCCTTCAGCACGACGCGGCTGGCAGATCCACTGCGGTCGGAGTGAACCAGATAAAAGCTGGTTGTTTCAATCTCTTTTTTAATGATCTGTTCGAGGTGACGCGTGATATTAAAAGTATAACTAGCGGTTGTCGCATCATAGATACCCCCATAATAGGTGTTTGATAACTCGCTGTCCTTAGGAAAGGTTTCTGTATCAGTATTATCCATGTATTTCAGATACAAACGTGATGGCATTTGGTATCTGCGCGAATCTGTTGACAGAGTGTCAACAAAAAGCGTGATTGATGCCCGGCTGATGATATACTGGGTAGAATCCTTCCATTTATTTAGGGAAGGAATATCAATTTTAACCTTTATTCCTCCTGTCGGCTGCACGTAAACCAGGGTATCCTGAATGACATCCTGATTCAGTCTGGAGGCGAAAGAAGTTCTCTGATAATCGTGTGAGAAGGCAGCAACATTAGCCGAATTGCTCGTCACATTATAAGAGAAGAAGAGAGAGTCTTTGTTATTTGTGTGGTAATATAACCCTATCCCGGTACTAGTGGGTGAGATCCCGATCAAAGTCCCTTTCCTGCTTACCGGAGTGGCTTCGATGTATAATCCTTTAAAATACTTCAGAAATTCGTCGTTAGAGACCATTTTAAGCGTATCCAGCTGGAGAAGCTTTGCCCCAAGTGCCGGAGCTAGTCTGAAACGGACGTATTGAATGGTGGTGTCTATTTGAGCAGAGTCGGTCTTGAATTTTGGAATAAAACTTGCGGTTCCAATGGAAACACTTGAAGCAAGAGACTTCAGGTTGAAAGATGAAAGGTATTTCGAATCATAATTCAGATCGCCGGTAAGTTCATATACCTTGAAGGTCTGGGTTGTTGCAGTATCCCCGTAAATTTTCTTGTAAGTCAGCCTAAGAACCAGTGAATCAAGTACGGAAGTGGAAGGGAAAGCGGGATTGGAGGCAAGACGAAACTGTGCAGCAAAAGCGGCATCAGTCCTGCCAAAAAGAGGATCGTTAAAACTACCGATATAGTTGACTCCCGGACGGTCAACTCTTATCTTATCATCGGTGTAAGTAAATGACTTGATTGTTCCTGTTTCCTGGTAATTTCTGTTAAAAACGAGGGAGCTTCCTGGTAATAAATCTTTGCCCAGACTTTCGTTCCCTTTTTTACAACCTGAAAACAAGAAAGACAGTATGAATAGAGCCCCAACAATGGGGAAAGCTTCAAAATTTCGATTTTTCAATGGAGTCAACTTTTTAGTAAAATCGGCGCAAATTATAAAATTTTATTGTAAAAATCGAAATAGGAATCGATGTAACTTTCTTTGGGTTGAAAGTCGAGATAATGCATTCCTGAAGTCTTGATATACTGCTCAATGTTCGTATTAATCGCCGCACTACCCTTGATTGCTGCGTCTGAATAATTCAGCGCCAGCTTGGTGTAATTTTCGAAAGTTGGTTCGCTGAGGATGGAGATATCATTCACATCGATGCCATCTTCGGCAATCTTACGAGCCATCTCGCCGTTAAGAGGAGTCTTAAAATGGTCGTCGTAAACAGAATAGACGATTCGTGTATTGGCAAATAACGGGTTGTCTCTGTAAGTCTTCTTAACAAATAAAGGAACCATCCCGGTAAACCATCCATGGCAATGAATGATATCCGGCGACCAGCGAAGTTTTATAACTGTCTCCAAAACCCCCCTGGCAAAGAAGATAGCTCTTTCGTCATTGTCATCAAACTCTATATTGTTTTCATCTGTCAGCGCATATTTCCGCTGAAAATAATCCTCATTATCAATAAAATAAACCTGCATTCTGGCAGCCTGAATGGACGCAACCTTAATAATCAACGGATGATCGTTGTCGTTAATGATCAGATTCATTCCAGATAAGCGGATTACTTCATGGAGCTGGTTCCTTCGTTCATTAACATTTCCAAAGCGTGGCATGAAGGTACGGATCTCTTTCCCCCGTTCCTGTATCCCCTGTGGCAGATATCGACCAATTTCAGCGATTTCTGATTCAGGCAGATAAGGTGTTATTTCTTGTGAGATAAATAGAACCCTCTTTTTTTCCATTCCTTTTACTTAAATATTTTGCAAAAATATATAAAATTTCCGCAACTTTCAATCATTTATCCGACGGCAAAAGTTAAACTAAGTGAAACGACCCTAAGCAAAATCTTCGGGACACAAGTGAGGGATTGTCATTTTCGCCAGTTGTCGTTCACTTTAATCACTTTTATTTAGTTAATTTGCGAGTTCATCTCTATTAAAAAATGGAACTCTTCAGGAAGATAAATGAGTTGAAGTCTGTTCTCGATGCTGACCGTCAAAACGGGCTTTCGATTGGTTTAGTGCCAACGATGGGAGCGCTGCACAGGGGACACTTGTCACTGGTAGATCGTGCCGCCGAAGAAAACGACCGGGTAGTCGTGTCCATTTTTGTTAACCCTACTCAGTTCAATGATCCTAATGATCTTAAGAATTACCCGAGAAACCTCGATAAGGACCTTATGCTTCTCTCAACCAGGTCGTGCGATTACATCTTTTCCCCGAATGTGGAGGAAATGTACCCTGAACCGGATACCCGGAAGTTCGACTTTGGATCACTGGAAACAGTGATGGAAGGGAAATTCAGACCGGGACATTTCAATGGGGTTGCACAGGTGATGAGCAAGTTATTTGCTGTTGTGGAACCACATAAAGCATATTTCGGCAGGAAGGATTTTCAGCAATATTCGATCCTAAAAAACATGGTTAACAGGATGAAACTTCCGGTGCAGCTGGTTCCTTGTGACACGGTCAGAGAAGCCGACGGACTTGCCATGAGTTCCAGAAATGCATTACTTTCGAAGGAACATCGTATGGTGGCTCCCCGGATCTACCAAATCCTGAAGGAAGCTCAAACAGAAGCCGGAAATCTTTCTCCTGAAGATGTTAGACGTCATGTTATTGAAAAAACAAATTCCGTTTCTTTGCTCAGACTTGAATATTTTGAGATCGTTGATGAATTAACGCTTCAGGAGGTCTCCAGCTGGAAGGAAGAAGGGGTAAAAGTGGGCTGCATTGCCGTTTTTGCCGGTTCTGTACGTCTGATTGATAATATAGTATTTGAAAAATAATAATATTCCAATGTTTATAGAAATTTGCAAATCAAAAATCCACAGGGTCACTGTTACAGGTGCAGACCTTCAGTATGTTGGAAGCATTACCATTGACGAAGATCTGATGGAAGCCGCGAATCTGATCGAGAATGAGAAGGTACAGATTGTCAACATCAACAATGGAGAACGTTTCGAAACTTACATTATCAGAGGCAGGAGAAAATCTGGCGATATTATTTTGAACGGACCGGCTGCCCGGAAAGTCGTTGCCGGAGATGTCATCATTATCGTCTCTTATGCTACGATGGATTTTGAGAAGGCTAAAACCTTCACACCCTCCATTATTTTCCCTGACACTGAAACTAACAGACTGATATAATACAAATTGGCAAAGACAAGAACATCCTTCGTCTGTCAGAATTGTGGTTACACCTCGCCAAAATGGATCGGCCATTGCTCTTCCTGCGGAGAGTGGAATACCTTTCAGGAGGAAGTGTCACTCCCTGCTAAGAGTCTGCAGGTATATTCCGGCTCCCCAACTTCCGCAAAACCTGTTACCCTTGATGAGATCGAGATGATGGAATTGCCAAGGGTTGATACCTGTAATGCTGAGTTCAACAGGGTTTTAGGTGGAGGAATGGTACCTGGCGGACTCATTTTACTGGGAGGGGAACCGGGGATCGGTAAGTCCACCTTGGTACTTCAGATTGCGCTGCAACTTAAGCACAAAAAAGTGCTCTATATCTCTGGAGAAGAGAGCCTTCAACAGCTGAAAATGCGCGCAGGCAGATTGGGTGGCAATAATCCGGATTGTCTTTTCCTTTGTGAAACTGTGCTGGAATCGATACTTCTGCACATCGACCGTGAATCTCCCGATCTGGTCATTGTTGACTCCATCCAGACTGTCAGTAGCGAAGCCATCGATTCAACCGCCGGGAGTGTGACCCAGATCAGGGAGTGCACGATTGCCATTATGAAATTGGCCAAAAGCAGGAATATTGCTGTGATATTGATTGGGCATATCAATAAGGAAGGAAGTCTGGCCGGACCGAAAGTACTTGAACACATTGTTGATACAGTCCTGCAGTTTGAAGGGGACAGGAATCACTTTTACAGGATAGTCAGGTCGGTAAAAAACCGTTTCGGATCGACCTCCGAACTTGGAATTTATGAAATGCAGCAATCCGGGTTACGGCAGGTTTCCAATCCATCGGAAATGTTGCTTTCCTCACACAATGAAGGATTAAGCGGAACTTCTACTGCCGCAACCATTGAAGGGATGCGGTCGTTCTTGATTGAAGTTCAGGCGCTGGTTGGTTCTGCTGCTTACGGTACTCCTCAGCGTTCAGCCACAGGATTTGATCTCAGACGGATGAACATGTTATTAGCCGTGCTGGAAAAAAGGGCAGGCTTTAAATTGATGGTGAAAGATGTGTTTCTGAACATTGCAGGAGGGTTACGAGTGGATGATCCTGCCATGGACCTGGCCGTTATCTGCGCTATCTTATCTTCAAATTTCGACGTATCCATCGATAAAGGCATCGCATTCGCTGGAGAAGTGGGGCTGACAGGTGAAATCAGGCCGGTCGGGAGAGTGGAACAGCGTATCGCAGAAGCCGAAAAACTTGGGTTTAAAGAGATCTACATCTCAAAATATAACAAAGGAGTTGACTTCTCCCGCTTTGGAATAGAGATTCACCAGATTGAACGTTTGGAGAAATTAGTCAGACTGCTGTTTGGAAAAAAAGAAATCTGATTAGTATTCCCAAAGATCCTGCTCGAAGTTGAAAATTGCCGTCTTAATTCTTTCTGATTCCTGGGAAGCGTACTCGCCTGTTGCGTACGACAGAATATCACGATTGTCGTATACATTCTCCTCTTTGATAATGTAGCCATCAAAATTCCTAATCAGAAACAAATCGTCAAAGCTGAAGTTCCTGGCGCCATTGCTTGCATTCAAGGATTCATTTTTAGCAAGAAGCGTTCTGATCTCAGGATAGTACACCCAGAATAACTTCTTCCTTAATGGTATTTCCTGGGCTGTGTCTTCATCACGGAAATAAACTCTGATCGGACAAATACCAAGAATCCTAACCTGCAAGGATGATTTTTGTTTGTCGAAATACCATATCTCCTTTATCATCAGTTGTTTAACTTCGTCTGTTGGGATTTCCTGCTGAATGGTTACTGGCTCCATCTGCCCATTTTCAAAATTCCTGCGCATGACGGTCTTGGTACCGGCACCGAACTGCGCCTTCACCTGATCATAACTCATTGGCGTGACAAATTCGTTGTTATCAAGAATCGGTGCCTCAAAAGCAAGGATGGTATTTGCCTTGATTCCTTTCAAGAGGAGATTGATCAGATTGATTCGTCCCTGAACTTCAGTTTTTGGGAAATAAAAATGCTGATTTGCCTTCTCTCTCATATCGACCAGACGCCAGACGGTCTTTGACCAGATAACATCTGCCTCGCGAACACCCGGCAGAACAGTAGGTTTGCGTTCAAAGGTGATTCTTTTCTCATAAATACCTGCATTCCTGTTTTTTACAAGGTCTTCGATTCCCTGACCCATCAGGGAATTACAGGCAGAATTGCCGGCAATAAATATTAAAAGAAAAAATAATAATCGTCTCATAATGCTTAATTAATTTTAAAGCTGATTGCAGATAGGGTCCTGGTAAATCCGTCCTCACCCTTAACAACGATGTTATCAATATAAATCCTGCTTCCCTTTGTTAAGCCATTAAACAAATCTCTTTGTTCCTGTGAGAAACGAGCGCCCTGCGTTGATTTGTCATATTGGAATCCTCCCCTCGACGAGGTAGAAACATTGAAGGACAGAACCTGGAATTTCATGTCAAAATCGAAATCAGGGATTTCGGCAAAAACGCCCTGTTCTGCGATAAGTTCGTTCTTGGTAATTAATCCCTCGTTCTTTCCGGCAATAGTAGCGAGTGGGTTTGGAACCCGTTTTACCCTGAACTGCATGGTTCCAATTTGCTTTACTACTTTATCGATAGTCGCGCTGACAGAAATTACCGCGAAGACTCCTACCTTGTCAGGATAAGCCATGAATCCGTCGGCAGATCTTTCAATACGGCCGTTTGTCATGGCGACGGAAATTTCCTTGGAGGAAATTCCGGGTACGGAAACTGAGACAGGATTTGGGAGACCGGCATATAGGATATTCATTCTCGTAGGCGAAACTGTCATGGACGGCTTAACTACCTCATACTCCTGTTCGAACGGATATTGAATAATATTTCCGCTTGGGCTCTTGAAATTAATGTAACCTCTCCAGGTAGCGGTCCCTTCTTTACTGGTTGTAACTTTGTATGTACCTGCATTTTCACCCGGAATGATTGGCAACTTAGCACCGTTGACAATAATCTCAGGGACAGCTGTCGTATCGATTGCCGAGATAAAAACCTTGGCTTCGTAAGAATCGCCCTGAAGGATATAACTGGATTTTGGTATTACCTGGGCTTTAAGTTTGTTGAATTTGAAGGAGGCCGCATCAATTTTACTGTAATAATAATTGATTGCATCAGATTCGCTGTTTCGGATATCGCTTTGCATTTTAGACATCAGCGTGATCACAGCGATAAGCGGGTAACCAGCAAATTTACTGCTTTCCCAGGATGGTGTACTGCCAGCTTCCCCGGGAGGATTGGATGTATCGAGACTCTTCTCAATAGAAGCTATCAAGGAAGTTTGTGAAGGATCAATGCTCGAGAGTAAAAAGCTCCTGTATTCTTCGATTGCTTTCTTCAACGTGGTTCCGTTCTTCTTGGTGATCATTATTTCTTCAGAGTAGTTCAGATCCTCTTTGTTGAGGATATTATCGATCTTTCCTTGAGGACCATCCGCCTTCTTTACAATCATCTCTTTATAATGCGTAATCAGATTGTAAAGCGAATCCGTTCTTTCCTTAATTTTTAAGACGGTACGATTCAATTCTCCTACTTTTTGAGGATTCTCCTGAGCCGCATTGTTGAAGTTGTTGTAGACGCTTTGATTCTTGTTGTTAAAGTTTTCAATGGTTTTCATGAATCCCTGGTCCACCAGAGCAAAAGCATCCACAACAGACTTGTCAACGTTGAGTGCCAACATAGCCGTTAAGACCAGGTACATCAGGCTTATCATTCGTTGCCGGGGTGTTTCCGGACAGTTTTTTACTCCCATGAGGTCAGCAAATTGATTATATTAACCTTTGATATTCATCGCTCCAAGCATATTCCCGTAAACCTGATTTAATGCTTCCAGATTTTTGTTCATTCGCTCAGTCAGTTGACGGTATTTTTTTGCTTCTTCAAGTGTTTCATTCACCATATGCTGCAATCCAGTCTGATCTGTCACACTTTGTGCTGACGACTCGCTTAGTTTTTTAACATTTTGAAGGTGAAGCTCATAAGATGAATTCAGAGATGACATACTCGAATTAATCTTAGAGATCTCTTTCGAATAAGTTTTTGAGTTCTCGTTGATGGCAGAAATATCCTTATGGAGCGAATCCGTAAATTCTTTATAAGAGACCGTAAGTTTCTCACTGGTAGAGGCGAGCTGGCTGTTGATCTTTTTAGTTGACTCGGAGAAGTTTTCTGCCAACTCTTTTGATGAACCAGCTATAAGTTTAGAAGAATGCTCATAACTGTGAACCAGATCCCCGAGTGATTTTTCAACCGACAGGGTAGCCTTGTTGTTTACCTCAGAGAATGAACTCATTGATTGAGAAGCATTGCCCAGGTTTTTAACATATAATTCAGTCGCAAGGGTGGCGCTGGAAATTTCTGAAATACCTTTGGCAGTATTGGTAAGATCCTGAAGTCCTTTCTTTAACTTAGCCAACATATCAGGGGTAATCTCGGCTTTTTCCAACATCTCATCCAGGCCTTTTGTTCCGCCCGTTTTGCCTTGAACTTCCAGTTCTTCATCGAATTCGTAATCGGGATCCAGTTGAGGATATACTTTTGACCATTCTGGCGTTTCGACCAGTGGTTCGAATGCGGATAGAAAGAATATCAACGCTTCGCAGGACATTCCGACCATCAGCATCTCTCCTCCGCCAGTCCAGTGCTCGAGTTTAAAAAGTGCTCCCAATAGTACGACAGATGCGCCAAAACTATAGAAGTAATTCATGGTAGATCTCCATTTTCGGGAGTGGGTCAAATCAGTAAGTCCCATAATAATTTGGTATTTTTTTGTGTTGATTAATTATCGTCACCGATAGAAGAACGAACGCATCTGAATCCGACATAGGATTTTGCCGTATCCTGGTATTCGAAGGTACGTGTTCCAACCTGAATATAATAGGCAATGTCTTTCCAGGATCCCCCTCTGATTACCTTACGCTTCATGGTGGGAGGATCGTCAGATAATGCATTGTATTCGAAGTTGGGATTCATATCGTGCATAAAATTATACGTAGATTCATCGTAAGCAGTAATGGTCCATTCTGCTACGTTGCCAGCCATATCATACAAACCATAACCATTCGGTTCGTAAGTTGCAACTTTGACGGATGCTTTTCCTCCGTCATCGCTGTAATTTCCTCGCATTGGCTTAAAATTGGCAAGAAAGCATCCGGTCTTAGACCTTGTATAATATCCTCCCCAGGGATACATAGAATTATCCAGTCCGCCTCTGGCAGCAAGTTCCCACTCAGCTTCTGATGGCAGTCGATAGTCCTGAACGGTGTAATCACCCTTGCCGGAAAGGCTTTTATTCTTAAAGTTCGTCCGCCACATGCAAAAAGCCTTGGCTTGCTTCCAGCTGACACCGACCACAGGATACTCATCAAAGCCAGGATGCGAAAAATACAATTTTGCCCATGGTTCATTAAACGCATAAGTGAAATCGCGAATCCATACCAGGGTATCAGGATAAACATTAACTGCTTCGCTCATGATAAAACTTGAGCGGTTTTGGATAGGGACCACCTTGCCATTCAGATCCAGGATACTCCCGGTGTAAGCTTGTTTGCTGTAATCGTAAGCGTTTAGGCGCCGGGCAGCCTGTTGAAGATCCACCCAGAAATAGTTATAATTCAGTTTTCTGATATCGATTTCCTTCTTCCCGAAAATTCTTTCTGTCTTATCATAATAGAGTTGCTCAAGCTCAGTTACATATTCGGCCTTCTTCCAATTGAGTCTTACATTGTAATCCAGTGTCGGCGGATCAATAGGATCTCCCCTCCGGGAGGTCGTGGGCTTAAATTCCGGAAATTTCTGAGATAACAGATCTCTGGCAACAGAATCGCGCACCCAGTAGACAAACTGACGGTACTCGTTATTCGTAATTTCCGTGTCGTCCATCCAAAAAGTGGCCAGATCGACCGTACGTGTAGGGGTAATAGCTCCTGTAATGTCCTGATCAGAAGGCCCCATATTGAAACTTCTGCCAGGTATCAGCACCATCCCCAGCGGTAAAGGTTCAAGGTATTTCCCGCGTTTTCGAACTCCGGTCAATTCACCGTTACCACTGTTTTTACAACCAGATAACAGCACCATGACCGAAAAGCTACCATAAACAAGCAATCGTTTTATCGTTCCACTCATATCTTGTGAACCTCTATATTTTTATTCCAAAGTTACAAAAACCTTACATTTTTGGTTTTTTGACCTCTATTTTTGTTTAAACTAACAGCGTAAGAAACAAAAAGTTCATGAGAACCAGAGTTATAACGGGATAGAACAGATGTATTCAAATCATACGAATAGCCTATTTTTAACCCATTTTGCATCTCAAATCCTAAAAAAACTACTATTGCATCCTGATTCCGGTATCCTAATCCACCCCAGAATCTTTTATTGTATTGAACAATAACGTCCAAATCAACTTGCGACGTTGAACCGTCTGATTTTACTAAGAACGAAGGTTGTACAACGAAACGGTCATCATCCGGTTCAAGGTTGTATCCACCTGTGAAGTAATAATGCCTCTGCAAGGAATAGTGCCCGTTCTCTTCAAACACAAAAGAAGGCTGGGTAAGATGAAGGGAAGAAAATGCCAAATAATACTTCTTGTGTCTGTAAAACAGCCCTGCTCCAAAATCAGTAAGAACGCCATTTACCTCCTGTTTAGGCAGTGATGGATCCGACCCGTCAACCAAGTCTCCGCCTTGCGATTCCGACCAGCCAGGACGAAGATTTTTATTCATCATGCCCAGGGATGCTCCGCAACCCAACAGTCCTGTTCCAAGTTGAAAACGATATGAATAACTGAATGAGAATGATACATTATTCTCATAACCAATAGCATCCTTTACTACCGTGAAGCCCAACCCATCAGCATTTCCGATTAATTTAAGGGATGCGTCAACCTGAAAAGCAGTCGTCACAGGCGCTCCCGGAAACCCAACCCACTGCTGTCTGTTCAACAGCGAGAGATTGATTAAACCGGTATTACCAGCGTACCCGGGATTAATCATCAAATGGTTGAACATGTGTTGACTTACTTGCGGATCCTGCTGTGCACTCGCAGCGAATGTACATATATTTAACAAAATCCACAAAAGTCTGAAAAATTTCATTCTCTATTTAGTAACTTTTGTTGAAAGAAATCCACCACCTGTCTGGTATTTCATTCTTGCATGCTCTGCGGTAGTCTTTTTTTGAACAGGGAACGCGAAGCGGAAAAAGGTCGCAGTCAGGAGAAGGAACTTCCATCCACCAGCGCTTGGAAACCGGATGCTTAAGAAATGTTACCGGTTCAGGTATTCCTTCAATAGGCACTATAAAATGCAGAAAATCAATTGCTTCATCTTGTGGGACTTCGTCTGATTTCTTGGATTTCGCCTGGAGGAAATACCAACAAATCTGAGCTGCCATCATGGCCCCACTATGGGCCGGATCCAAATCCGGATTATAACCGAAAAGTGAAAACCAGCAAGGCTTGGTTGAAATACCTGCATACCAGGAAAGCTGACAAGCTTCTTCCCCGGTTAAACCATTCGGAGAATTTCTGATCTGTCCAGGCGCTTCGCATAGTTTCAAAGCTCCAAAATCAAAGCTTACCAGATCAGTCTCCCGAAGAAATGGCTCCATTTCCTCGATATCGTTTCTTAAATCTCCCAGTGTTATGAGCGAACCATTGAATTCTTCTGCGAAAGTATCCCTGCTATCGGGCGAAACGAAAAATGATTGTACGGCCATCACATTTACAATGGTTTCCGCAGAGAGATTATTGAGGAAGATATCGTCGGTTATCCACTCTTCCTCTGCCAGGCTGTCGATACGATCATCTATTATTGTCAGGATCGCACCACTTTTATTTATTCCCGTTATCAATGGTATGGTAAAACTCTGATTTCCACCAATAAACAATAACGGAATATTCCTGGACACCAATTCTTCCGACAGTAGCCTGACAGCTGCAATGGTGTCAGCAACATCCTTTCCTGTCTTAACATCTCCTAAGTCAACAACAAGAAAGGTGCCAGAGAAATCCTTAAGCTGGTAAAGCTGTTCCCTGATTGCCGAGGGAGCATTCGCAAAACCTGATGAAGATGATATGCGGTCATCAGTAATCCCAAGAATCACTGCATCCGGCAGAGATGATTCATCCCATACAGCATGGACTAGTTTACTTCCCAGACGATCCTTATCTCCGGAGAAATTTTTGATCACAGATAAAGTCTTGGCCGGTGTGAGTAATTCCTTAAACATGAGTTTATGTTTTCTTCTGTTTGGGCTTTTTCAGTTCGGCATCAATTACCTCTTTACAAATCAGATAAGTCAGTTGTTCAGGATTGATACCTTTTTTGAGCTTGAAATTCTGCTTTTTATATGCGATATAAGGGCCCCAGCGACCCTGAAGTACCTTGATCTCAGGATCTTCATCGAACGTTTTCAAAAGGGAATTCGAAATCTTCTCCCTCTTCTCCAGAATCAGTTCTGTGGCTCTGGTTAATATTATGGTGTAAGGATCATCAACGCCTTTCTTCAGGGAGACAAAATTGGAGTCATGTTTAACATAAGGACCAAATTTGCCTATCCCTATCAAGACCTTCTTGCCTTCAAATTCCCCAAGGTCTCTCGGAAGATCAAATAGTTTTAGCGCCTGTTCCATTGTAATAGTCTCGATACTCTGTCCTTGTTGCAGACTGGCGAAAACCGGTTTTTCGCTTCCATCTTCGGATGTTTCACCAATCTGAATGAAGGGCCCAAACCTTCCTATTTTTGCCGATATGGCTTTCCCGGTAGTAGGATCATTCCCCAGAATTCTTTCACCGCGGGCTCTTTCTGAATTGGCAAGGGCATCTTCAATCTGCTTATGGAAAGGGAGATAAAAATCATCTATCATTTCCTGCCAGACGAGATTACCCTCGGCAATTTCATCAAAATGTTTTTCCACGGAAGCCGTGAAATTGAAGTCGACAATCGGTTCGAAATGTTTCATCAGGAAGTCATTGACAACCAGGCCGATGTCTGTCGGAAAGAGTTTCGCTTTTTCCGTACCCGTGATTTCTGTTTTTTCTTCCCGATTGATGTTTCCGGATTTCAGCAGCAACTGAACGTAACTGCGCTCCGTTCCGGGACGATCTTCCTTCACCACGTAATCGCGTTGCTGAATGGTTGTGATCGTAGGAGCATAAGTCGAAGGACGGCCAATACCAAGTTCCTCCAGCTTTTTTACCAGGCTGGCTTCTGTGTAACGAGGTGGTTTTTGTGTAAAACGTTGCTGGGCAAGGATGGATTCAGCTTCCAGTTTTTGATGAACCTTCAGCGGGGGAAGTAATCCTTTTTCGTCATCTGAGAGATTCTCATCATCACTCGATTCAAGGTAAACCCCCAGGAAACCATCAAACTTCATTACTTCGCCCGTTGCGAGAAACCGTTCATTCGTATTGGAAATATTTATGGTCACATTGGTTCGTTCGAGCTCGGCATCCGCCATTTGTGACGCAAGTGTACGCTTCAAGATAAGGCTGTACAATTTTTTTTCCTGTGATGTTCCCTCGATCTCCTCGTCGAAAAAATTGGTAGGACGGATGGCCTCGTGAGCCTCCTGTGCACCCTTTGAGTTTGTTTTATAGTGACGGATCTTTACATATTTCTCTCCGTAGGTATCCAGGATCTTCTTCTTTGCACCATTCAAAGCTGTCTGTGAAAGATTCACGGAATCGGTACGCATATAGGTAATCTTACCTGATTCATAGAGTCTTTGAGCGACCGACATGGTTAATGATACCGGGAATCCCATCTTCCTGCTGGCTTCCTGCTGAAGGGTAGAAGTGGTGAATGGTGGTGCCGGAGATTTCTTTGCCGGTTTGGTAACAATATCGCCGATAATAAATTCAGCCTTACCGCATTTTTGCAAAAACAAATTTGCATCCTCCTCTTTTTCAAATCTTTCGGAGCACTCTGCCTTAAGAAGGGTGCTCTTTCCTGATTTTTCGGGTACGGTAAAGAGTGCATTAACCTTAAAGAAAGGAACTGTTTCGGTATTGGTAATCTCCCGTTCACGTTCCACTATAAGCCTTACAGCCACCGATTGAACCCTTCCGGCGGAAAGGGATGGTTTAACCTTCTTCCAAAGTACCGGTGATATCTCAAATCCTACCAGTCGGTCAAGGATACGGCGTGCCTGCTGCGCATCCACCAAAGCCTTGTTCAGAAGACGCGGATTTTCAATGGCGTGCTGTATCGCATCTTTTGTAATTTCATGAAATACAATACGTTTGGTGGATTTTGGATCGAGCTTCAGTACTTCCATCAGGTGCCATGCAATGGCCTCCCCTTCGCGATCTTCGTCCGACGCGATCCAAATAGTTTTTGCCGTTTTGGCCACCTTCTTCAGGTCGGCCACAACTTTTTTCTTATCTTCAGAGACGATGTAATTTGGCTCATAACGATTGTTCACGTCAACGCCGAAATCCTTCTTGTCCAGATCACGAATATGTCCGAAACTGGACTTAACCAGATAATCTTTGCCTAAGAATTTTTCTATCGTTTTTGCCTTGGCAGGAGACTCCACAATGACCAGATTTTCTTCCATAATACGAACTAAGTGACCAGTGACTTTTTAAAAAACTTTGCAAATTAACGAAAATCAAAGCCTAACTTCCAAGTTTTTAATAGAAAGATTATAAATTATATCTTTATTGCCCATCAATTTGTTTTACATCCTGCCATCTTATATTTTTGAAAACGCATATTAACATAGGATCATTCTTTAATATTAATTAATACACGTTTTTATGAGCAGTTTCATGAGCGCCTCCATCGGGCGTAAATTTTTAATGAGCCTAACAGGACTCTTCCTGATCTCATTTCTCTGCATTCACCTCACTTTGAACCTGTTTCTAACTTTCGACGATTCCGGCAGTCTTTTTAATCTTGCGGCGCATTTTATGGCGACAAATCCGGTCATCCGGATTATGGAACCAATTCTGGCGATTGGATTCGTGATTCACCTCATCTGGTCGGGATGGATCACCCTCGGAAACATGAGGGCCCGGCCTCAGAAATACGAATATGGCGATCAGTTGTTAAGTTGGTGGGAACCTGCTAAAAATATGTTCATCCTGGGTGCAATGGTCTTGATTTTTCTGGTTATCCATATATCAAATTTCTGGATTAAGATGAAGTTCACAGGGGATCCCCTGTTAACCAGCGTTAACATTGATGGCACTGAGATGCACAATGCTTATGCGCTGGTTCGTAATCTTTTCCTAAACAGATGGTATGATGTGCTTTACATCGTCGGAGGAATCCTGGTAGGTCTACATATTACCCATGGATTTTGGAGTGCATTCCAAACCATTGGCTTCAGTAATCAGATCTGGCTGAAGAGACTCAAGTGCCTGGCAATCACTATAGGTATTGTTTTCGCCATTGGGTTTTCCTACATCCCAATTTATTTCATGATCAAATTCTAAAATGCAATTCAAAGTTTCCACAATATGAGCAAACTGAATTCTAATATACCAGCCGGACCCATTGCCGAAAAATGGACTAACCACAAGGCAAAAATTAAAGTCGTCAGTCCGGCCAACAAACGCAAACTCGATGTGATAGTGGTAGGTACCGGACTGGCTGGAGCTTCAGCTGCCGCCTCGCTCGCTGAAATGGGATATAACGTGACTTCTTTCTGTTACCAGGATAGTCCCAGAAGGGCCCATTCTATAGCCGCCCAGGGCGGTATCAATGCAGCCAAAAACTACCAGAACGACAACGATTCTGTTTATCGTCTCTTCTACGACACCATCAAAGGCGGTGACTACCGGGCCAGGGAGGCCAATGTCCACCGACTTGCCGAGGTCTCTCCAAATATTATTGATCAGTGTGTGGCACAGGGAGTTCCATTTGCCCGTGAGTATGGTGGCTTGCTTTCCAACCGCTCCTTTGGTGGAGTCCTGGTAAGCCGGACCTTCTATGCCCGTGGACAGACCGGTCAGCAGTTGTTGCTCGGCGCTTACTCCGCCCTTAATCGTCAGATCAATGAGGGTACGGTGAAAATGAATACCCGTCATGAGATGCTCGACCTGGTGTTGATCGATGGCAAGGCGCGCGGAATCATTGCCCGCGACATGGTAACCGGCGAAGTGAAACGTTTTGGTGCACACGCCGTTGTGCTTGCAACCGGTGGTTACGTAAATGTCTTTTTTCTGTCGACCAATGCAATGGGATGTAACGCCTCTGCTTCGTGGGTAGCCTATAAGAAAGGAGCCTGCTTCGCCAATCCGTGCTATGTGCAGATTCATCCTACCTGCATCCCGGTTCACGGGTCACAGCAATCCAAGCTTACCCTGATGTCGGAGTCCTTACGTAACGATGGGCGGGTATGGGTGCCAAAGAAACAGGAGGATGCAGAGAAGCTGAGAAAAGGGACACTCAAGCCCAATGATATCCCGGACGAAGACCGCGATTTCTACCTGGAGCGAAGGTATCCGTCGTATGGAAACCTGGTTCCCCGCGATGTGGCCTCCAGAGCGGCCAAGGAGCGCTGTGATGCCGGTTTCGGTGTGAACAAAGAGGGGATGGCGGTGTTCCTCGACTTTAAATATGCCATTAAGAGGCTTGGGAAAGATACCATCGCCAAACGGTACGGAAATCTTTTCCAGATGTACGAAAAAATTATGGATGTTGATCCTTACCAGGAACCTATGCAAATCTATCCTGCCATCCACTATGCGATGGGCGGAACATGGGTCGATTATAACCTGATGACAACCATCCCCGGACTTTATTCCCTTGGGGAAGCCAATTTCTCTGATCACGGTGCGAACCGTCTGGGTGCTTCAGCGCTCATGCAGGGATTAGCAGATGGCTATTTCGTGCTTCCTTATACCATTGGCGACTATCTTGGTAATGAGATTATGGTACCGAAGATCGATACCAACGCTCCGGAGTTCGAAGCGGCGGAAAAAGCTGTCGTTGAAAGACTTGAAAGACTGTTCAATATCAAAGGAAAGACCCCGGTGGATCACTTCCACAAAAAACTCGGTTCCATTCTCTGGAATCATGTCGGGATGTCTCGTAACGAAGCCGGACTGAAAAAAGCCATCGAAGAGATCAAACAACTGCGGAAGGAATTTTACAAAGACCTGCTGGTACCAGGGGAACTGAAAAATGTCAATCCTGAGCTGGAGAAAGCCGGCAGGGTTGCCGATTTCCTTGAATTAGGAGAACTGCTGGCCCGTGATGCACTGAACAGAAAGGAATCATGCGGAGGGCACTTCCGAGAAGAATCAGCAACCGAAGAAGGGGAAGCCAAGCGCGACGATGAAAATTTTGCCTATGTGGCTGCCTGGGAATATAAAGGCATGGATGAAGAACCCGTTCTACACAAGGAAGACCTGGTATTCGAGACCATCCAATTAACCCAAAGGAGTTATAAATAATAGTTTGAAGACTGAAAAAAACGATCAAAATGGCAGATATTATACTCAATAAAATAAATGTAAAGGTCTGGAGGCAGAATAATCCGAAAGCCAAAGGACGTTTCGAGACCTATCAGGTCGAAAACGTGTCGCAGGGATCCTCCTTCCTGGAGATGATCGATATCCTCAATGACAAGCTGATACTGGAAGGCAAGGATCCAATTGCCTTTGACCACGATTGCCGCGAAGGGATCTGTGGAATGTGTTCGATGTATATCAACGGTCATGCCCATGGTCCGGATTCTGAAGTAACGACCTGTCAACTGCACATGCGGAAATTCAGCGAAGGACAGACAATTGTTGTAGAACCTTGGCGGGCTGCGGCTTTCCCGGTAATTAAAGATGTAATGGTAGACCGCACAGCTTTTGAAAAAATACAGCAGGCAGGAGGTTATATTTCTGTCAACACCGGTGGAGTGCCCGACGGTAATGTGATTCTGATAGGTCAGGATGATGCTGAGGAGGCCATGGATGCGGCAGCCTGCATTGGTTGCGGAGCCTGTGTGGCAACCTGTAAAAACTCATCCGCGATGCTATTTGTCGCGGCTAAGGTTTCTCAGTTTGCCAAACTTCCGCAAGGTAAGGTGGAGGCAAAGAAACGTGCGAAGGCCATGGTGGCAAAAATGGATGAACTGGGGTTCGGTAGCTGCACCAATACAGGAGGCTGCGAGCTTGCCTGTCCGAAAAGTATCTCCATTGCGCACATCGCCAGGTTAAACCGTGAATACCTTTCTGCTAAATTTTCGGATTGAAAATAAACTATAATGGTAACAGAAAACGCTGCTATATGCGGCGTTTTCTGTTATGAACAACAGATAGTTAATAACTCCTGATGACTCTAAGCCGGCGAAGTGCATTTAATTTTTGAATATACATATCTTCGCCATAAGTCAAAAAATATTCCCGTTAATACAAAAAAATGCCTTACAGAAGACTACCAAATACAGATCAGGCAAGATTAAGGGCCATCAATACAGCGATTCTGATGGGACAGAAGAAGACTGTCGAAGAACTTGCATTCTCAGATGTTACACTCAACCGGTTAAGGGTCTTTTTCCCGTTATTCGAAACAAATCTCATCCATCATAAGCTGGCCAGATCCCAACAGGACAAAAACAGCCGCTCCTACCTGGAGTTTGCCAGGAAAGCCAGAATCTATCTCTCTCACTTTATTCAGATTCTTAACTTTTCGATTCAGCGAGGCGATATGAAGGCCGATGTTCGTAATTATTACGGGATGGTCGGTGACAAGAAATCTCCCTCGTTAATCGTTGAATCAGAATTGCTGGAGTGGGGTAAAAAAATAATTGAAGGCGAACATCAACGGGTGCTTCATGGTGGGAACCCGCTCTACAATCCATCTATCGCGGTAGTAAAAGTAAAGTTCGATCAATTTGTTGATGCTTACTATTTTCAAAAGACACTGCAAAGCAACACTGCCAGATGGACACAGAAAGTAGCAGGCCTGCGCGCCGAAGCCGATGAGATTATCCTGGATATCTGGAATGAGGTTGAGGAGCATTTTTCTGACTGTCCAGAAGACATCAAGAGAGAAAAAGCTACTGAATATGGGGTGGTTTATGTTTTCCGTCCGATGGAGAAGCAACCAGCCAGGTCAGGTATTTTGAACAGGCTGAATCTATTATAAACCGGCTCCTTCTCAGGCACAGTTCAATTCTTAGAGACAAATCGATCTCACGCTGATCCTTCTAAGATTCGGATCAGAACTGGCGATTATTTCCGCCCATGGAACCAGGACTGATACGACCTCCACTGTTATTATTCCCGTTTTGATTGTTATATTCCGGGTCATTCGGATCGAGTTCCTGGTCAGAATCCCTGCGGTCACGACCACCGGTCTTCAGCGGTTTGGGAATTGTCTTAGTTTTGATCAAGGGAAGACGATATGCCACCGTTACAGAGAAATCGAATGGTATATCAGAACTGGTATATCCAAGTCCTGGGATGACGAATGGTTTTACGTGTGGATCTTTTGTTACATATAACGGAAATTTAGCGCGAACCGTCCAGCCGAAGAAAAAGTTCCTGATCAATTCGCCTTTCAATCCAAACACCAGCTCTCCCCAATGGGCGCTCAGGAAATTTCTCGGAAATGCATTCTGTGCCGATCCCCAATAGTTGGTATAGGTAGACGAGAGCGTCTCCTGCGCAAACAGGCTGTACCCGTATCTGAGACCTACGAAAACCAGGTCATTGTCAGTCAAAGATTCGAACTTATTGATATTCACATCAAACCCGATTCTGGCATAGGTGCCTTTGTTGGTGTAATGATAGGCGTCCTTGTTTTCATCCACGCTTAGATAACCGGCTTCAATGGTCGGAAACCAGTTACCTTTAAAGGGATAATCAGCCTGAATCTCAAAACCACCCTTCGTTGCATTTTGTATGGATGGCATCAAAAACCGCGATACATCTATCCCGAAGCGCGGGCCTTCATACCTCCACACTTCCGGCTTTTTCTGCGCGAAGCCCCAAAGCGGACTAATTAGCAGTAAGATGAAGATAGATCGTAATATTTTGTCCATTGGTGGCAAAAATTTCTACTGATTTCGGATCTACGGCGGGTTGATTTATTTTCAAGGAATCAATCAGTCCCGACCGTTTGGTTGCATTCAATTGATAATAAGGAGCAAAGCCGCAACTTTGCGAGATTAACTGAATATTCATGGTGTGCCGTACCCAGAAAGTACTGGCTTTGTCGTTGAAATAAACAACAAAACCAGTAGAATCAGAATTGAGCGCCAAAGGCAAGGCAATCCTTTTGACCAATGCGGAGTCTTTGTTGTTGTATAAGGTATCTCCGACCACGTTTTTCCCGTAGCCACGGATGATAACAGGGCCGATTTTAAGCGATTCACTTCCTGTTAAAGTGGTGACCATCAGTGTGTCGGTAGACTCATAGCAGCGGGATCCGCTGTTACAGGAAATGAGCAGCATGACAGCAAAAATGATCAGAGAGATCCGGAGGCGCATTCGACAAAGAAGTTTGTTGAGTATAGGACGGCAAATATAATCAAATTGGGCGGATGGGATTTATACCCCAAAAATAATTGATATTTTTGCCTTTCTAAGAAATTGGATATGAGAACACTCTCTTTTATAATATTTTTCGTACTAGTGCTCCTGGTTTATTCAGCTATCAATTATTATGTATTTTCCAGGGGACTGATGGTCTTTTCTGCCAATCCCCAGCTCAAAAAATGGTATACAATTGCCTTCTGGACAGTCGTCTCTTTCTTCCTGGTCGGTATGCTCTGGGAGCGCACAGCTTCGTCCATTGTCAGTGAGTGGGTCTATCGGATTGGCGCCTTCTGGCTGGCATTCATGTTCTATTTTCTGCTGGTGATATTGGTAATGGATCTGATCAGTCTCTTCGATCATTTCTTCCATTTTCTACCCGTGTTTTCCCCTACCGGGAAGCTCAGTCTGGGTTATACGATCATCGGACTTGTTACCATGATTGTTATAGGCGGATACATCAATGCATTGACCACCAGAATTAAAGAAATCCCTCTAACGATTCACAAGAAAGTAACCGGCGTTTCAGAACTTAAGATACTAATGGCCTCCGACCTTCATCTCGGGGCACTGATCGGGGAGCGGCAGGAGAAGAAGCTGGTCAGAATTATCAATGAACAGAAACCCGATCTGGTGCTGCTGTGCGGCGACCTGGTAGACGGAGATATCGGTCCTGCGTTGCGCAAAAATCTGGGCAGACACATCCAGGAAATCCGCACTCCGCTTGGCGTGTATGCCATCCCTGGTAATCACGAATACATCGGCGGGATTCAGAAAACCCTGCCATATCTGCAGAGCATCAACATCAAAGTTCTCAGAGATGAGGTGGTGACGCTGTCAGACGGTATTCAGCTGGTGGGCCGCGATGACCGCGACAGCCGCCGGATGGGTGGTGAAAACAATCCGCATGATCTGAAAGTTCTGACAAAGGATCTGGACCATAGCAAACCGATCATCGTGATGAATCACCAGCCGTTCAACCTGAATGAAGCGGTGGAGGCGGGAGCGGATCTGCATTTGTCGGGCCATACGCACGACGGACAGATGTGGCCGTTCAATTTCAGCACAGAGGCTATCTTTGAAGTCAGCTGGGGACTGAAGCAAAAGGGCAATACAACAGTTTATGTCTCCTCCGGATTTGGTTCCTGGGGACCGCCGGTCCGCGTCGGAAATACCCCTGAAATAGTAGTGTTTAAGATCAAGTTCGACTGAAAATTTTGAGTACCTTTGCGGAGTTTTTTGAAAGAATGTCAAGTATGAACAACATCCGAAATTTCTGCATCATTGCCCACATTGATCATGGGAAGAGTACATTAGCAGATCGTCTCCTGGAGATGACCTCGACGATCAATGCCCGTGACATGGAGGCGCAGGTGCTGGACAACATGGATCTCGAGAGAGAGCGGGGCATCACCATCAAGAGTCACGCCATACAGATGGAATATTACCATGAAGGTGATAAATACCTGCTTAACCTGATTGATACTCCCGGGCATGTCGACTTTTCCTATGAAGTTTCGCGTTCCATCGCTGCCTGTGAAGGGGCTTTGCTGATCATCGATGCGACACAGGGCATACAGGCCCAGACCATTTCCAACCTTTACCTGGCAATTGATCATAATCTGGAGATAATTCCCATACTTAACAAGATGGATCTTCCCAATGCAATGCCAGAGGTTGTTGAAGATCAGATAATTGAATTAATAGGATGTAAACGGTCTACCATTATCCGGGCATCCGGAAAAACCGGGGATGGTGTTGCGGAGATTCTGGAGCGCATCCTGACCGATATACCACCTCCGGAAGGAAATCCGGAGGCGCCACTTCAGGCTTTGATCTTTGACTCAGTCTTTAACCAATTCCGGGGTGTGATCGCCTATTCCAAAATTGCCAACGGGACCGTGCGGAAAGGCGATATGGTGAAGTTTTTCGCCACCGACAAGCAATATTCTGTCGACGAGGTGGGCGTGTTGAAGATGGGACTCGAGATACGTGACACGCTGAGCGCCGGGGATGTCGGATACATCATTTGCGGCATCAAGACTGCCCGCGAGATCAAGGTAGGGGATACCATCACCAACGTTAAGAATCCCTGCCTTACCATGATATCAGGTTTTGAAGAGGTGAAGCCGATGGTTTTTGCAGGAGTATATCCAATTGATAGTGAGGACTATGAAGATCTTCGCGCTTCCATGGAGAAGCTTCAACTGAACGACGCTTCCCTGACTTATGTTCCTGAATCTTCGATGGCCTTGGGATTTGGATTCCGATGCGGATTCCTGGGATTGTTGCACATGGAGATTGTCCAGGAACGGCTCGATCGTGAGTTCGATATGAATGTGATTACCACTGTTCCCAACGTTTCTTATATGATTACCACCCGGGCAGGGGAGGTCTTTGAAGTATATAATCCGGCAGGTTTACCCGAATCCACGCTCATAGAAGTGATTGAGGAGCCTTTTATACATGCACAGATCATCACCAGTTCCGAATTCATTGGCTCCATCATGACCTTGTGCCTGGATAAACGCGGTATGTTGACCAAGCAGGAATATCTGACGGCCGACAGGGCAGAGCTCTCTTTCGATATGCCTCTGGGAGAGATTGTTATCGATTTCTACGATAAGCTGAAGAGTATTTCCAAGGGATATGCATCCTTCGATTATCATATTACCGGCTATCGTCCGGCAAAACTGGTGAAGCTGGATATTTTATTGAACGGGGAACCGGTGGATGCCCTTTCTACTTTGTTGCATGTTGACAATGCCTACAATTTTGGTCGCCGTATCTGTGAAAAACTGAAGGAGCTGATCCCCAGGCAACAATATGATGTGGCCATTCAGGGTGCCATCGGGGCAAAAATCATCTCGCGCGAAACGGTTAAGGCCGTGCGCAAGGATGTGACCGCCAAATGTTATGGTGGTGACATCACGCGTAAGCGGAAACTCCTGGAGAAACAGAAGAAGGGTAAGAAGCGGATGAAGCAGATTGGCAATGTGGAAGTACCCCAGAAAGCATTCCTGGCAGTACTGAAGCTGGATTGATCAAAATTACAAAAACGGTGATGCAGATTGCAAATCTGCATTAGCTACAACTGGCGCTGGTGCAGATTTGCAATCTGCACCTTTTAATTGGTGATTTACGACTCAGCCAATCTCAATCGTCGGATCTGTTTTAGATAATCAGTTTGTATCCTTTACCATGGATATTGATAATCTCAATCCCCGTCTCGTCTTTTAAATGCTTTCTCAACTTGGTAATGTATACATCCATGCTGCGGGCATTGAAATAATTATCATCTACCCAAATCGTCTTCAGGGCGTAATTTCTTTCAAGCACCTTATTGGCATGGACGCAAAGGAGTCTCAGCAGTTCAGACTCTTTGGTAGTCAGCTTAGTGCTATCATTGACATCAGAGAGGGTCTGTTTCCTCGCATCAAAAGTAAAACGGCCCAGTTTGAATATTATCTGTGTATTATCGGCTTCACCCAGGGTCCTTCTCAGGATGGCCTCGATGCGGAAGATCAGCTCCTCCATGCTGAAGGGCTTGGTCATGTAATCATCCGCTCCGATGCGAAATCCCTCGATGACATCCTCCTTCATGTTTTTGGCTGTCAGAAAGATGATCGGTATCTCACTGTTGATCATCCTGACATCCTTGGCAAGTGTGAAACCATCTTTTTTAGGCATCATCACATCGAAGATGCACAAGTCGTACTGATTCTTTTGGAAACCTTTAAAAGCGGCTTCTCCATCAGGATAAAGATCTGTATCGTAGCCTTTTGCAATCAGATATTCTCTGAGTAATGATCCCAGATTTTCGTCGTCTTCGCTTAAAATAACCCTCATCTTCTTTTCCATTTTTTTAACTATTAATTACGGGGAAAAAGAGTCTGAATTTAGATCCTTTCCCAACTGTACTTTCTACTTTTATTTTGCCATGATGCTCTTCAACAATGCGTTTGACGTAGGAGAGCCCAAGGCCGAATCCCTTGACATTATGAACATTCCCGGTAGGTATTCGGTAAAAACGCTCAAAAATCTGGATGAGATTTTCTTTCGAAATTCCGATGCCATAATCCTTAATCTGAACAATGACCCAACTGCCTTTATTCTCGGTCGATATTTCTATCCTGGGTATGTCTTTACTATATTTTTCAGCGTTGTCCAACAGGTTGAATATCACATTTGTAATATGAATCTCATCCCCCGAGATCAATGCGTTCGCAGCAGACAGATCTGTCTCCAGCGTACCGTTTGAATTGGTTACACGAAGCTCAAAATTTGCAGCAGCCATGGAGAGGATCTGATTCAGATCAATCTCCGTAAATTTTAATTTCAGTTTTCCTTCGTTGAAGACAGCCATCTGCAGCACTTTCTCCACCTGACTACTTAGTCTCTTACTTTCATCAAAAATTACACCTGAGATATGATCAATAGTGGATGGAGAGTGCACGAGCGAATTATCTTTCAACATCTGGGAGGCCAGGGAGATGGTCGAGATCGGGGTCTTAAGCTCGTGGGTCATATTGTTGATGAAGTCGTTTTTAATCTGTGATAATTTCTTCTGTCGTAAAATGATCTGAAGCGTAAAAACAAAAATACCAATGATGATTACCGTGAGCAAAAGGGAAGGAAGCACAAACTCAGAGGCTGCTTTAAGTTGTTCTTTATGCTGATCAGGGAAATAAAGGTATAAAAAATTGGGTTTGGTTGAGGTTTGGTCGTAAAAAATTGCAGTTTTGTATTCTGTCGTTCCCTTGCCGGGATTGTAATCCAGGTCACCCTGTACCTTTTCCAATTTCCCGTTGATCGTAGTCTTGACACAATATTTGTAAGCATTTGGAATACCTTTATCCTTCAGGTCAGACTCTAGGGCTTCCCGAAGGAATTCCGGAGTTACCCTTTCGGTGATCTTCATCTCAGAGCGTACCAGCACATAATCCTTGTATCTGAGGAGCTGAGACTGCCTTTCCGTCTGCCGGTTATAGAAGCTTTGCATACTGGCAATGTTCAGACTCAGTTGAGATTCTCTGATTTCAAGATTTCCTTTGGGGTTCTTGATCGTGTTATGGTTGTAAGAGACGGTCAGTTCTCCTGACCTGCCCAATTTCTCAAGAGATTCGGAAGGATCGGTTTTTGGACTGGGGTAGAGATTGAGACCGAGGGTAGGTTTTACATCTTGAAGATTGGCCTGGGCCTCAGCCTGAAAGAAAAGCTTTACCTCTTCAATGTCAAGTAGTTCGCTGACATCTGAGAGAACCTTATACACATTTGCTGAAGTGTTTTTCTGCAGAAGTTTTGCGGTTTTGGTAATCGTATTCAACTGTACCCATACCATAGCTGCCACGGCGACAGCCATCACTACAGCGAGTATGTTGATCATTTTTCTGCTCATAGAGCAAATATATAGTTAATAATCCTTTGGGGGGGAGATCCTTAACAATATTTAACTGCCGGATTCCTGTAACTCGCTTACGTTTATTCTTTCAAGAGCTTGTTGTGCGGCGTTCTGCTGGGCCTCTTTTTTGGAATATCCTCCACCTGTACCAAATACTTTTCCGTCGATCCAAGCTTCGGACACAAACGGCATTTTTTCCGAACCAGAGTCGGGATTGTTGACAGTAATAAATTCGACTTCCTGTTTGATTTTTTGTCCCCATTCAATCAGCTGACTCTTGAAGTTATTGTCAACTGTTTCCATCTCCTGGAGATCGATATGTTGATTGAAGATTTTCTTGATGACAAATTGCTTGGTCACGGCATAACCGCAATCCAGGTAAAGGGCGCCAATGAATGCTTCGAGCAGGTCGCCGTACAAGTGGCTGGATTCGCTGACGGAACCGGCGTTCGAGACAACGAATTTGTTGAGTCCCATTTTGAAGGTGAGCCGGGTGAGGAAGCTTCGGTTAACGACCCTGGATCTTAGCTGGGTCAGGAAGCCTTCGTCTTTAAACGGGAAACGGTTGTATAGATATTCTGCGACAATGGTACCTAGGATAGCGTCGCCGAGGTATTCGAGTCGTTCGTTGTTTACGATGTTGCCCATCTTATCAACATAAGAGGCCGATTTATGGATGAAGGCAATATCGTAAAGCTTGAATTTCAGCGGACTATGACCCGTTATAGATTTGATATACGAATAAAACTCTTTTCTTGGGGAAGAAAAGAGTTTTATTTGATATCGCAAGTTTCTGATCACTTACCGCTAAATTTTTTGAAAATAACAGTGCCATTATGACCACCAAACCCAAAGGTGTTGCTTAATGCATAATTGATCTCTCTCTCTTTCGCATGATTGAAGGTGAAATCAATATTCGGATCTATTTCCGGATCAAGCTCGAAAAGGTTAATGGTTGGAGGAATCAGGCTGTATTTCATGGCAAGGATACAGGCCATCGCTTCCACTGCTCCGGCTGCTCCAAGGAGGTGTCCGGTCATGGATTTAGTTGCGCTGATGCCAACTTTATAAATGTGATCCCCAAAGACTTTTTTAATTGCTTTAGGCTCTGCGATATCGCCTAAACCGGTTGAAGTGCCGTGAACATTGATGTAGTCGATGTCTTCGGGCTGAAGACCTGCGTCCGACAATGCTCTCTTCATTACCAGGGCTGCGCCTCCTCCTTCCGGATCAGGAGCAGTCATGTGGTAAGCATCTGTCGACATTCCTCCGCCAACAAGTTCTGCCCAGATTTTAGCGCCCCGGGCAATAGCATGTTCGTACTCTTCGAGGATTAACGCACCGGCTCCTTCGCCCATCACAAAACCATCTCTGTCTTTATCGAAGGGCCTGGATGCTGTTTTTGGATCGTCGTTTCGGGTTGACAAGGCATGCATGGCATTAAAACCACCGACGCCAGCCTGGGTTATTGCAGCTTCCGATCCGCCAGCAATGAAAATATTTGCTTTACCTAACCGAATGTAGGTGAGAGCATCTATCAAAGCATGAGTGGAAGAAGCACATGCGGTAACTGTCGTGATAGTCGGTCCCCTGAACCCGTATTGCATGGCAATGTTTCCACTGGCCATGTTCGCGATCATTTTTGGAATGAAGAAAGGAGAAAATCTTGGATTTTCAGGGTGGCTGTTAAAGTCGGTAACAGACTGATAGAAGGTATCCAATCCGCCGATCCCGGCACCCCAGATTACGCCTACCTCATCCTTATCGATTTTGGACAGATCCATCCCGGAGTCTTCAATTGCCTGAGCTGCAGCGATATATGCGTATTGCGCGTACATATCGTGTTTCTGCACCTCCTTACGGTTCAGGTACTCATTCGGATCGAAATTCTTTATCTCGCAGGCAAACCGTGTTTTGTACTTGGAGGCATCAAAACGAGTAATGGGGCCCGCACCGCTGACCCCATTACTTAGGCCTTCCCAAAATTCTTCAACATTTTTGCCTAGCGGGTTGATTGTCCCAATACCAGTTACAACAACTCGTTTTAATTCCATATTGATTTTTAAGACCTTACTGATTTGTTACTTAACATTTTCAGTGATGTAATTGATAGCGTCACCAACTGTGCCGATTTTTTCAGCTTGATCGTCAGGAATAGCAATACCAAACTCTTTTTCGAATTCCATAATCAACTCAACAGTGTCAAGAGAATCGGCGCCTAAATCGTTTGTGAAGGACGCTTCCGTCGTTACTTCGCTCTCGTCAACACCAAGTTTATCAACAATGATTGCTTTTACCTTTGCCGTAATGTCAGACATAATTTTTTAATTTTACGTGGTTACTATTGTTAAATTTACACACTGAATTTTTCAGCGACTGCAAAGAAACGAAGAAACAAAATTATCTTCCAAATATTTGTGAAAGAATGTAGCCTTTTTGGCATCAAATTAACCCGAATCTAAGCTCTATGGAATAATAGGTTCGAAAATTCAAAAAATACTGCATTTCAAGTAATTGATAATGAAAAATATAGCAATACTCGCTTCAGGATCCGGCTCAAATGCAGAGAACATAATTAGATATTTTAAGGATCACCAGTCCATCCGTGTCGACTCGGTCTGGAGCAATAAATCAGACGCATTTGTTCTGGAAAGAGCTGAGAGACTGGACATAGAAGCCTATATGTTTGGGAAAAATGAAATGACCGCGACAGACTGGTTATTGGATGAATTCAGGAAAAGGAGGATTGATCTGATCGTTTTGGCTGGCTTTCTGTTGCTTCTCCCCCTCAAATTCGTCCGGGAGTTTCAGGTTGTCAACATTCATCCAGCCCTCCTGCCATCTTATGGAGGGAAAGGAATGTATGGATCACGCGTTCACGAGGCCGTTATCGCCAATAAGGAAGTCGAATCTGGGATTACGATTCACTTGGTGGACGAAGTCTACGATCATGGTAAAGTATTATTTCAGGCAAAATGCGGGATAGATCTCCGGGAAACGGCAGGTTCACTGGCCGCGAAGATCCACCTGCTCGAAATGTTGCATTTCCCAAAAACGATTGAATCATTATTGGTCTGAAAAATCTATTTAACTAACTATACAACAATGCTTTATCCTTCACCTCTGCGTCCATTCGATAAAATTACCATGAAAGTCAACCGGGAGACAATTGAAATCAGACAAACATTCCTATCCAGATGAAGCCAGACAAAGCTCCTGCTGCTAAAGATCTTCTTGGGAAAAGAGGAGAGCAGATTGCCCTGGATTTTTTGCTGGGGAATGGCTACCAGATACTGGATCTCAACTGGCGCTGGCGCCGCAAAGAGATTGATATCGTGGCTAAGCGGGGAGAAGAGATCGTGGTGGTTGAGGTGAAAACCAGGGTTGAGAATTTCTCTGCCGAGCCTTATGAATCCGTCACGCTGCATAAGATCAAAAATATTGTAGAGGTGGCCGATCATTGGCTGAGGTTTCACAAGTCGGATCTGGATTGTCGTTTTGATGTCATCTCCGTCACTGTCAAAAAGGATGGAAGCCATGCGCTCGAGCATTTCACCGGGGCCTTCACGGCTCCGTTAAATTAGAAAATCTGAAATTTATGAATGCAGAAGAGGTAACAGATTGCGAATGAGGCAGTTTGCCGAAATACGAATTATACAAACAAAACATCATGACATTCAAATTGAAAGGTGCCGAATACATTGAGTTGATCAAGATGCTCAAGCTACTGCGGATCGCTGAATCCGGAGGTCAGGCGAAACTGATGGTCGAAGATGGTGAAGCAACACTCAATGGCCAACCGGAATCACGAAAACGTGCCAAACTCCGGTCTGGCGATGTGGTAGAAATTTTTGGGCAAACGATTACGATTGAACCATAGATTGGCTATTTAACACCAATCAGTCGCATGATTTTTTTCGGGATATCGGTATTTTCCATGAAGCCGCCAAACTGATCGGCTCCCGGTCCGAAAGCGAAGACGGGCACACAGACTCCGGTATGCTCCGGACTGCTGAATTTCGCAGTAATCTCTCCAGTTTTGTTGTTCCCCTCATTGATCGTCATACCACCTGTTTCGTGGTCGGCGGTAACGATAATCAGGGTTTGCTTGTCCTTGGCAGCGAATGCAAGCGCCGCCCCGATGGCCCTGTCCAGATCCTTGGTCTCATTCACTACGCCGGGGGCATTGTTGTTGTGCGCCAGAAAATCAATTTCAGATCCTTCTACCATTAGAAAGAACCCATTATTTCCCTGAGAAAGGAGGTTAATAGCCGTTTTCGTAGCTGGCACAAGAACTTCCCCTCGTTCTGGCATGGGAGCATCATGTTCTTCCGCTGTTAATCCAGCAAGCTTTCCCGATTTGACATTTTTGATATCCTCAATATTATACAGGACCTTAAATCCCTTGTTTCGCAACTCGTTGGACAAATTCCTGCCGTCCTTGCGTTTTTCGAAGAATTTTATGCCTCCGCCGATAAAAACATCAATTTTGGAAGTCAAAAATTCGGCGGCAATTTCCTCGTAGTTATTTCTGGAAACCTGATGCGCCAGGAAACAGGCTGGCGTAGCATGGTTGATAGCGGAAGTGCTCACCAGACCGGTCTTCATTCCTTTTGCCTCTGCCATCTCACGGATATTTCTGACTGGTTTCTTGTCCGCGTCAACTCCGATAGCACCGTTGTATGTCTTAACCCCACAGGCCAGCGCCGTACCACCTGCTCCTGAATCTGTAACATAATCAGATGATGCATAGGTCTTGGAAAAACCACAATGGATGAAATTTTGCAGGAAGAGAGACCCGCCATTGGCCGTCATGGCCGAATAAATCTGTGCTATTCCCATGCCGTCACCGATAAAAAGAATGACATTTTTGGGTCTGGTATTCGAAATAACCTGATCGTATTTTTGAACCGGATAGAAAGTTCCTCCTTGGCTGACTTCAATCGCCGAAGGATTCTTATTTTCCTTATATTGCTCCTGTGAATAAATGCAATTGGTTGATATTAAAACAAATAAAACAGCAACCAGTATCCGGAAAGTTGTGATTCTTAAGTTCTTCATATTGGATATCAATTAATTTTAAAACTACTGCCGAAGATAAATATTTTTAAAATGGTTTCAGAGATCGTGTTTCAGTAATTCCTTCTCATCCATATCGGCTATAACCATATCGATGAATTTCGTGGCTACCAGGCCTTTACCTGAATTTTTAAGAATCCGGACGAATCGATCCGAGGCGAAATTTCCGAGTGGACTGATGAAATTTCGCTTAAACCATGATTCTCTCCTGATTTGCCGGACGATCGGATTGATGGAAGATGCGACATGCTCCGGGTCGTTGCTGTTGTTCAGATTTTTCAGGACAACGTCCAGGCGATTCTTGATTCTATCCTCCAGCTGCATCAGGTATTTCAGTCCAATGGAGGGATAAGTAAATTCATCTTCGGCCGCCGGCCTTACCAGGAAGGTCTGATTCGGCATTGTTTGATTCAGAGAAAGCCGGATATCCGGAATGATGGGGAGCGATTTCCCATCGGAGGTACGCAATAGTCGTAAACCATCTTCTTTTAGATGGCCGTATCCGCATTCGATGACCGGATTACCAGCTTCCGCGGGTACGCAGAAATATTCCTGGAGAAAGCGCTGACAATTGCGTCGGCCTAGCATGTAATCGTGTACCCTGAATTTCCTGCTGAAAAACCCTCCAAAGCCGTTCACCGACCCGCAAGCCAGGCTGTTATTTTGCCTGACGTTTTTACTGGTACGAATTGGGGCTATCATAAACCGGGAGAAATCATTTTCGTCGAAAGCCCGTTCCAGCAAATCACTCTTGACCATCAGTTGCTGCCGCATGGCGCCAAAGAGTTGAAATGAGGTGAATTTAAGTGCCTGCAAACCAAGGTAAGCGGACGAAGGAGGCTCCTCCCAATTCGGGAAGGGATCGATCATCAATAGGATGGTATCAAAAGTTGATGCAGCTGTTTCGTTTTGGGTTTGAAGTGCCACCCGTTTTCCATTTAAATCCCGAATCTTTTCCATCGCCCTGTTGGTCAGTATTTTATCTGCAAGATCATATGGTTCGTTGTTGATGACTCCACCGTCGACACAAACGGCACAGTAGTCTGTTAATGGATCGACTAGATATTTTTTGCCATGTGTTATTCTTAGCAAATGATTGTCATTGATGTATTTAGGATCACGAACCACGACCCGGGGAGCCAGTCCTGCCGGGAAAGCCCCGGTGGCAATGGCGGCATCAACCAGCAGATTCTTGTTGAGACCTTCGGGTGTTTCGAAGTGAAATGGAATTTTACCGTCTTCCCGGTAGGTGCCCGACGGATTAAGCTGCAGATGAATCAAATCCCTGTGCATGGTCATGCGATCTTCCCGGCGACCGGATTCAGTGATAAATTCGAGCTCGTAGTTGAAACCCCTGAGATTGGTGAGGGTAGTAAATAGTTCCAGATCGCTGGCAAAATAGGGCCTGCCGACCGAAGGATCTTTCATGGTAGCAGAGAGAATTCGACTGGCAATTTTTTCGATGAAAAGGGAATTGAAAATGGAACGGACTTCTTTGTGCGGGTTGATCTCAGGTGAATTCAGGATATCATCATTGTCCAGCAGCTGGCTCATCATATCACTTTTTGAATGCTCCGTCTGGTTGACCCACGCGTCAAAAAGCGGATTTTCCCTGCCGGCTTTCGTCTGGTAATTCTTTTGACCTACCGGCGGAAAGCGCTTCTGAATGGCTGCGGCGGTGATGACAGCGGTCATACCTCCGGCCGAAGCTCCGCTAAGCACCTCAATAACAACATTGTGCAGCGGAACTCCTGGCAGGTGAAGCTCCTTGGCGTTTTGCCAGTTTTCGAGTGCCTCGATCAGGTAATCCATTACCCCGGCGGTATAGGCTCCTGCCGACACCGCGCCTGCCATGGATATCCCAATCCGGAAAGTGTCCTGTTTTTGCAATTTCATTGACCTTTTGAGGGTAAACAAAAGAGCACACAAAAAGTTGCTGTGGGGAACAGATGTGTAAGGTCAGCAGTAAATATGGAAGGATTGTCGAATTTTGGAATTACCTTAGAATCGGGTGGTGGAATGGTCGCGTACCAAAATTTGCTAATAATAGAACATTTGGATGCCGAGCCAATTCTAGTTTTTGAAGATCTTCATCATGCAGTTTTTGCAGTCGAACTCGAGTTCGAATTGATTTGAGCCATCTTGCAGGACAAAGGGTTCTGAAAATTTTTCCGGGAAGGATCCTCCGAATCGCGGACAAAATCCCAGTTCATACTGAAGGCAATGTTTCGTGATCATCACCTGTATTCTTCCGGATATCTTCCTGATTTCGACTGCTGGTTCTGGATTTTCAAGCCCATGGCGCCTGTAAAATCGCATGGCCAGGTGATTGCTGATGTTATTTTCGAAATGCCAGGAGTCGTCGGGGAAGGGAATAAATGAGGTGTCCGAAAGAAGGTTTTGAGTCTTGCCGGAATGGTCCTGAGCCGGATTATTGGGATAGTGACCATCTGTAGATTCGAATTTGGAAGAAACCGACTTTGCCAGAATAGCTGCCAGTAATCCTCTGCGTATCTCGTTTAACTGTTGTGGAGTGAAGAAATATTTCTCATTACCACCGGTATTGATATCCCTAACCAGGAAAGCTGTCTCCCCGGATTTTGACAACTGACGCAGAATGTTTTCGCGAGATTTGTTTGGGTCTTTGGCTGGGATTTTTGGAATGCAGATACTGAAACTTGTTTGAGAATCATCTTGCAAGGAAAATCCGTCTTTAGTTTCTTCCAGGGTAACCGTAACCGGAATTTTCCGCTCCGATGTCTTCTTCTGCAGCGCCATCTGAAAGGAATGGTCCCAGTTCCGGAAGATCCTGGCGCTGGTAAAAACATCATTCATCCGGTCGGGGTAGACCCATCCGTTCACTACTTTGTTGACTTTTAACCCGGCACTCTCCCCATCGCGCCCAACGAAGGTCAGTCCGTCGTTGTTGTTTAGGATTTTGTCGCCCGAAATCTGCAGGGAATCTCTTGAAATTCTTGTTACTATGCCAATTTCTTCGCCGGTCGATTTGTTACTTTCCATGTTTAAGACCGGATCTTTTCGTTCCCTGAGGTAATATTCGGTCGCACCGCGGTGGAAGGTTTTCTCCGGATCAGGCTTGAATAAGAAGGTGGTCTTACCCTTCGAAGCTGGAGCGAATCCAGGATTGCCTTCCAAATAATGATCCAGTTCCCGGCGATAAAAGGCAGTAATATTTTTCACATAATCGAGATCTTTCAGCCTCCCTTCGATCTTGAAAGAGCGGACTCCGGCATCCACCAGCTCGCCGATCGAACCGGAACGGTTTAGATCTTTGAGCGATAGCAAGTGTTTATCCTTCACAATCACCTTTCCCGTTGCGTCTGTCAGGGAATATTTCTTTCGGCATGGTTGTGCGCAAGCCCCCCTGTTGGCGCTTCTGCCGCCCACGACATGGCTCATGTAACACTGTCCGCTAAGGCAGACGCAAAGCGATCCATGCACAAAAGCCTCCAGTTCAATGTTAGTCTGGCTGGCAATTTCGGTGATCTGGCTAAGAGATAGCTCTCGGGCCAGGACGGCTCTTTTAAATCCGACAGCTTCCAAAAACTTTATTTTATCTACCGTGAAATTGTTGGCTTGTGTGCTGGCATGAAGGCTGATGGGTGGCAGATCCATCTCCAGAATGCCAAAATCCTGGATAATCAGGGCGTCTGCCCCGGCTTCACAAACCTGACAGATGATTCGTTGCGCTTCCTCCCGTTCATTATCGTACAGGATAGTGTTGAGCGCAACATAAGTCTTGACACCAAAGATTCTCGCCTCGGCTGCCAGCTTTTCGATCTCCCCGACAGAATTTCCCGCAGCCTCGCGAGCCCCGAACCTGGGCGCACCGATGTACACGGCATCAGCGCCATGGTGGATAGCGGCGATACCGCATTCCAGATTCTTTGCCGGAGCGAGAAGTTCCAGTTTTTTTGTACTTCGCATGTTTAAATATTTTCGGTCCCTGAGCGGAGTCGAAGGGCCTTCTCCCTCAACCGAATCTCTCGCACCAACGGATTTGCAATCCGTTGGTGAAAGTTTACCAGCGGATTGCAAATCCGCTGGAGCGAGATCCGGTTCCTGCTTGTTGAAGGGCACTAATCCTCTTCCTTCAATGCTTCCCAATACTCCACCGCTCTCCGCGTATGCGGAATCACGATTGTGCCCCCGACCAGGTTTGCAACAGCAAAGACCTCAAAAAGTTCTTCCGTGGTAACCCCCTGCTCGAAGCATTTCTCCAGGTGATATTTGACGCAGTCGTCACATCGTAGCACCATCGAACTTACCAGTCCCAGCATCTCCTTCGTCTTTACCGGCAGGGCGCCAGCCATGTAGGTGTTGGTGTCGATGTTGTAAATCCGCTTCATCACCTTGTTGTTGGAAGCAAGGATCTTTTCGTTCATTTTGACCCTGTATTCCCGGAATTCCTTTACTTTTTCGTTCATGATATTTTCCAATTCTTTGTTTTAAGTCTTTAAGTCAAGTGCAAAAATACTGATTTAGTTCAGGTAATCTGAGATATCGCTGATACATCATTCTGAGTAATAAATTTTCCCTTTTAGATTTGAAAAATTTCAAGTATATTTGAAAAATATTTAAAATTGAAATAAAATACAACCATACTTTAAAAAAACATGCAATCCATCTTTGATAAAATCAGGGTATACAATGTCTGGGACGGGCATTCTTACGACACCGGATTCGAACGGAGCGAATATCTGAATACAATCACAAAGTACATTGGCAACAAGTTGATCAAAGTACTTGTTGGACAGCGCCGTGTTGGGAAAAGCTATGTTCTGCGCCAGATCATTAATTATTTAACTTCAGTGAAAGGAGTTAATCCACAAAATATTTTTTACATCAATAAAGAGTTTACAGCTTTTGACGATATTAAGTTATCATCCGATCTGGACTCTTTGTTTAAATATTACCGCAAACAGTTTAGCCTTGTGGGCAAAATCTATCTTTTTCTGGATGAAGTTCAGAATATCCAGAATTGGGAGACATTTGCAAATTCCTATTCTCAGGATTTTACCAGTGAATATGAAGTGTTTATAACGGGATCAAATTCCAATCTGCTATCCGGAGAACTCGCGTCAATGCTCTCGGGGAGATATGTCGAATTTGAAATTTTCCCATTTAGTTTCTTCGAATTTGCTGGCATTAAAAACTGGCCGATTAATAAAGAGAATTTTCTGAAGTACATGCAAAGTGGTGGATTGCCTGAAATGTTCAATTTTGAGCAGGAAGAGCTGCATCGGCATTACACCGAAAGCCTTAGAAATACGATCGTTTTACGGGATATTGTAGGACGTCACAACATCAAGGATCTCTCACTTCTCGAAGATGTTTTTAAATTCTTGTCGGTTAACATCGGTAATCTTACGTCATTTAGCAGTATCGTAAATTACTTCAAGAGTAAACAAAAGAAAACCAACTATGAGACCATTTCGTCTTACGTTGGATTTTTGAAAGACACTTTTATCATCCATCAGGCCGAACGCTTCAATCTGCGCGGGAAACAGTTACTTGGCGGTGAATGTAAATATTACCTGAACGATTTGTCTTTTAAAAATTATCTGTTGGGAAATTATCCGTCTGATATTGGCAATAATCTGGAGAACTATGTATACATGCAACTTAGACGCATGGGATATAAAGTTACGGTGGGTGTGTTTAAGGATGTTGAAATTGATTTTGTCGCACAGAAGCCGGAAAAGACTTTGTACGTTCAGGTTTGTTATCTGCTGAATGAAACAAAAACAGTGGAGCGTGAATTCGGTAATTTACTGTTGATTAAGGATAATCACGAAAAAATTGTTGTTTCACTCGATGACTTCAAATTCTCAGATTATGAAGGAATCAAACATATCAGACCTTGGGAGTTATCCTGATTTAGGTATAACCAACCGAGGCAAAATTTCCGGATTGACTAAAATAACTTTACTTTTGTAATAAATCATCAATCATGGAAATTGTAGAGCAAAACAAAGTCAAGGCCGAGTATTATAAGGAGGCCATCCGTTACATGGAAAATGCCAAAAAGACGCTGAAGAAGGCTAACAAGGATGGTGATATGTACCAAGACAGTAAATATGTAAAAACCGCCTGTGGCATCGCGTATAATGCTGTATTAAAGGCTATGGACGGATATTTTTTGCTTAAAGATTTGAAAGTGCCCAAAAGCAGAAAATCAATCGAATTTTATAGAACCAATACTTTAAAGATTGATCAAAAATTATTGGGGTACCTCAATGGCGCCTATGCCATTCTTCATTTAGAAGGCTATTATGATGGTATTCTGGTAGTAGACGCGATTAATGCCGGCTTTAAAATCGCCTACAAAATTA
>Ga0209125_1000593_pt1 | contig 44102 bp, 39 predicted proteins | sample BarGraIncub1131A_FD_184503 | JGI IMG/M metagenome (GOLD analysis project Ga0209125, IMG submission 184503) | Arctic peat soil microbial communities from Barrow, Alaska - Barrow Graham LP Incubations 11-31A (SPAdes) (version 2) | ecosystem: Environmental > Terrestrial > Soil > Wetlands > Peat... | reverse complement strand
CGATAACGGGGGTTCGATTCCCCCACGGGTCACCATTTATTACGGGGGATTAGCTCAGCTGGGAGAGCGCCTGCCTTACAAGCAGGATGTCGGCGGTTCGATCCCGTCATCCCCCACCATTTTCATTAACGTCTCTAGAGTTTGCGGCCTAGTAGTTTAGCGGTTAGAATGCCGCCCTGTCACGGCGGAGGTCGTCGGTTCAAATCCGATCTGGGTCGCCATTATTATGCCTCGATAGCTCAGTCGGTAGAGCAGAGGACTGAAAATCCTCGTGTCGACAGTTCGATTCTGTCTTGAGGCACCATTTCCCGGTTCACTAGCTCAGTTGGTAGAGCACCTGACTTTTAATCAGGGTGTCCCGCGTTCGAGCCGCGGGTGAGCCACATTTTTCTGGCCCGTTGGTCAAGCGGTTAAGACACCGCCCTTTCACGGCGATAACGGGGGTTCGATTCCCCCACGGGTCACCATTTATTACGGGGGATTAGCTCAGCTGGGAGAGCGCCTGCCTTACAAGCAGGATGTCGGCGGTTCGATCCCGTCATCCCCCACCATTTGAATAGTGAACCTCATGCTTAGAAATAAGCGTGAGGTTTTTTTGCATTTGACATAAAAAATTGTAAAAAATAAAGGTATTTGTAGATTTATGTAGAATTACAAGCTGAAAAAGTGAGTTTTCTAGTTTATCGAAAAATAGGGGGATATTATGAATCAGCAACGGTTTCCGATCATCATGCAATTATCCAGTATATTTATCCTAGTGATTGGTCTTTTATTATCAGTTATCGGCTTCACGATCTATCAATTTAAAGTGAGCGGTGAGGCAACTGGAACATTGATTAGCCATACTACAGTACGGTCGAATGCTGTCAAGAACGCTCGGCTACAATTTACGGAGGCTTTGCTCGATATGCGAGGCTTTTTATTTTATCCTGATGGGGCAAGTGTATATGAACAGGGCTATCGTGAAAAAATCAAAAGCAGTGCTGAATTGATAAAAAAATATAATGATAGCTCAACAATGGCAGATGCTAAAATTGCAGGGGCTAAGTTAGTCAAATTAGTTGATGATTATGCGGCTTTAGGTGATAAAGTTATCGCCGCGAAAAAAGCCAATGATCCCAATTTAAGTAAGTTTACCACTGAAGGACGGCAATTAGTTCAAGCAATTGGTGCCCAGTTTATTGAAGTGGATGACTTACAGCAAAAGTTTATGGATGATAAGGGGCTATTTCTCGCCGAAGACGCCAAGAAAAACAGTGCCGCCGCTCTTATAACCAGTGGCATTATTACGCTGCTAGTCATTATAATGGTCATTTGGTATAGCAGGAATATAACGCGTCGCCTGAAAAATATCAGCGTAGCACTGGCTGAAGTGGGGAGCCTTACTCTGAGTGGCTGCGATGTATATCCTACTAGAAATGATGAAATTGGTGATATGGGAATTATCATTATTGATATGAAAAAAGCCCTTAAAGATATTGTTGTACAGATTACAAACAGTAGCCGAACATTGACTGCCGCTAGTGAAGGACTTAGTTATTCTGTAGATGAGCAACTAAAAGCTGGCGACACTGTTGCTGAAAGCATAACCAATATTGCGGCAGGATCTACTCACAATGCCGATAATATCAGTAATATTTCCGCCACTATTCAAGAAATAGCAGCAAGTTCTGAAGAAATTGATGCGAGTACAGCAGAAGTTAATATCAGTACCCAGAATGCCGTGGCTGAGGCGGGTAAAGGTATGGAGATGCTAATCCAGTCTGTTGTGCAAAATGAGTCTATTAGTCGTTCTATGAACGAAATTACTATGATTACGGGCAAACTAGATCAAGGTTCTGCAAAAATTAAAGGCATTGTAGACCTAATCAATAATATTGCGGCACAAACCAATTTATTGGCATTAAATGCTGCCATCGAAGCTGCACGTGCTGGGGAAGCAGGTCGTGGCTTTGCCGTTGTAGCAGAAGAGGTTCGCAAATTGGCGGAGCAAAGTGCTAGTGCAACACGTGATATTACTATTATTATTAATGATATGAGTGACCAAATAAACTTTACCGTTACGACAGTGGAGCAGGCAAATCAAGAAGTGGTTAAAGGCAAAGAAGGAACGGTTATGACGCAAAAGGGTTTTGATGTTATTATTCAAAAAATGGATACAGTGAAAAGTGGAATTGATCAGATTGCAACGGCCGTTAACGAGACGTCGCGAGGCATTCAGACTATGGTGGACAGTGTTGATAGTATTAGCACTGTTGCTTATGCCACCTCATCGAGTGCTGAGACCGTAGCTGCCTCGGCGCAAGAACAAACAGTTGGTATGCATGAAATTGGCACCAATGCCGCAGGACTCGCAGGACTGGCTGCTGAGATGATGATAGTGGTGAAGAAATTTAAAGTATAGAGAAATTAATTGGCTGACAAGTGATATATAATATAATATGAAACAAAAGGTGCTCTGTTATCAGAGTGCTTTTTGTTTTACATAGAAGTATTTAAGGATAAAAAGACATAAAAACTATATATAGACAAAAATAGCTATTATCTCTAAAGGAATTTTTATAAACAATGTAGAAAGGTAATAAATGGAAAAAAATATCAAATCAAAATTGTACGTAAGAAAGGAGTTGTTAGGAAAGTTGGGGTATCAGCAATTTGGTAATGTCAAAAAATATACTGCTATTTGTCAAGCATTGCTTGACCGTAACTCAATAGAAACAGTGAAATACTCATTATCTTTTTTACAGGCCACCCTTGATGCAACTGCTGATGGTATTGTGATCCTTGACTGCCAACATAAAATTTGTCACTATAATCGTAAATTTACTGAAATATGGGATGTTCCGGGAGGAAATCTTGAGATTAAAGAGCAGGGTAATTTATTAACTCTGATCACTAAAAAGTTGAAGTACCCTGAAGCATATGTTGAAAAAGAAAGAAAACTTTGTAAGGATCCGCACATGGAAGGTTATGAGATCCTAGAGCTTAAGGATGGTAGAATCTTCGAGCGTTATTCTAAACCCCAGTGGCTTGATAGTAAGGTTGTCGGTAGAGTTGTGAGCTTTCACGATATTACCATACATAGACAGGCACAAAAGGCAATACAACAAAGTGAAGAAAAATTCCGAAAGGAAATAGCTCATCTTGAACGACTGAACTTAGTAGGCGAAATGGCTGCTGGTCTTGGTCACGAAGTAAGGAATCCGATGACAACCATTCGTGGTTTTTTGCAAATACTTATTAATAAAAAAGAATGTATAAAATATTGGGAATACTATAAACTAATGATTGAAGAATTAGATCGAGCGAATGCTATGATTACAGAATTTCTATCCCTCGCTAAAGAACGGTTAGTCTGTCGACATTCTAAAAATATCAATGATATAATTAAGTCATTAATGCCACTGATTGAGGCTGACGCTATTATAGCTAATAAATATATAGAATTAAAATTGTCAGAAATTTCCGATTTGTCACTAGATGATAAAGAAATCCGTCAACTTATTCTTAATTTAGTTCGTAATAGCTTAGATGCCATGTCGCCTGGAGGTTATCTGACAATAAGGACATATATAGAGGATGATAAGATCATCTTAGCCATCAAAGACCAAGGCACTGGCATCGCCTCTGATGTGCTTAAAAAGCTTGGTACGCCCTTCTTTACGACGAAAGAACAAGGAACAGGCCTAGGACTGGCCATATGTTATAGTATTGCTGGTCGTCATAATGCTGTTATCAATGTGGAAACCAGCGACAAAGGGACGACTTTCTTTGTAAGATTTCATAATACCAATTCCGCTATGGCTCATGCATATTAAAAGGGTAGATATTTCCCCTAAACAAGCTTTTATATGATATAATAGAGAGAAACGCCAATAGGGAGAACAAGTATGAAAACCAAGTATTTCTCAAACTCCGGCGAGGAAACATTAGAAGATTTGAAAGTTAGTGTAGATAAATGGATAGCTACCCGTAAAAATATCCAAGTTATTGAAATGAAAACAACTGGTTCATCCAAGAGCACTCCACCTGAATTTTTTATTCGGTTGTCCTATGACGATAAAATACCCCCTAAGGCGCTGAGTAGCACTGTCACGCCGGTAGCAAAGCGTCGTTTCTAAGATCTAGCTCACCAGTAAGATTTTATGATTCAATAGTGATAGTTTCTAGCCATGTTAGTTGACGACACAACTCCTGCATTCATGGTATAGGATGTACTCAATGGTAGAGTACGATCTTTCCTAAGCATGAATGTGTTATATGATGTCAAATCAATAACATAGATAAATCAAGGCCTTCCGGCATTAGACCGGAAGGCCATTTTTGCGCCATCAAGGTATAAGATATTCTTGACAAAAGTCGCATAAAATATCAATTTTCTGCAACAGTACAATGATTTTTTCCATGTGTGCTTAGAAATCTAATTTGGAATTTGCGAGAATCGGACAAAAAAGGTTGTTCCAGTAGAATGGACTTGAGGTTCTATAGTGGCGTTGTGTCGGTGGGCAATATTATAACATATGGCAAGTCCTAATCCTGTTCCTTGATCTTTAGTGGTGAAAAATGGTGTACCTAGTTTTTCTAATATATCTGGGGTCATTCCGGTGCCTTCATCTTGTATTGCTAAGATTACCGCGGTTTCATCGATAAAGGTTTTGATTGTAACAGTTCCTGCAATTGGCATTGCTTCCAGACCATTGCGCACTAGGTTAAGGATGAGCTGGTTAATTTCTGTTTTATCTAAAAGTAGTCTAGGGAGGTTCTCGAGCAGTTCTAATTTAATATATTTATTAGTGACAAGATCGTCAGTCTTGAGTAGGGGAACCAGGGCTTGTATTGAGGCATTGAGATCCTGTAGTTGTTTATTGATTGCTTTATTTTTGGCAAGAGATAAAAATTCGGTAATAATGGAATTGGCTCTATCTAGTTCTTCAATCATTAAAGTGAAGTATTCAGTGTGCTGAGCATATTGGTTTTTACGCACAAGCATTTGCAGGAAGCCTCGTACTGTTGTCAGGGGGTTACGGACTTCGTGTCCCATGCCTGCTGCCATTTCCCCCACCATGTGCAAACGATCAAGGCGGGCCAATTCTTTCTCTAGATATTTTTGGCTAGTAATATCGCTACTAATACGCAGGACAGACTGTACTGTGCCATCCTGGGAAAATTCGGGGACCGTATGGCAACGATAAAAACGTGATTCCCCATTGGGTTCGAAAAAAGTAGGCTCAAAGTTACAAGCCTCGCCTGTGGAAAACGTTCTCAATACAGCATTTTCGATTGAGTTGGTCAATGTTTTGTTTAGCCCTACTTGCGTAGCGGTTTTGCCAATGAATTTTTCATGGGGTATACCGGTTAAAATGGTTATTGCCGGATTAACGTAGTTATATTGTAATTTTTGATTAATACGGGAAATAGCATAAGGGGCATTTTCTGCTAGGGTTTTAAATTGCTGTATACTTTCTAGCAACGATTTTTGCATCTTGTGACGTTCGGTGATGTCCCGTCCGATGATGAGAAGTCCTTTACATTGGCCTTCAGGGTAAAAAATAGGTACCTTGATGACTTTGAAAATGGTATTTGTGCCATCAGGTTGTGGAAAGATTTCTTCGACAGTTATGCGATGGCCTGTCTGCCAGGCGATGAGATCAGTGTCTTGACAGACATCTAAGGATTCAGAGAAAAATGGGACTAATACTGCTAGTTCGGAATTATTTTTGCCCATATAGTCAATATTTTCTAAATTTAATAATTTAATAATCGACTGATTGGCTACTAACCATCGTCCCTCGCCGTCTTTAAAACATATGATATCAGATGTAGCAGTAATCAAGGTATGCAGTTGTTCTTCAAGATGGCACAGTGCTGTTTCAGAGTTTAGTTCTGCTGACTGTAGGGTGGTAACCTTGTGGCGCAATGCCGTGAGTTCGGCGATGAGCTCAGCTTTGGTTTTTGTTTCATCAGACATGTCAAATCCCCCGATTGTAATTTCTATATATTGTAAATACATTCAACAATTGTCAACAAATTCCCTTTAGAGAAATTGTCGAATTTCGCGAAAAAAGTTATTTATTTCACAAAATATATTGTTTAGAGCAGTCACCTCTGAGTTTGGAACATCATCCATAATAGAAGAAATCATCATGAAAATGATCATATGTAGATTCGGTAACCACATTTATATAAAATATGAGGATGAGGTCAGTGAATTTCAGCAGAATATAGCACCTGAAAGCGATTAGCCCTCGTAAAATTGGATAGAAAACGGGAGATACTCTATAGAAATCCTTATCTTATATATCAAATCTTCTTCTGCTAGCAAAGTGTCGGCCTTAACCTCGCCCTTGATTTATTTATATTAATATGATATAACAATTATCGTTGAGATAATGATAGTTGTATGAAAGTCTTATATCTCATTTATAGTGCGGGTGTAGCTCAGTGGTAGGGTACCGGCTTCCCAAGCCGTGAAATTTCATAATTTAGGAATAAATATACAAGATATATGAATAAATAACCTCCTACAGAAATGTAGGGGGTTTTGTGTTATGGCTAACAAAGATCCGAAATTACTAACTGCACAAAGAGATATCAATCCTTTTTCTCTGATGGAAGAATTCATAATTATGCGTCAGACCCAAGGGGGAACCAAGTTTACTTTATCTAGTATTCAGAGTGGCTTGAGGAATTTTCTAGCAGAATATAAGGGAAATATCAAAGGTGTCAAAAAGCTAAAGCAAGCAGTACATTTGTTTCTCGCGGATAAGAAGAATGGGTACTATAATAAATTATTGCAAGCTTTGCGACAATTCTTTGAATATTGCATAGGTGAAGATATTCTAAAAGAAAACCCGTGTGATGGCTTAAAGCATAAGCGTGAAGGGGCAAGGATAGTACAACACATGAGGATAAGACTATAAAAGTATTGCTTGGTATTCCTGATACATCGACTTTTGCCGGGGTGCGAGATTATGTAATAATACTTACCATGCTAGATAATGGTATTCGTCCGAATGAATTATTGCAAATACGGATACAAGATATTGATTTTATAAATAACCAAATATATGTCCGTGAAGAGTATTCGAAAACACGGCACCCTAGAGCATTACCAATATCCCGTAGGGTGGTGAGTGCTTTCAAAAAAGGAATACATGCTAGGCATGAGGCATGGGATGATGATGCACCAATACTCTGTAGTTTTAGTGGTTATCGGTTATCAAGCCATAATCTGCAAGAGCGGTTTAGGGAGTATAGCGACAAACTAGGTGTTAGTATTACATTCGGCACATATTTGCTCTAATGTTTATCCGTAATGGTGGTAATGTATTTGCTTTGCAAAAAATTATGGCACATACCAAATTGGACATGACTCAAACTTATATCAGCCTTGTACAAGCTGACATAAAGAACACGCATGAAAAAGCCACTCCAATGAACAGTCTATTTGCAAAGAGCCACACAGTTACCAAGCTGAAAGGTAGTAAGCAATGATGGTGGGGCAGCGGATAACATTATATCTCGGGGATGACTCGGCTCATTCAGCGACAATTACTGGATTCGATATGATAGTTGCTTTGGAGACGAAACCGAAATAGTCTGGTTGCGTTTTGACGAAGAACCATGGCAGGAAGAATGGTACTGGGTGGATGAATTTAAGAAGATGGTGAACTACCAGTATAGATTTTCACTGGTTTTTTAATATGAATTTTTGGCGTTATAAAAATAACAAAAAATCAATGAAAAAGCTCAAAATAGTTATACCACCCATAAATAGTATATGCGGGGGGAGATATTTTTCTTAAGTTATTCGAAAAACCCTAATGCCTCCCTAAATAATATATATATATATAAGGTTCTTCTCAACGCTCGGCTAATCACCGGGCGTTTTTTTGTTTGCTCATTTACTCATATCGAAAGGCGGTCAAAAGCAATGCTTAAGAATGCAAGATTACTTCGTGAGTCGAGTGGGAGGTCAACCATGGTTAAACTGACAGAGAAATATTTTTGTAGGATATAGAGTCGGAAAACCAACCCAATAAAGCCGGGAAATCGACCCTGTTAAAATGCAGTTAAAGCTAATAAATATAAGGATTTGTAGCTGTTTTTCCTCTGCTTTTTATCTATATTTATACTGTATTATTTTAAGTATTACCAATGAGAAGCGAAGTGATGTTGCAAAACATCTCTGCATGGCAGAGTATTCGTATCCATACCATGTATTCCTATCGTAAACAGACTATTGGTACTCATCTAATACAGATATACCTATTGGTGAGAGTATTACCAAAGAGAGTTTGGAACAAGCTGTGGCGAAGACACCAAGTCCTTCGGAGCAAGCCCTCTAACACTCGTTTATCTCTATGGTGATACTCGTCTACCCATATATATATAGTGTGGGCTTGTGCTGACCATAAGGAAGCTATAGAAGCCATTCCGGGAGCAAGTGTTTGAGAAGAATTTCGCAAAAATCAAAGGATGGTGTTAAATGATAGATAACGAACGTATGACTGAAAAGATGAAGATAGGCATGCCGGGAGAACTGCACGGCATGAAAAAAATTGCGGACTTGTTTGGGTGGGATGAATCTAAGATATGGTGGTATCATCATTCTGAAGATGATATTATGTTACTTTCGACAGAATTAAGGGCAACGATTAAAGCTCAAATAAAAGTTAACAGACCAAAAACGGTTTCCTATGAGCTACGCCGGGACTTAGACCTTGATGCGGTTTAGCTGTGGATTAACCATTATTTTGGCTCGTCCCACATGTGGAGTGAGGTTATTTGTCTTCATCATCCTCTAAAGGTTTCATGGCAGGCTGTGGAGTGGATGTTGTATTGGGAATGCTTACTCGTTGCTCTTGGTATTTATGAACGATTTGCAAGATGCCAAGCATTATTCCCCTCATTAGCACCGCAATGACCATCATAATGAAAAACGAGTAAACATTGCTCCAATTCCATGCCTTGTAAATTGACAACATTGATAATAATGGGTGAAAGACAAAAGCTATGAATCCCTCTGCAATGGTTGACCAAATAATAAAATGTCCCCATGATGCAGAATATTGGTAGACTATCATGAATATTAACGGCACAACCGTCAAATCATTCAGAAATAAGCTAATGCCAAGGGGAACTAATCTTACAGGAAAATTCCACAAGCCCATAGAGACACCAAGGTCTTCGTAAATGATTCTTGCAACTGAAATGAAGCACCCATATAAAAGTATCTCAAGCAAACGGGGCTTTTCAACGAATTTCCACCATAACGCATAGGAAATGACCATTATAGCTACGATGAACCACCATTGTGCAGAAAAAAGATGTTCCTTCCATTGCGAATACAATAAATCCCATAACTGAAGTCTAAGTTGATGAATCATTGTTGATGTATCCATAGTTATCTCCTGTCCTGAATATCATTTATTAAAACTAATTTGCCCTATTTAAATTTTTTTATAAATCGTTTTTTATAGTCAAGGCATTATGGACTACGAAGTAGGGGCGGGAAATCGCCTTTTTGTTTTACGCTTGGTGCTTCTTATTCCATCATTTCAAGGGCATACCTCGGGTAATTTTCCTTAGACCATTTGCCTTTTAGTATAAGGTACAGGGTCAGCAAGAACTTGACACGGTTTGCCTACCATAACAGTATTTATTAGGATTAAAGAATGCCACAACATCGACATCTAATCCTTCAGCGATGAGAAGCAACATAGCAAGGGAAAACGAGGTATTAGCTTGGGGAACTTCAATTTTACTAATATAGCTCACGCTGACTTCAATTTTTTCGGCGAGAGCTTCCTGTGATAATCCACGGAGGTTACGGTAAAAAGCTATTGTTGTTCCAATTTATCTATATTTTTCTACGAACTTTTTTCGTCTTCGCAACGCCCATCCACCCCCTGCGTTCATTATAGAGGTGGATAAATGCAATTGCACTTCATTCAAAATGCAATATTGTTGCATTAGTTTTGCAATAAATGGTTTAATATGGATATTATTTAAGGTTAATATGGAAATACTAAAAAAAACGCCAATTTGCTTATTATAGCAAATATTTTTTTTGATGATTTATTGTTTTGGATAATTCGTTTTATACTTGAATGGACGGTATGACTTATTTTTGCTGATAAAAAAAGATGGCGAGAGATATTACCAGTATCCACCTTTTCGGGGTTTATCGCAGGTATAACTGATATCATAGTAAATCACTACCGTCTTTGGCAGTATGATGACCATACCTCAATGATACCGGGACTTGTGAATACTTGGGGGATGTATATTGTAGTGGTATATCTATTCATTCAATGGCTACCAAAGCAAAAGACCTTTTGGCCAATGTTTGGGTACTGGTTTGTATGGATAGGTACTATGACTATAGTTGAATGGATACATGTACATATGGGGCATATGAGTTATCCTTTGTGGTGGCGAATGTACCATTCTTGTATTGCTAACTAGGTACTATTTACAATATTTTATCACTACTATAAAATATTTAAGTTTGAAAAATTAAGGTAGTTTCGTTCAATAATAATTCATTAAGCAAAAAAGTATAAGTCTATTGAGATATTATGTGTATTTATTGAAAATAGTACTTCTTGTATAGTGTGTGATCTTCGGTGATATATTAATGCTATTGAAATGAGTGTTATAAGGAGTGTAGCAAAATGGGAACGGCTCATAAGATTCCACTTACCTCTATGGAAATCGGCATGCTTTGGAATCAATACATGATTGATACAATGTCTATATGTATGGAAAAGGTTGCTTTGGCGAAAGTTCAAGATGAGCAAATACAACCACTCATTCACGACGCTTTACAGATGCTCGAAGAAAAAACTGAACAAATTCGAGTTTTTTTTCAAAATGAAGGCATTCCAATACCCATTGGTTTCACTGATGAGGATATAAATCTTGAAGCACCGCCTTTATATACAGACATCTATCGTTTAAAGTATTTAAAGTTTAAATATAGACTCAGGCTAGGACAAAATGGACTAAATTTGGCGCATTCAATCCATGAAAATATTCGATATTTTTATCAGGATTACTCTCGTAAAGTTATAGATAGTGATGAAGAAGTGACAAAACTCTTGTTAGATAGAGGACTTCTTATACGAACACCATGTATTACAGTGCCCGATTCTGTAGAATTTGTTCATGGTAGTACTTTTATGGGAAGTTTTTTCGGTTCCGCTGAACGGAAATTACTAGCGATTGAAATTGCATCTCTTGGTTCTAATATAATGAACAATTTGATAGGAAAAGTTCTACTCACCGGTTTTAGTCAGGTTGTAGAATCAGAAGAGATTCGAAATCATATTGTGCGCGGTATAGACATTGCAAACAAACATATTGATATATTTACTACAGTGCTTCGTGAGGAAGATATCCCAGTTCCCGTGATAAATTTCACAGGGGTTACAAATTCGATAATCTCACCATTTTCTAATAAGCTAATGTTATATCATATATCCGTTCTAAATGCTGTTGGAATAGCGAATTACGGTACAATGATGTCTCAATGCATGAGGAAGGATTTAATTACCGACTGTATGCGTCTTGTGACTGAAGTTGGTCTTTACTTAGAAGATGGGGCAAATCTATTAATTGATAACAGTTGGATGGAAGAACCTCCTAAAGCAGTAGACCATATGGAATTAAGGTTTCAGCAATAAGTGAGTAGAATATCAGTTTAACAGGGGCTACCATTGATAGTTCTTTCGCAGTTGGTTCTTATACCTATAAACCAATATATTCACCTTGAAGCTAATATGTTATTTGACCCTAGAGGAATTTCCCAACAAGAATAACACTATGGGATAAACATGTTTATAGGGGTTACGCAGTAGGGGCGGGAAACCGCCCGTTTGTTTTCCCTTTGGTGAACGGTGAGCGGGTGAAGAGATTCGAAAGCTTAACTTCCGCAGAAGTTAGGCGTGTATATATATTCATAGTTTGCCCAATAAATTCCGCTTTGGTAAGTGGGTATGAAATGCCATTAACTCCTTGACATTACTGCATTCTTAATATATAATTACAAGAGTCGGGACGTGGGTAAAAGCCATTTTCCATCATATTCGTAGGGGGTTATAATTCATAAACCCTTGTAGTTCCTATATAGCGCGGGTGTAGCTCAGTGGTAGAGTACCGGCTTCCCAAGCCGTGGGTCGAGAGTTCGAATCTCTTCACCCGCTCCAGTAAATTCAAGCCTTCGCAGGTTGCTGCGAAGGCTTTTTTGATGATTTTTTTGAGTTGCGGACCGTTTTGCGGACCATTTGACCAAAAAGTATGGCAAAATACTGCATGGACTATATGGAAATCTACATATTGACACATCGGGGAATCAAACCCCGAACCTACTGATTAAGAGGTGGTATAAGTACTTTAGTTTACGTTTTATTATGTTTGGAAACGTAGTAAATTAACAGGTTTAGAGGCTCGTTCTTTATAAAACATTTACTGTTTTTATAGTGCGTTATAAGAAATAAACACTAAATAAACACCATAAAAAATAGATATAGGGCTTGGCAATTGCCAAGCCCTATATCTATGCTAGTCTGCTTTGGTTTAAGATATAGTCAATAATACCTTGCTTTGAAATTTTCCAAACACGATTATAACGAGATGCATTCACTTCGCCAATTGAAAGATTAGCTTTTTTCGATTACATATTATAGTAATGAAAGGAATTTAAGTTTATAACAGGTAGTTTCAATGTTGATCTAATATGGAAAAAGTAATTTTGGAAAGATTAATACGAGGAGTGAATAAAATGAAAATTTGCTTAGATATCGGTTATACTGGAGAGTATGCTCCAAGGGTTTGTGAAGATGGACAGACAGAATTGGATATATGTGTGGAGATTGTAAATTTTCTATCAGCAGAACTGCAAAATAGTGGTCATGAAGTAGTTTTTACGCGTGAAGATACTGGATCTTGTAAGGATGATATTAGTCGGATTAATATTGCTAATGCACATAAGGGGGATTATTTACTATCAATCCAATGTAACTCAATTGGGTCGCAAAAAGTACGAGGGGCGGAAATAGTCTATTCTTCAGGTAATCTTAAAGGCGAATTATTAGCACATCGGATACAAAAGAAGTTACGAAGATTAAACTATACCGAAGATGTGGGGATCAGAAATGGACATTTTTTAATGTTGCAACTTGCGCAAATGCCCGCGGTCCTAGTGCAATGCCGGTATATAACGTCAACTGAAGAGTCGATAATTTTAAGTGATATACAGTGGCAGAAAAAGATTGCTGAGGCTATTGCAGAAAGTTTATAATAGGCGAACTTACTGGTAATCTACATACAAATGTTGGCAATGGCGTTATAATAATATTGCAACTAAAAACTATTACATAAAGTGAGGATGATTAAAAATGACAGAGAAACAAAAGAAAATGCTTGAAGAGCTAGTAATGGTACTTGATGCAATATCCCAAGAAGCAGAAGATGACCAAAATTTTAATGAATGTTTAGCTAAAATGAAAGTATGGAATTTAAGCATAGATGATATGTCGAGTATCATAAAAGACCATATTGATCAAAGATAAATAGAATGGAGTTTTTATTATTGACTAGTAGCGGTAGTAAACATTTGTATTAGTCAAACAAACTTGCTTTATGTTATTTGCTCACAAATTTTAATATGAAAAATGCTACCTGCTTTTAGGTAGCATTTTTTTTTGATTTGCTGGGCGGTCAACTATTACACCATATTATGCTAACAGAAGTAGAATCTATACTAAAAGTTTCTTTCAGCAAACTCTGCTCGTGGGTTAAATTTTGTATGCGCGGATATAATATTTATGGACTATATACTGAGCGGCTTGATTGCAATGAGGAGAGATGTACAGGTGGTTTTCTGGGTTTATGAAAATTGGAGAAATAACGGACATAGGGCAAGGGTTCATATTGAAAGTTGTAGGCATTGTTCTATTTTAGAGAGTGAGGAACGATCAAATGCAGGACAGGGCAGTAAGTGGTATGGTCCCTTTTTAACGATAGAAGACGCACTAAGTTTGGCGAAGGAATGCTGCGACAAGGTTTCCTTGTGTAGGACATGCCTAAAGAATGCGGAGTATAAAACAAAATAGAGTAAACTTATTTAGGGAGTGTAAATTCATTAATTTGTTCTAATGCTAAATGATTAATATGTGGTTATGAAGACAGGAAACGTAAGGCTTAATAAGCCTTACATTTTTTTTAAAAAATGTTGATTTATCTATGGGGAGGGGGCTTATATCAGTATAAAGCTCTCCATAGAAGGGCATAAATAACACCTATGGAGGTGTTGGTTATGTTCTGGTTATGGTTGTTTACCGTTATTATGGGCACGTTGATTTACTGTGCGTTACGGTTAGGATATGAGATTAAACATCAGTAATTTATTATATAGCAGTCTACTTTAAGTAGACTGTTTTTTTAGGGTTCAATCGGAAGTTTTGTGCAGAAAGAGGCTCATTAAGCAGGGAAATGATACTGCAAGTTGAGTCTTTAATAATATCTACATGCGGGAAATACTGGATAATTAGAAAGAATGTAGAGAGGAATTGAGCTGTCGATAAGCTATCGCGTAGCGATTTCGTTCTTTTTATTTCATCTAATTATGCTCATATAATGGAATGAATAGTAGTCTCCTTTAGTTACTGCGTGCAGTTTTTTTATTTAACCGCTATTATATTTTAAGCAATTAACTTTTTAATTGATTTTTTAGGAGGATTTTGCAACAACAATGAAGAACGTATGTTTGTATATGCTGGTACAGGTGCTGTGGAAACTGATGGGGAAGATATATGTCTTCTACTCAACGGCGGCGCGGAGTAGGATATTTTTTATCAATCGATTTAGGAGCCTAACAAAGGATTTTACTAGAAAATGTTGAATTAAGGATTAAAAAGATAGAAATTCATAAGTACTTGTATATAGCATTTATTGAACTAAATTTTCCTAAAAATAGTAATGGAGTGGACACATTGAATAATAAGATACGAAAACAAAAAATTACTAGAATCAAACTTGGTGGCACTCCGCGCGTACTAGATCTTTTTTCCGGCTGTGGCGGGATATCCCTCGGATTCCATAGTGCCGGATACCAAATTATTGGGGCAATTGAGTTTGATAAACGGGCTGCGGAGTCTCATGCATTTAATTTCCATAACTGTTCGCAGGATCTACACCAATCAACCCGTGATATCACCAAATTAGATCCAGATGAACTAATTCGCGAATTGGGGATAAATGAGAATGTTGAATGTGCTGTGGATGTCATTATAGGTGGCCCTCCTTGTCAGGCATACTCTAGAATCGGCCGGGCTAAACTCCGAGAAGTTAGAGATCATCCAGAAGCTTCCTTAAATGATCCTAGAGGTAATCTCTATTTAAGATACCTTGAATACGTGCGTCAACTTCAACCCATTGCTTTACTTATGGAAAACGTTCCAGATATGCTTGATTTTGGTGGGCAGAATATTGCTAATGAAGTATGTGAAAGTTTATCTGAAATGGGTTATGAATGTAAATATACTCTTTTAAATTCAGCATTCTATGGCATTCCTCAAATGAGAGAGAGGCTTTTTTTAATTGCATACACAAAGGAGTTAGGTAAAGTGCCTGTATTCCCTAGTCCGACACATTGGATTGACCTCCCTACGGGGTATAAGACCACTCGCCGTGTAGCTCAACGAAATATAGCGGCAGCCAACCTGATTAAGGAACAACAATTCTTTGTTAGTCCTCCTGAACCAACGTCTAACCTTCCGCTAGCGGTTACCGCTAAGGATGCACTTGCTGATTTACCTCAAGTTAGGATTCACTTGGAAGGAAAGTTGAAAAAGGGTATACGTAGATTTGATCAATTATTGAAATATAGCAAAAATAAGGATCTTTCTCAGTATGCATCCCTTATGCGAAATTGGCCTGGTTTCGAAAATAGTAAAGGTGTTTACGATCATGTGCTTCGCTACCTCCCTAGAGATTACGCAATTTTCGCCCGGATGAACCCTGGTGATGAATATCCTGAGGCGTATAGACATGCTTGGAATATTTTTGAGGAGAAGCTTAGTATACTTGAAGAGTCTGGAATGAAAATTGAGGTAGATAGCGAAGAATATAAAGCACTCAAGAAATCAACTGTTCCCCCATATGATCCCAATAAGTTCGCCAATAAGTGGCGTAAGATGGAAGCTGACCGCCCCGCCCGAACATTAATGGCGCATCTGGGGAGAGATGGTTATTCACATATTCATTATGATAGTAGCCAAGCCAGGACAATTACTCCACGAGAAGCAGCAAGACTACAATCGTTTCCTGACGGGTTTATATTTAAAGGAAGTATGGATGCAGCATTTAAACAAATTGGTAATGCTGTGCCGCCATTACTTGCTCACACGTTGGCAGTTGAGATGGCGAAAGCGATAGGAATTAAGCAGTGTACTCCTATTTTTCAAGGTGGAGGTGCTTTAGAGTATGAGTTTAGTTGAACGACAACAACAATTTGAAATGGCTATACGGGAGGGGCAGCTCTTTGATCCTGCAACGTGGCACATTTCAAAGTTGTTTGGGGTGTCCAATAGTGCCATAGTTATTGAAGGTGGTTTATTTTTAGGCACATCTGATCTTGAAAACTTTAAGGCCGAACGCATTGGAGCCGTGTTTCTTTGCGTAATAAGATTTCCGCCTGAAGATGAAGTTTATTTTGCGGTATATATTAATTCTGAGATTGATAGTTTTAAGCAAAGACTGAATGATATGAAGGAATATTTTGAATCCGGTGATGCAACGTTTTCCCATCGTAATAACTTAGTTAGGCTTAACCTAGGTAATAATGGCAGGATATATCTGCGTAATAAGGGTTTTTGGCCATCAATGTTTTTTGATAGGGAGTCTGCCGAGCCGTCTATTGGAATTGATAGGATTGTATGTGCGGTTTATCCTCCATCAGCATCCGCACAGCGTAGTCTGATGGCAAGAGAATTTATTGGATATCTAGCTCGTTTTGTTGGGCGGGAAAAACTTCATGAGATAAGAGTTTGGGATGATAGTCTAACTGTTAGTCCAGAGATGCGTCGCATGCCTTCAACTGTTACTATTGGCGAGATTGAATCTTCAATTGAAGAGTTAGGCGGGCATTATACTAATTTTCTTGTGGAACGTTTTCACGTAGGAATTAATCATCTTGATTTTAAACATTTTGTAATATTAACTGGTATATCTGGTACCGGGAAAACAAGCCTTGTAAATAAATATTCACAGGCGATTCATGGCATAAAGGATCCCCGTGAAAGAGATCCCTTTCTATTTGTTTGTCCTGTTCGTCCGGATTGGACAGATCCAACAGGACTTCTAGGATACTATGATGTCATCTCTAATCGGTATATGGTTCCATTATTTTTGGAAGCAGTCTTAGTTGCGACTGCTCATCGCGATACGCCTATATTTGTTTGCATCGATGAGATGAATTTAGCGAGAGTGGAGTATTACTTATCTGAAGTCCTCAGTGCGATGGAATCACGGCAGATGTTACATTTGCATTCTAGTGCTATTCCCCTTGAAGGTAGTACAGGTGGTGAGATACCGGCATCCATTCCATTACCAACGAATCTTTATATTATAGGTACAGTTAACATTGATGAGAGCACACAACCATTGAGTGATAAAGTACTCGACAGGGCTATAACTATAGACATGTCGTCTGTAGATATAGAAAGCTTTTTACACTTCATTGCTACAAAATATGAAAACCTTAAGGATTCAGTTGACGCTTGTAGAGATGTTCTTATAACTCTTGATAAGATTTTATCAGCGTATGGCCTCGGTTTTGGGTATCGTATAGCAGAAGAGTTTGTTCACTACTATCATTATGCACTACAACATGGTCGACGTTCATCGCAAGAAGTGCTTGATGATTTAGTAGTTGAGAAGATATTAGTTAAACTTCGCGGTACAGAAAGACATCGACAAATGCTTCAGCATATTCGTACCGGATTCACTCAGGGACCAAAATCTAGGCTCATAATCGAAAAAGCGATTAATGATCTAGACGAATTTGGTGCTTTTCAGATTTTAAGATAAAAAGGATTGGTGCCAAGTGCCTGAGATTTATATATACGAAGAAGGAAAAGAAGAGAATAAGACAAAGATCTGGCCGGCTGTGGAATGTCTACCGATAGGACTAATTCAAGAAACAAAAAAATATATATTTGAGGTTGATAAGATCGACGATCCGTTTATTGTCGATCTTTTTATTGATGATATCAAGCTGGAAGCATTACGGCCCAGAACTTCTAATACCGCTATTTGGCGGTGGTCTCCTGGCTTCTATGCTGGTTCAATAAATGTGAGGTTGAATAACGGAATAGCAAAAATAGCTGAATTTGAAATTACTACCGACCCTGACCTAAGAAAAATGAGTCGATGCCACTTTGACGATATGATAAGGGAAATTCTTCAGGATACCTATGCATTATTTTCCCTATCAGGATTTCGCAAGAATATTGCTCGTGGTGTAGGGAAGGACACTCCTCCCATTGCTAGGCTTGAGTTCTTAAGGTCCCGTATTAGCGAGATTGAAGCTGTGATCAAAGAAATTAACCGACAACCACTTCGTGTTCTTCGGGGGGCGGAAAAAACCATACCTTACTATAAGGCCACTTCAATTACGAGCAAGGATTTATTACGTTCTTTTGCGTTAGGCCATACATTAAAAGAAAGCAATACACCAACAAAACTTCCTCTTGCCTTAAAGGGATTCCTTCCATCCGTAATTCGCCAGACTAGTACAATAAATGTCCTTAATATAAAGGAAAACCGGAATATTAAGTCTTGTTTAATAACTTGGTCCGATTGGCTTATTGCAGTTAGTGAAAGACTTCAAAAGCAAATAGATGATAAAATGGGTAAGGATGTCACTCTCGAAGTATGGATTTTGAGATGCCGTAAACTTGCAGGACGTCTTCGACGGCTACTCACTCTTGAGATGTTCTTAGAGATTCCGACTGATAATTCTCCCGTAGTAATAACACCTATTTATCGAAATGTGCCCGTATATCGAAAATTTTTCATGCTTTATCGTGATATCAACCTTGGGCTGACTAACATTGTGGGAGACTTTCTCCAAATTCCTTTGGCTAGAACGTTTGATCTTTATGAATTATGGTGTTTCTTTCGAATAATAAGAGTTTTATCTTTAGCGTTACCCGAGAATAATATTGATTTCTCGCAACTGTATACATTTTCTGATAAGGCATGCAAGCTAACAATTAATAGCGGAACCTTAAGTGTTGCGGTTGGGGAACATTTTGTTATAGCATTTCAAAAAAACTATAGAGAGTATTGGATAGAGAAAAATCATCGTGGTTCCTTCTCGCGTACAATGATACCCGATTTATCTATTTCTCATGTACAGGATGCTGCCCCAGATCCAAAACTAATAATTCTTGACTCTAAGTATCGTATAGATGAACAACTTAACTCTGCATTGGCTTCTATTCATATGTATCGAGATGCCTTAGTAGAATCAGAAGAGTCAGGGTTAAGGCAGATAGTGAGTGGTGCATATATTATCTCGCCTTATGCTCCGGATCTTGGAGAAAGTGATTGGAAGGATACACCTATGCCTAGCCGCCTGTTTCATCCTGAATACAGAGGAAGTTTCAAATTCGGTGCAGTTACACTTAGACCTGGGATGTCGCTGGAGGAAATCAGGAAGTCTGTGAATGCGATATTCGCTGATGTAGGTATATCTTCATTGAGTTGTTGATCAGCATCTTTAATTTGTATGCTACCTACTGAAAAATTTAAATAGTGGCAGTAGGCCGTGTGAAAAGTAACAAAGGTATTCAGATTTGTAATCTAACAGAACCCTCTAACCCTCTGTATTAACTAAAAACTAGCAGGCCATTAATGGCCTGCTAGTTTTTTGATTCCAATCCGAATATCAACTGCTGATTTTCATATGGCTATTTTCTACAACAAAGTCAATCACAGCTTGCTTGGTATCTTCCACACCCTACCATAATGAATAGCTTTTATAGCACCATTATTTAGCAGAGTATAAGCAGTATTTTTACCGATGGACAACATTTAACATGTGAGCAGATGATAAAAATTTACAAATAGTATTTCTGCCGTTTGATAGAATATCGTAAATCTCTTCTATAGTTATAACGTTATGATAATTTGAATACTTGTAAAAATAAACAATATTTATGTGCGAATTGATTATTATTATCTGCAGCAGAAACAAGATTTAATAAAATGATATTTTGATGTAAAAAACATATTATATAGTAACTTTGCAATTTGCAAAAAATCAGTGTGAAATATCTACTTTTGTCCGCTGTCCGTCAATATTTTGATAAAATACAGTTATATCAAGGGATAGGGATACGTTTTATTTTGGCGGACGAGGCGGACATAGCGGACAACCTACTTCTAGGAATAAATTAAAGTGCATCACTTTTTTTCAGAAAGTTTTTGCTAATTGATGCAAGTTGTGCTGATAAATATGGGACTTGGCAATCGCCAAGTCCCATATTTATGCAAGTTTACTTTGAGTCGTGATATACTCAATAACGCTCTGCTTGGGAATCTTCCAAACACGATTATACCGGAATGCTTTCAGCTGACCAGATGATAATAATTTGTAAGCAGCATTTTTACCAAGGGATAACATTTCACAAAGCTCTTCTGTCGTTACTAAGTCGTTATATTGCTCGAACATGATTTTCTTACCTCCGTTGACATTGTTTTATTGTAATGTTATGAACTGTATAAAAAATATTATAAGATCAATGTCAATCATGGTTGCAAACTATTAATCACTAAAATTGCTTAACAATTGAATATAACTGTTAATTGCTTCTTCAGGTATTTTCCAAGCACGACCAATCTTGATAGCATCCAATTTTCCTTCGCGGATCAATTTGTAAATCGTAGGTGTACCGACACGTAACATGGCAGCGACTTCAGTAATATAGAATAGTTTTAAATGGATGACATTAATACTTTTATTAGTTGACATAATTATCAACCTCCTCAATAATGATTTATCATTATGTTAGATTGCAGGAGAGGTCAGTTGATTAAATAAAATCCAGAAGAGTTTATAAAAATGATTAGTGAATAATAATTTTGTTAAAAACAATATTTTCAGCTATATATTATAGAAGGGAATGCCAGCGGGTTTTATGGAGTACCCATAAGCCCTTGCAAAGGATCATACTAAAAGGAACATAGATAAGCGCTGACTGTTAAGGCCAGTGCTTATCTTGTTTAAAGGGGGGAGATAATTAAGGATATGAAGGGATTCATTAGAAAAAGCAGAATGTTAAATAAAGTAATTAATTTTGAAGTAAATAATATACAAAGGGGATTAGTGCAATGGAAGCAATAGGTAATGCATTGGGAATAATATTTATAGTATTAACACTCCTAATAGGAACAGGTGTATTTTTAAAGCGACGTTATATTTATTTCGGTGATGTGGCGACTGGTATGTTTAGTGCTTGGTTGGGATGCGTAGTTGGCACAGGTTTTATTTTGGGCTTGATTTTTTGGCTTGCCGCAGGAATAATTTCTGCAATTATTAGTTTTATTATGAATTATTGGATGGGAATCTTAGGAATAATAGTACTTCTTATAGGTATTTGTATATGGTGTGGGCTATTTGAGCCAGCTGATAGTGAAAATGCAAATGAGAATAGTGATGAAAATCCTAAGTCGAAAAGAACAGGCATCGTTGTCTGCTGTGTTGGGATAGTAGTTCTTGCGATAGGTGTTTTCGGCCATGGTGGCAAAGAAACACCAAAAAATATACAACAGTCCTCCATAAACCAAAAAGTTAATGCAAATAATAACAAAGCCCCCATGGCGCCAGAAGAAGTTATAAGAGTTTATTCAAATATGGTTTTAAAATACGATGATTCGGGAACGGAAAAATTTACAAATAAAATCAGGCTTGTAGATGATGTTTTTGTAAGGTTATTTGATGGCCGTTCTAGCAAAGAAAAGGAAGATCGTGACAGAAATGATTTGAAAGAACGTTTTAATGGTACGCTTTGGTTTCAAAATATCCATGTAAAATTAACAGAGGAACAACTGAATAAAATCGTAGATGCTCATATTAACTTGCAAAAAAAGGCGAAATTTGATACGAAAATAATCAGTGATGATAAAAAAGGCGTTATTAGATTGGCAGTACAGTGTATAGACTCAGCTTTAATGGAAAAAACTTTTGAAGACTTTTTGAAAAGAGAAATTCCTAAAAGGTTTGCAGCATATAAACCTGGGACATCTTTTTTAGATTTTATTCAAGCAGCGCCCCAGGAGCAGATCGGAAATCTGCTTGTTGAAGCAACAGAATATACATGCGAACATCCAGCATTTAAAGCAAGCATGACTAATATAGATGTAACTTTTAGTCGTGATACCGAAAACGATGAGGTACTTCGTATAGATAAAATACCTGAAGTTTGTCTTTCATTCTGGGATAAAAAATATGCCGAAATTTTCTTTGATAATAATATGTTTTTCGCGCATATGAAATAGGCATAAATGAGTAAGAAAGTAGCATTAGTATGATATATTCATGAACTTGTAGGTCGTGCGAATATATAGTAAAGCTCCTGACAAGAAACATAGTAACATGGATAGTGTACTCTTGAGCCAGCCATATTAAGGTTGGCTCTATTTTTCATGCCCAAATAAAATGAAATGGGGGATAATAATGGAATTCAAACCAGCCCAAAGAAAAAGAGCTAAGCTACGCCTAGCGATTGCCGGGCCAAGTGGCAGTGGAAAAACCTATTCTGCCTTATTAGTTGCCAGTGGAATCACAACGTGGGAAAAGATTGCTGTTATAGACAGCGAGAATGGCAGTGCTGAGTTATATGCCCATTTAGGTGGATATTCCGTACTCACTATAGAAGCCCCCTATGACCCACAAAAATATATTAATGCCATTCATATTGCAGAGCAAGCAGGCTTTGAAGTAATTATCATTGATAGCTTGAGCCATGCGTGGAATGGGGAAGGTGGCATATTAGACCAACAGGGAAAGGCTGCAGACACAAAATATAAGGGCAATAGTTGGGCAGCTTGGCGAGAATGCACGCCAAGGCATAATGCTTTAGTAGAAGCTATGCTCAAGTCGTCATGCCATATTATTGCTACTATGCGTTCTAAAACGGAGTATGCACAGGTAACGGAAAATGGGAAAACAGGAATCAAAAAGCTAGGAATGGCTCCAATTCAGCGTGACGGTATGGAGTACGAATTTACCGCAGTTTTCGACCTTAACCTTGAGCATGTAGTTAGTGTTGGTAAAGACCGTACAGGAATCTTTGATGGTCAATACTTCAAGCCAGACGTTGTAACAGGGCATAAGTTACTGGCATGGTTAAACTGTGATAACAAGGTTAGTAAAGTTAACTCTGAAATAATATCACCACCAAAGCTGGATGTCGAGGCTATACCAGACATATTTTCAGAGAATATTACAGACCTTTTAAATACTTATCGCATAGTTAGCTCGGAAGCTAAGGCCAAAGGAAATGGGCAGGTCTTTGCTAAAGTGGTACTACTTCGTGGAGACACGCAAATATTATCATGGTCAGCATTACCAGAAATATTGGATATTCCAGCAGGTACACTAATCACTGCTACAATTACAGAATTAAAAGGGACACATGTTATTGAATCTTATGCCATCGTCAAGGAGGGTGAAGCGGCATGATATACAGCTACTCTCGTCTTAAACGTTATGCTGATTGCCCTGCTTCTTTCCAATACAAATATCTTTATGAAATGCCAGAAGCATTAACAGAACCATTAGTGCTCGGCAAGACTGTTCATTCGGCGATTCAAATGTATCTAAGTGGTACCGACATGCAAACGGCAATTGAGAGTGCCATACTGCAGGAGGCAGAGCTTCCTGTAGACCGTGGTGAAGTGATAAGACTGGTACAGCATACTATGGTAACGGGCATCGTTGGCGGAGAAGTAGAAGAGCATTTCACAGTCCCTCTAGATGATGCAGGTTTGATGAATTTTCAAGGATATATTGATTGGCACAAAGAGTTAGCAGACGGCTCTATTCAGTTGATTGATTGGAAGACAAACAGAAGTAAGTATGATCCTAGAGAAAATCACCAATTGGGGTTATATGCGTGGTATTTATCACAGGCCATCGGCGTAAACGAAATTAATGCTGAATTGGTGTTCTTGCGATACCCATATGCTGAGAGTCGTCAAGCTCACACATATATTCGTAGTGAAATGGAAGAGTCACGCAAATGGGCGCTACAGCTTGCAGAAGAAATTGATGATAAGGTCGCTGAATTGAATTTGCTTGGTGGTGTAGACGATGAAAGCCTATTTCCTGCCACTCCAGGTAAGCAATGTCAATATTGTAGTCATGCTAGCCTTTGTATTAAAAGCGTAAATGTTGATCCAGTGAGAGTGGATGATAGGGCTGATGCAGAAAGGCTGGCTGCCGAGGTGATCAGATTAGAAGCTGCTCTAGGTCAAATGAAGGATAAATTAAAAGCATGGGCAAAGGAAAACGGCGGTATTGCTGTCGGTGATAGTACATTTGACTTTGTTCCTAGTGTAAGTTGGAATATTGGTGCTGAAAAATTATATGAGCTATGTGCTGAATTGTACGATGCGGGAATAGATGCCTTTGAGTACCTCACTCTTACTGCCAGCAACTTAAAGAAAATGGGTATTGATGAAGACTGGCTAGCTACTTATGGCAAGAAGAAAATTGCAAAAACATTTAGGATGACAAAATCTAAAGAGGCTTGTTAGGATTTCTAGATGAATTATTTCCACAGACCATAGCAGGTAAGGGTGACCACAAGATTTATATACTGCGGAAAAAATATTAAATGGAGGAATCACTATGATAAATAAAAAATTCTTAAAATTAGAAAATGAACTGAATGGGTGTTTTATGGAACGAGAAGAAATCGTTCGTGGACTATTGGTAACAGCAGTTGCAAGGGGTAATATGCTCATCCTTGGTGCTCCAGGTGCAGCGAAAACAGCTATAGCAGAAACCTTATCTAGGCAACTTGGTGGTAACTTCTTCAGTCGACTATTAACGAAAGTATCGGCTCCTGAAGAGTTGTTTGGCCCGTTATCTTTGAAAGCATTGGAGAATGACCAATATAAGCGAGTGACAAAAGGTAAACTACCAGAAGCAGATGTTGCGGTTATTGATGAAGTCTTTAAGTGTAATAGTGCTGTACTCAATACCCTGCTGCCAATTATGAATGAGCGTGTGTATTTTGATGATAGCAGTACTGCAAAGTCAATTCCGCTACAAGTGCTAGTTGGACTTTCAAATGAACTTCCTGATGGTGGAGTGCATGGGGAATTAGCAGCACTATGGGATCGATTCGACCTAAAATATATAGTGGATTACGTAAAGGATGAGCGGAATTTTGCTGCGATGCTAAAACTCAGTAATTTTACGCCATCTACCACAATTAGCCTGCAAGAGCTACAGAGCGCACAGCAACAAGCAGAACAAGTCAATATATCCGATGATACAATCAATGCCTTGGTACGGCTCTGGAAAGAGCTCAAAAGCCAAGGCTTTATTATTTCAGATCGACGTTTTAGAAATTGCCTGCGCTTCTTAAAGGCTCACGCTTGGCTCGAAGGGCGTAATGTAGTGGCTGACGATGACATTGCCATCCTGTCCAATATGCTTTGGACTGATCCTGAACAGATCAAGCAAAGTAAGAAAATCGTGATGGGTTTTGCCAATCCTCTTACCGTAAAGGCTAATGAAATATTTGACGGAGCGTTTGAATTGGCGGCTAAGTTAAAGGAAACGCCAGATAGTGCCGAGCGTACTGGTATGGCGACAGAAGCCAATCATAAATTTAAAGTGGCACAAAAAATGCTAGATGGGTTACTTAAACAGGCTAGAAATGAGGGAAAAGCGACAGGTAAAATCATTGAGCGTTTAGCACAGATTAAAGAAATGAATGAGAACGTAGTAAATACCTATCTTCTAGGCATATAGTGGTGACCGCTATGAGAAAGGATAACAGTGAATTATCACGAAATAGCGTTCGCCATGATGCTTTTGATAGGGCAGCATATGAAGAAATTCTTTATCAATCAAAAGAACTGCAAAACCTAAGTATGCAGGGAGTACAAGCATTGAATACGTTCGCAAAATTTGCTGAGGACGTATTCTTTTCGCTTTATAAAGTCAAACCAGAGCTAACACAACAAAATGAGCTGGCAACTGAGTATCTACTAAATCATGAACTGATGTCAAAGCTGATGGAATCACAGTCATATAACGAGTTAAGAGAATATACCCAACTAGACGAACTAGGAGCAGGGCTTGGTAGTAAAGCCCTGCTTGAAAATTTGCTGAAACAACTGGAACAGGACAGCGATTTAAAAGAAGTTTCAAATAAAATCAATGATGCAGTACAGAAACAAACAGGGATACCATCTGATGAGCTTCATCAGATGGTATCTGGTATGCAAAGTAAGTTTCGACAAGTAGTAGAAATTGCTGCTGGCAAGGCGGTCGTTGAGGTAGAAGAAGTAGAAAGTGTTATTACTTCATGGGGGCTGAACCAAGGTGAGTTTGAACGATTACCGTATGATAAAAAACTAGAATTATTACAGGTCTTGCGAGGACAACAGAAATTTAAAGATATGACAAAGTTGGTTGGTCGCATGAGAAACCTTGCTACTGGTTCACGTAAATCTAGATTAAAACACCGTATTGAATTACATTCCATTACTCAAGGGGCTGATCTTAACCATGTGCTGCCACAAGAATTACTAGCACTTCGTAGACCAGCATTAAAACTGGATTTCTACAGGAGAATGATAGAGAAACAGTTGTTGCAGTATGACCTTAACCATCGAGAATATATGGGGCAAGGGCCGATCATTGTATTAATTGATACTTCATCTTCGATGCGTGGTGGACGGGAAATTTGGTCAAAAGGGATAGCGTTAGGTCTAGCTGAGATTGCGGAAAAAGAGCGTAGGGCATTTAGTTATGCGCTCTTTGCCAGTAGTCGGGCTGATTTAATTACAGATGACTTTCAACTTGGGCAACGTTCACCAGATAAATTAATAAAGTTGGCAAGTGAGTTCATTGGTGGTGGTACTGATTTTGAGCAGCCGTTACAATGGGCAATCGGTAAGCTGAAAGAAAGTAAATTTAACAAAGCCGATATTGTCATGATTACTGACGGTGAATGTGCGGTGGGTAATGCATTTTTAAAAGAATTGCAGAAAGTGCAAGAGGATAAACAATTTCGCATTTACAGCATCCTAATTGGTAACAATCCGAGAGAGTTAAAACGCTGGTCAGACGAGGTATGGACTATAACCGATTTGCTAGATGAAACGACTGCAAAAGAATTATTTCAAAAAATATAAGAAATGGGAGCGATTAAAATGTCTACTATGATAAATGATGCAACAAAACTATATGCTGTTAAAGGTGGTAATACGGATAATATACTTGGTAATTTGGTGTGGTTTAGCGTAAGTGATATGGAAATATTACGGGATGACCTAGTGAAATTAGCAGCCAATGTTGGACTACCTGAAAAGTATGTTCCTGCGCCGATTCGTGCAAGTGATGCCTTTCGTAGAGCCACATCTGAAATTGGTGGTGTTCTAAAAACGGGTGAAGAAATTACAGAGGTTCTAATGGTCAGGGAGGTATTATCGGCAGAGGATCGGGTAGTGCGGCATTTAATTAAAGAAGTCAGGGACAAAAAGAACGTTCAGCTTAATTATGAAAAGATAGGAGAAATTGAATTTGAACGGCAATGGGGAACGATGAATACGATAGCACTGACTGATGAAGCAAAACCAGCCTTAAATAAAGCCAAAGTGCTGTACAGCAAATATCGTGACTACTTTATCTCTGACCATATTCGACGGCTTATTAAAACTGCGCTAAATGAATGCCAAGCAGTAGGGGTTCGTCCAGCTGGTGCTGTATATTTCACGCCAGCAACTTATGAACCTACGATAAAAGCACTCAATTCGCTAGTTAAGATGTTACCAGGCAGTACGGTAGAAATGCACTATTTACCTGTGGTCAATGCTATTGAGCAAAAGCAGATGCTGGAAGAAAAACTTCGGGGGCATGTACTGTCCCAGGTTTCTCAGATTGGCAGTATGCTCGGTGGTGATGCCCAGGTACTGGGTGTCAAGAAAACTCTTAAATCATTAGCATCGGAGTTTGCTGCTACATTACGAGATCATCATGTAGTTTCTAAGACAACTGCTAATAATGCCATTCAACAGTTACAAGGGCTTAAACAGCAGGTAACAGAATATGAAAGCTTGTTGGAAAGCAATCTCGGTGAAGTGCGATCAACAATTGATATATTGCGTAAACAGGTACGTATTATGTTGGATCGTGTTAGTACCGAAAGTGGTGTAGCATGAATCCATTCGAAGTAATAGGAACATTAAAAGGCCGTATAATGTGCCTGCAAGGCTTGGCATTGAGGCTAAATGTCAGTATACATTCTAGAGAAGGCAAGGTCTTGGTACAAATGATCGATATTCTTGATGATTTGGCTGAAGCAGTTACTAATATCCAAGACGGGCAACCGGAGCTGATTATCTGCAAGTGTTGGAGTTGTCAGGGAAGGATGGAAAACAAACCATTGTTCACCGCCAGGAAGAACCATTGTATAAGGCGGTATATCAGTTGCAAAGGTTGAGAATCCACTACAGTATAAGATTTATGTGATTGATGATATTGGGTATTGTACGATGCTTTTATGCAATGAGTATTAAAATAAACCAGCCTTGTAATTCAGGGCTGGCAATTTATTTTGTTGGGAGTGTATCAATATGGAAGAAATGAGAAATTTGTTAGCTGGTTGTCTGCGTGAAAGTGCCAATGGGTATGTTGTGGATGCTCTGATTGAGAGCTACCCCAATATTAGCGAATTGATGAACGCCAGTGAAAAGGAAATCAGCAGTATTAAGGGCATTGGTGTGGTAAAGGCGAAGCAACTTAAATCAATATTGGAATTTGCTCGAAAAATGCATGCACCCAATCTGAATAAGCGTGTCATCATTAAGAGCCCAAAGGATGTATTTGATTTAGTACGTACAAATATGGAATTCTTGCAGGTTGAGCATTTTGACGTGATTGGTTTAACGACGAAGAACCATGTTGTTTTTAGAGAAAATATCTCTATCGGGTCTTTAAATGCTAGTTTAGTTCATCCGCGCGAGACATTTAAGGGGCTAATTAAGCGCTCCTGTGCTAGTTGCGTGCTTGTTCATAACCATCCAAGTTCTGATACCACGCCAAGTAGTGAAGATATTATATTGACAAATAATCTAGTAGAATGCGGGAAGGTACTTGGTATTGAGGTGATCGATCATATTATAGTTGGTGCAAATGGTGGTGGTTATATTAGCTTTAAAGAAAAAGGACTTATCTAAAAAAGAGAATACTTTAATAGTAAAATAACGGATAAAACACTTTGTATTGTGATTGCAAAGCGGCTGTTTTCTACAGGGAATATAAGGATATTGACTCTTTAGTATCCTTATATTCTGGACTGTTATCTGCGTTGACAGGCAACGATTCAAACAAAACTCTCTTTTAGCAAAACCGATGTATGATAGGCCATACACTAGGTTTTTCTTTTTTATCATCTTCGGCTATAAAGGATCTTTAGGTTCACCTTGGTTTGCTGTATTTAAGCATTGTATAAACGTCCAAAGGTCTAGCGTGGATAGTCCGAGTTTTTGCTCAACTTCGGTAGTAACGTGAATGAGCATTTCTTTAATATAGCCTTTTAACGTATTAGGATCGACAGATTCAGCACTAGAAATTGTTGGCTTGAAGCAAAACGAAGCGGCGCCAACTCCAATCGCTGCATCTAACATGCCACTGGTTATGTGTTATAAAGGAATGTCTTGCTAATCCGATACTTCATGTGTTTTTGTATTCGAATGAAAAGAATGGTTGGCGGAATGAAGAGATGAGGAACTAATTATTGATCAAGTGATATCAGCAAGGTGCTCACTTTGCATGGAGTGTAAAAAAAGGATAAAGGGGTTGCCTAAGAGAAGTAAATGATACCAATTTTATTTTCACATTTGCGTATAGTGAAATTGGTGCCATTAAACGCAAGAAAAGAGCTGGATTATGATTGATTTAAAGAATCTTGCCGACGATCCATATCAAGATATATATGATGAGGTTGAAGCGAATATCGATAGAACCGACAAGGACGATTTATTTAGCTATTGTTTAGAAGTGTGTGAAAAAATATTTGCTATTGCAGAGGCTGATTATGGAAAGAGACCGCGGAATTTACCGAAAGGTTTACTTGAGGAAATTGGGATGGACTTGTTCGAATTTCGTCGGACTAAAATAGTATCAGAGAAAGATTTACTGAAAAGAATCAAGTATATGTTCTGGAGCTGTGCTTGTGATAAATATGGTGCGGATAAAGAATATGATATAAATCAAAAGTTTACAAGTTTACACAATTTGGAAAATCTTTTGCAAGATGTTTTACCAATAGAAAACTACTTGCCAGAGATTAAACGAAAGATACGGCACGTAAGGACAACTTATTTGCCAGCATTTTTTGGTATAAAGTATAGTAAGGATGATTCGGCGGAAGTTAAATTTGAAAAATTGCGATTGATCCTTATTCTTTATTCGGTTAAAGAGAATATGGATATTGACCTTGGTTATCTATTAAAAAAAGTATCATTACGAAGTATGTGCCTACCAGAAACGTATAAAAAAGGTGTTGATTACATAAAAGAAATGGTGGGAAAGAGACTATCGTATGTTGATGTTATGCAGTTGGAGCGCTGGGTTAGTAGTGAATATAATGGTATTCGGCTATTGGAATATGAACTTATAAATTTGACATTGCAACAGATGGAATACGTGAATTGTGACATTAGCAGGAAGGTTATGGAGAAAATATACATTTTGCTTTGTAATCGATTAACCTTGGCCAGTTGTTATAAAAAGGCGTTGCAGGCAAAAACTCCAGTGGAAGTAGATGCCTATATACATTTTTCCGAACGGGTGGTTTTCGGAGATTTTTCTGTTACTAGCATCAAACAAATGAAATGGATGAATATCCAATCTGAAGCCTATGAGGCTGTAGCTGCAATACAGGCGAAAAGTAAGCAAGACACAGTTTTTATTGATTTTGATGACGTTAAAAACTTTATTAGCCAGAATTTATATGAAATAACTGATTTGATTACAAATAATAAAGCAGAGCATAAAGACCGAGTGAGGATATTAGATGAAAATAGTATCCGTGATTATCTAATGATGGTGCGTGTCTATCAATTAGGTTTCCATGTAAAGAAAGAACATAGGAAGGCTGTTACAACCAATATTATATTGTGGCTAATTTTTTTATATGAAGGATGTAAGCGGAATGATGTCGATTTTTCACTAATCGATAGAAGTGGCAAATGTTCCAGAAGGAAGAATATACATTCGGTTCTATCAAAGATTATTGATTGTGAGCAAGATGAGGAGTTCTTATTAAAAAATTGGCATTATGTGAAAATTATAAATTGGCTAGTTCATAAAATATTTATGATAAAAACCTATAGGACTCCATATGTTGTTGTTTTGCAAAGGCGAGTGCAAAAAAAGATTCGACGATTTTGGAAGAATAATATTCCGATCTTAGCGGGGAACACGTTGCAGTGCAAATATCAATGTATAGAGGATATGGGAAAAGAACTGATTAATGTCGAGGAAATAAAAAATATCATTTGGGAAATAAATAATAACTAGATCAAAATAACCGTTACCGGATTATTGTTGCCAGGTAACGGTTATTTTTATTTGTGAAATTTTAAAATGTATCTCCTCTATTTGATATATTAAGGTCGCCGGCAAATTATATATTTTTTTTCAAAGATAGCGATATGGGTGATGCTGACGAGTATTCCGTCGCTATCCAAGGGGGATGGAGATAAAAATGAAGAAAAAGAAAAAACTGGATACGGTTCGGGTAAGTGTGACACTCCCACAGGTTATGGTGGAAGACTTCAAAACTAAAGCTGAATTGACTGGACTGTCGATCAGTCGGGTTGTTTATCTCCAGCTCAAGGCACGAAAGCCGATAATAATTGTTCCCGGCGACTTACTGAGCCAAGTAAAGGGACTTCGCCAAGTGCTAGATAAAATTGCTGACGAAGGAAATATTGAAGCAGAAATTATTTCAATACTTCAGCAGAATGTTCGATTCTACCAGGAACTGGTTGCTTCTAATAGGGAGGGCGAAGTATATGTCTCATAAGCAGTCCATTGTATTTCCTACTGAACTATATACTAGGCTGTCTAAAGCGGCAGAGGCAAGTGGCCTAGCGTTCAATCGGTATGTTATACAGCGCCTGAACGCTAAAAATGATGTTGTATTTATCGGATTGCAAGAATTGACACAGGCTTTGGTGCAATTACAGCAGATCATAAATAATAGTACTACACATTACTTGGATGAGGACGTCCGTTTGGAGGTGAATCAACTGTGTCGATATTGCGGGTTTTTCCTGGTTCAAATGATAAAGAATCGAAGCTGAAATCCTTGATCCAATATGTTGTAGGAGATGCAGAGAAAAAACAGTGGAAATCCGTATCTTATGATAATAATTCCAATATGGTAAAGGGATATGGGATTCCCGAAGTAGCAAGTCTGGATGAGATGTTCTCTGCTTTTATACTACCGCATATCGCCTATGGATATCCCGGCACGAGGCGATGTTACCATTGTCTGTTAGACTTCAACGGCCTTTTATGTGTAAATGATGCGGGGGTTATTAGTTGGGAGATTAATAAATTCTTTCTACCCTATTCCGTCCAATTCATTCAAGGTGTTCATGTTACGAAAAGTGGTGGCCGCATGCTTTGGCCGCATACTCATGTTCTTATTAATACAATTACGCTTTTTGGTCCGAATGCAGGGAAGAAATTCCGCCTAGAAAAGCCAGTACTATATCTATATAAACTACACATGAACAATGTGTTGAGAAAGTATGGACTGCCTATCATTCCAATATATGAGAAGGGGGTATAAACCATGGTCTTACCTATACAAAAAATGAAGTTCGATGCTTTTTTAGCAAAGCCAGAAGGTAAACCGCAATTAGAAGCAATCCCAGATGTGCTTCCTTCGGTAAATGATCTCGCAGAGCGTATTCCATTTTTAAGCTTAGCGGATTCTCGTAATTGTGTTTCTTATCTTCAGCCTCAAAGGGCTATCCCCTCAGAGGATGGTAATTGGGTTTACCAAAGTAACCTTAAAGAACTTGCGATGCCGTTAGGGAATATCGATTATCTTGCAGGAAATTTGTACGAGGAATCAGCGGAGGGGCTTTATTACAAAAAAAATCGTGAAGAAGCAGTATTGATCAGTAATGCTACCATTCGAATATCTGGTAGCATTGAAAATTGGCAATCTGAAGATGTATGTGAGGAGAAGCTGATCTGTGAAATCCGGTGTAAGGTATGGGACGGTAATGAAAAATACATTGAAGTGCCGAAGGAACAGTACAAGCAGGTCTACCGCTTGATTCATAAAAAATACCCGGAAATTTCTTTGGCAACAATAGGAACCGATGCCATGGAAGAATACTTAACTAGCGTCTTTCAGCATAAGCCAAAAATTTTGGAGACAGAAATTCGAGCGGCAATGACAGGATGGGCAACAATTCGCGGGGAAACTCGCTACCGTATTGGTAGTGATTCATTTTACAACTCGGTGAAGTTACCAGAAATAAAAGATCGAAATATACTTCCAACATTTTATGAAGGTATATCTTTTCTCAGCATTGGAAGAAACAATGCTGCCATTGCCACTATCCTGCTTGTTGCACATATCGGCTACAGCCTATTTTGGATGCGAAAAGGTGGTATGGATTTCCGTAGTGTTCTATTTATTAAGGGTGCTAGTAACTTATTAAAAACGTCTGTTATTAAAGAAGTAGCTAATGTTTTTGATATGAATCGGGATCATGCAACTATTCGTGTGGCATCAACGCTGGCAAGTTTACAATATAATGTTTGCATGCTTCGAGACGGAGTCATTTGTGTTGATGACTTCAGCAATTCTGAAATTAAAAGTAAGAATAAAGCGGTAGAGGCTGCTGAAGATATCGTTAGAGCAGTGGGAGATGCTATCTTCTGCGGAAAAATGTCGTTGAAAAACAATGCAAATGTGGAAAGAAACATAGTTAGAAGTACAGTAATACTAACTGGCGAAGAAGAGCTAGGGTTGGGATTGTCAAGTAATTTACGAACTATTGTCATTTCAGTTGGACAAGATACATTTGATGGAGAGGCACTCAGTAAATTTCAAGAGAACCGAGAGATAATGCGGCGATACTTCGCATTATACATACAATTTCTTACAGAAAATGGAGAAGAACTGTCGAAAAGATGTCAGAAGTCGCTTGTTCAATATCGTACTTACTATGCAACTAAACTAACGGTACGACGTTTTGTTGATGCGGCAGTTGGATTGCGGGTACAAACAGATTTTTTTAGATATTTTGTTGACTGGTGCGGTGTAGCAGAAGATGAAAAAACAACTTTAACGCAGTTACTTGAGGATAGCATACTTGAGATTATGCACCAGAATCAGAAAAAAAGTGTGGAGAAAAAGCCGGAAATCAGATTCCTTTATGCTCTTATGCAAAGTGTCGGAAGTACTCCTAATAGTGGGGTGGCGGACAACGAAGACGTGTATTGTAAGGATGAGGCAAAGTATATCGGTTTTTATGATACGAAATCAGAATTAATATGGCTTAGTATGGAAGAAGCATGGAGCACTGTCAAAACTTATTACCGTAACCAAGGTGAAGACTGGCTTGTAAAGCAGCAGACTATAAAAGAGATACTTTTGAAAGCTGGTATATCCAAAGGACGACAAGCAGGTGATGATCAGGCAGGAAATGAGTATTTATGTAGGGCGCGGAAGGGGGCGAGAAAGCGTATGTTGGTTTTGCACCAATCTATTGTCGAAAAATTACTCAAAACAGAGGAGGAAAAATTATAATATGACTACTTTTGCTATTAATTTTGATGGTGGACTTGGCTTGGTAAATACCTGTTTAGAAGTATCTTATATTATTAGTAATGAGTCCGGTGTGTCAGTAAAAGGACTGCCAACTCGCGAATTAGCTTATGTTTATGCATGCGAAACCTATGTTGAACGCGAGCTCAAAAAAAATCCTTATGTACAACCGATTCTGCCGAGACTAGAGGATTTGGACTTCTCACCTATTTTCCGTTCTTGGGGATTCATTCCACAAAGGGTGTCTCAGCGATTTTTTGCTGCAGTGCATCCTGAGGTTGCTGGCATTTTTACAAGTCATGAAAAAGCAGTTGAATTTTTGGGGTTATATTCGTTAAATTCGCATATTTACGAAATGGAAAGCATTGGTGCGGCTCAACGGTCTATCAATTATTACTACTGGAGGTATATACTGCCGATGGGTGCTTATATTACAGAACCTATTCCGTATTGTAGCAATATTCTAATTGATACAGTGATGCAAATGCCTTATGCTGACTGGATAAGAAATCACTGCATGGTAGAACGGAAAATTCCTTTTGAACAATATCCATTAAGTAAACCGCTTACGCAAATAGCAAGAAGAGTTTCAAAACCTTGCACGGGCGCTACTGCATCGAATTGATAGGGTGGTCTTTCATATGGAAAGTGATTAGCGGCTACCTTGCAGCCGCACTTTCAAAGAATACTGTTAGCTTATCAAATGGACACTAGGTGGTTATTTGCTTGAGCATATATCAATACCCACAAATTTAAAGGTGAATGAGTTCTTTTTTACAGGAAATATAATGACAATGTCCCAATTACCTTGGAACAATTATCTGCTAGGGGTTTGAAATTAGGCAATTTTTTAAATATATATTATAGCTACGAAAGAATAATATATTTCGCAAAATAAAGGGGGAAAGAATATGCTGAAAAATGTAAAAAAACTCTATGACCTGCAAGAATTGCTGGCGGTTAATGGTGGTCCAATACCGATGTCGAGAGCCGGACTTTATTCGGCTGTATCCAAAGGGATTATCCCCAGCGTGTGCATTGGCCAGAGGCGCTTCATACCTTCGTGGTATATTGACCAATTATTAATGCCACCAACAGAATCACAAGGGGCGTGACGTAAAAGATGAGGCTGGCTTAATTGCCAGTCTCAAGTAATTTAAAAGGAGAGTGATCATATGGCTAGAGCCAAAGGTGATGGATCAATATCATGGGATGAGAAACGTGGCTGCTGGTTTGTTCGTGTAACCTATCAAGACCCTAGAACTGGTGAGACCAAACGGAAAAAACTTAAAGGCGCAGAAGACAATACGCCAAAAGGTAAGTCCGTAACATTAAAGATTGGTCAGAAGTGGCTAGAACAAATAGAACAAGGTATGTTGCCAGATGCAGAAAAAATTACTCTTGGCGATTGGATTGATACTTGGCTAAAGGAATACATTAAACCGAATGTGAGAGTTAAGAGCTATGACAAATATGAAGGTTGCTTAATTCAATACGTCAAGCCCAAACTCGGCAAATTGTTGCTACGACAAATTAGAGAAACACAGCTTACAACATTATTTAATGAATTACTGCGTAGTGGTGGGAAAAAAGGAACAGGATTGTCAACAAGTACAGTCAAGGCAACGCGCCGCTATTTAAGTATGTGTCTTGAACAAGCCATCAAATCAGATATCTTGCATAAAAATCCAGTTAAGCAAACTAAAGCTATTAAGCTGGACAAGGCTGAAATTCAAACACTTACGGAAAGTCAGGCTGATAGTCTTACTGCTGCTGCACATACGATGGCGCAGGAAGCAGATCAAGATTATGCTTTGAGGGCAGCTAAGGCAGCTGAAAAAACGGTTCAGACAGCAAAGTATACGCAAGTTACCATGTCTAATATTGTATACCACAGCACATATATGGCTATTTTATTAGCGTTGGGTACTGGCATGAGATTGGGTGAGATATTCGGATTATCCTGGGATGCGGTCGATGTGAAGAAAGGCATTATATACGTGAAGCGGGCACTGGTAACCAGTCGGGCTGGGGTCAACTTTGAGGAACCTAAGACTAAAGCTTCGCGCAGACAAATTCCTTTGCCTGCTGATATAACTGCGCAACTGCGAAAGTATAAAATACTTCAAGAGTGGCGAAAGAATATACTAGGTGATCAGTGGTCGGCGCTTAACCTAGTTATAACAGGCGAATTTGGTGGGGTATTTAATACAAGTAATTTTACCTCTCGCTACTTCAAGCCGCTATTAAAGAAGATTAATGTTCCTGCCAGTTTCAAATTTCATGATCTGCGGCATACGCACGCTACATTATTACTGTTAAAAGGTATTGCAGTTAAAGTAGTATCAGAGAGGTTAGGACATAGTACAGTAGCTATGACGCAAGACACATATGCGCATGTATTGCCAGAAATGCAGGCAGAGGTCGTTAAGGTGTTAGATGGAGTATTTACCAAGAAAGTTAATACTAAATAATAAGAAGAATACCTGTTGTGTAAATTATAAACACAGCGGGTATTCTATTTGATAATTTATTTGATTAATAATAAAATATAGGTGATTATTAAGTGCTGATATTAAAACTAGTAGTAACAGAAGCTTATAAATATGGGGATTTTAAAAAATATTTATTTGATGATTAAATTGATTTAATATGTGGTATAATGTGATTAGAAGATGCGCGGAGGTGTAAATGATGCCTTTTCAAGATGAGCAGATTAGTTTAATTATTAAAGAAGCTAGATCACATAGCACAGAGCTGCCGTGGGTTGAATTCAAAGTCAATAAGTGCACAGAACCCCAAGAAATAGGTGAGTACATTAGTGCGTTATCTAACACTGCAGCTCTTTATAATAAGGACAAGGCTCTTATGATATGGGGTGTTGATGATGAAACCCATGAACTTATAGGTACGACTTTTGATCCAGTGAAGACCAAACAGGGAAATCAGGGGTTAGAGTTATGGATTAGCACGCAGTTAGATCCGCAGGTGCAATTTTATTTTTATAAGACCGAAATAGAAGGAAAAAAGATCGTCTTATTGGAAGTTACGAGTGCGTTATCGGCTCCTGTAAAGTTTAGAAATATTGATTATATACGCATTGATTCACATAAGAAAAAACTGAAGGATTATGTAGATACAGAACGTGAATTGTGGGCTATTCTTGCAAAAAAAACGTTTGAGATGATGACAGCGATGGAGGATGTGGCGGGAGACTTTGTTATCCGGTTACTAGATTATCCAGCATATTTTGATTTGCTGTCACAGGAACTGCCAAGTGATAAAGCAGGAATACTAGAGGCTTTGCTTACTGATGGTATGATTGCAAAATGTGTAACTGGTCAGTATAATATTACAAATCTAGGAGCCATTTTATTTGCAAAAAAATTATCGGACTTTCCATCATTGGAACGAAAAGCAATCCGTATCATTTTATATAGAGGGAATTCGCGTATCAGTTCAGGTAAAGAAACGATCGGGCACAAGGGCTATGCGACAGGTTTTGGCGGCTTGATTGAATACATTAATAGTATTTTGCCTCGTAATGAAATTATGGGCAAGGCACTTCGTAAAGATATACCGATGTATCCAGAATTAGCAGTCAGAGAAGTTATTGCCAATGCAATTATCCATCAAAATTTCTTTCTACAGGGAACAAGCCCTATGATTGAAATTTTTGATGATCGTATGGAAGTAACGAACCCAGGAACACCGCTCATTGAAACTAAGCGATTTATTGACTCACCGCCAATTTCAAGAAATGAAAAAATAGCTTCGTTTATGCGTCGAGTTGGAGTATGTGAGGAACGAGGAAGTGGGTTTGATAAAATTGTTTATCAAACCGAATATTATCAATTGCCTGCACCAGAGATTGAGGTATACAATAATAGCACAAAGATTACGATGTTTGCTCATAAAGAATTCTCAAAAATGAGCAAGGAAGACAAAATGAGAGCTTGTTACATGCATTCCTGCTTAAAGCGAGTTAATCGTGAATATATGACCAATTCATCGCTACGAGAACGATTTAAAGTGGAAGCTAAAAATAGTGCATTGATATCAAGGCTGCTCAATGATAGCTGTAAAGTTGGCTTGGTTAAAGTAACGGATGATACTGTAACGGCGAATAAGAATAGGAGATATGTGCCATATTGGGTATAGGGCTATACTAGGATTATTCAGATGTGATTAAGTTTAATAATGTAGATGTCTACCATAACTACTGTAAAGGAATTTACCTGTGGGAAAAAGCCGATTAGCCAGTCAAGGGTCAAGATGTTGATTGCCAAAGGGGTGAATCAAGTAAAAAAGAGTTATATGAACTAGACATATCTAACGTCTAGTTCATATGTATATTTCATTAATTATGTAAGAAGAATATTTTATAGATTATATTAACAGGATTATTTGAACAAGAGCTAGAACAAATATTAGATAAAGCAATATTGGCAATGGAATTACCTACGTTCAAAGATCTTTGATAAGTAGTAATTCGGAGAATGTATTAAGATAAGAAATTCATCTAGATGACATGAAGAGAATAATTTGTAAAATTTTTACGAGAATATATTAATACAGAAAAAATAATGTTTTTTTGTATTATTAAATATAGAATTTATTTTTAGGGAGTGAGGTTAATGCCGAAAATAGAGTATAGTGCAAAAAGTATGAGTGGTATTAACGAAGATGCAAGTGAACTAGATAAAGATGATAAAAGCGAATTGATTAACGATATAGAGGAAAATGAACAGGGCGATTTGAGCTATATACCGGAAACCGAACGCTTTGTATATATTGAAAAAGCACAACTGTCTGTTTTTGAGTTACACCGAAGGTTTAAACGTGGTGATATAATATTAAAACCGTTTTATCAACGTGGAGAGGTATGGGTTCGTGCTAAAAAATCAAAATTGGTTGAATCTGTTCTTAGAAGTATTCCCATACCATCAATTTATTTTGCTGAAACTGAAGGGGATAAATGGGAAGTAGTTGATGGTCAGCAACGACTTAATGCTTTTTTTGACTATCTTCAAGATGAGTATTCTTTGATGGGGCTACCAGTTCTTACTAATCTGAACAACAAATGCTTCTCAGAAATTGGAAACTATCAACGGAAAATTGAAGACTATCAATTACACATATTCATAATTAAAAAAGAATCACACCCAGATATTCGGTTTGACATTTTTGAAAGAATTAACGAAGGAGCCACACAACTTAATGCTCAAGAAATTCGAAATTCTATATATCGTGGAAATCGAATTGACTTTTTGAAAGAGTTGGCAACTAATTCAAATTTTCGACGTGTAACTAAAGGGAAAATTCAAACAAATCGATTAAAAGACGAAGAGGCAGTTCTAAGATTTTTAGCATTTTATTGTAGGGGATATAAGGAATATCGGGGAAATCTGAATGCTTTTCTTAATGGTGTATTAGACGATTTCGAATATTTCATTAGAGATAAAAATTTTATTAAAAATGTATTTAGTGAAACTATGGCGTGCATTGATAGTGTTTTTGGTGAACAAGCTTTTATGAAAAGAGATATGCAACGTAAAAAAATGAATATCTCTTTATTTGATATAATATCGTATTCGTTTGCAAAATCAGATAAAAAAATAATAAAAAATAATAAAATTCTTTTGGTGAAGGCCTTAGAAAATCTTATTGAAAATGATCTCGAGTTTAATAAAGCTATTACATCGAATACACTTACTAAATCTAATGTGGAATATCGTTTCGAAACATGGTTAGCGACATTAAATAATATACTAAAAGAAGGGGAGTGATGGCTGTGATTCGAGAAATTACATTAAAAAATTACAAATGCCATGAAGGGTATAATGATTTTAGCTTGCCTGGTATTACTATCGTATCTGGCACAAATAACTCGGGTAAATCATCGCTGCTTCAAGGAATTTATCTTATTACACAAAATAGACTTTATCCTTATCCAAGTCTGGCATTAAATGCAGAACTAAAATTAGGTTCCTTTCAGGATATTCTTAATAAGTCAACATTAAATGAAGATACACTTGAGATTGGAGTTGTCTTTGAAACAGCTTCAACAGAGTTTGAGGAATTAAATGTTAATTTTATTTATAAAAATCCATTAACTACCGAGATTTCTCTTTCAATATTTGAAGATGATCCAATTTTATCAGGGATAGAAATTACATATAAGTTTCCAGAGAGAAGACCACAGAATATAGATATTGAGCTAGATGATAGTAAAAATATTATTTATAAAGTGACAAGCGAGCAAGATAATGGATTTTGTAAGATAAACGGGTTAATTCCAGAACCAATAATTTATGATAAATCTTTGTCTCAAAGAAAAATTTGCTCGTCTGAATTTGAATTGATTAGAGATCACTTAAAATCTTTAAACAAAGAGAATATAAAGTATCTAAGAGCGTTTCGGCTGGAAGATTCTAAAGAAAAAAATTATTCTAATATAGATGATATAGGTTTAGCAGGAGAATATACAGCAGAGATTATTCACTCGAAATGGGATAAGGTAATTAGTTTTGTGGAACCAGGAAAAGGTGATGAAAGGATGACCTTTGGAAGAGCGTTTGATTATTGGATTAGTAAATGTCTTGGGAAAAATTATCGTATAAGATCTAAGCTAATTGATAAAGCTGAGTATAAAATTACAGTAGAAGATAATGAACTTGGTACGGAGTTAAGTCTTAGTCAAGTTGGATTTGGAATTTCTCAATTACTACCAATATTAACAATGATACTTGCAAGTAGAAAAAATAGTATTATTTTAATTGAAAATCCAGAAGTTCATTTACATCCTAAGTTGCAAGCTGATCTTGTTGATCTATATTTATTTGCACTAAATAATGATAGAAAAATTGTAATTGAGACTCATAGTGAGCACATAATAAATAGGCTTCGTGTACGAGTTAAAGAGAGTCCAGATATTTTAGGGAAAATAAATCTTTTATTTTTTGAAAAAGAAAAAGGTATTGTGAAGACAACAACTGTCGAATTAACAAAAGATGGTAAGTTAAGCCATTGGCCTGCAAATTTTTTTGATCAAAGTTACTTTGATCTATTAGGATTGATAAAAGAATGATTTATTTTAATCATAATGAGCTGAAAAATAGAAATAGGTTCAATGTTCGAGAATGTTTAATCGAAATATTTAAAATGTATGAAATAATTAAAAAACAAGGGTTAGTGCTAGAATTTTATGAAAAATTTTGGAGCATTGAACTTAGCGATTGTTTGCTAATAGATTTTATTTATAGTATGGATCAAGATGAAGTGAAATATATTATTACTGTAGTTATGAATGGTGGTCCATGGTATTATACAAATACAAATACAAATAAATATACTCTTGAGATAGACCCTATGCCAGCTATAAACCCATTTTTAGAAATACTATTTAGTATTTGCTATAAAAATAAACAAAAAAATATTTTGTCACTTTCTAGTGAAAGTATGCTTTTTCATGACGCGTATATTTTATCACAATGTTGTACGGCTCATGAAATAAATAATATTCGTGGTATCACGTGTTTAAATAGTTATATTAAAGGTTTAGTAATTTTTAAAGTTATTGAAGATGTATTTGAAGTTATTGGGAATAAGTTGCAGAACATAGTTATTTTAGAGAATGCAAGAAAGAGCGCGAAAAAGCATGATTTTCAAGAAAAATATGATATTATATATAAAACGATAGAAATGGTAGCTGAGCTTGAATTACAATCTCATATATCTATTGAAAAAAAACAAGAAGAATTTAAAAAGAAAACAGGCTGTGAAATTTCTGGAGAGTCGCAGACTACTTTAAGTACTCCAAGATATCGAAGGGAACGGGAATTTAATATTCCTGATATTGGTAAAAAACTTTTTGAGTGGCATATTAAAATTGGGCCTACAATACGAATTCATTATTTTGTAGAGGGAGATAAAATCTATATTGGACATTGTGGTAGGCATTTAGGTATAGCTAGTTATAACTCTTAAAAATTAATTAGGACTAATTTATTATAATATTTGCGGACCATTTTGCGGACCAATTTGCATTAAAACAAAATGGAAAGTGTGGACAAGGTGGAAAACGGAAGCCTCTCAACCCTTGATTTTATGGACTTTCTAAAATGAGTTAGATTGTAAAAAACACAAATTCACCAATTCCCAAGCCGTGGGTCGAGAGTTCGAATCTCTTCACCCGCTCCAGTAAATTCAAGAACGGGGGGGCTTCACAGCCTTTTGACCGACTTTGAAATAAGAGATGAAATGATGACTTAGAACGCGAGTCAAAAATGACTACAATGAGATGATTGATTAGAGAGAAGACCCTTAAAAGAAAGGGGTCTTTTTTTGTTATGAGTGCAAAGAAAATTATTAAAATTCGAGATGACCTAGACCTAGAATATATGAAAGATGAATTTATTCTAATGAGAGAGACTGAAGTTGGAAAACACACGATTATCTCCATTAAATCGACACTGAACGGATTTCTTAAAGAATACCCAGATTTACTAGAACAAAAGTTAAAACTAGCTGTGATGAAATTCCTAAGTGGTAAATCCAACGAATATTTTAATAAACAGCTACAAGCGTTAAGAAGTTTCTTTCAGTATCTAGTATCGGAAGGTCATTTAATCAAGGATTACACCGAAGGTCTTAAATTCAAATCGCATACGGTCAAAATCGTCCAACATTCGGAAGAAACAATTAAGAAATTTATAGATATACCAGACCGAAGTACATATGCTGGACTACGAGATTACACTTTAATCCAAACCATGATAGATAGTGGTTTGCGACCGAATGAAATCATTCAATTAAAAATCACTGATATAGATTTCCAAAATAAATACATAAATGTAAGAGCTTATAATGTCCTCGCTTGTCAAGACACGAAATTTGATTTTCTAAGATAACTCCTCCTTCGATTTTATAGATGTTATGCTGCTGCCTCATGGCGGCAAGAATAGACCGAGCTAGGGG
>Ga0209125_1000592_pt1 | contig 44140 bp, 65 predicted proteins | sample BarGraIncub1131A_FD_184503 | JGI IMG/M metagenome (GOLD analysis project Ga0209125, IMG submission 184503) | Arctic peat soil microbial communities from Barrow, Alaska - Barrow Graham LP Incubations 11-31A (SPAdes) (version 2) | ecosystem: Environmental > Terrestrial > Soil > Wetlands > Peat... | reverse complement strand
CAAGCATACCTGAAGGCTTCAACCCAACAGTAGGCGGCAGCCTCGACCTCAACAGTCTTACAAGCATACCCGAAGGCTTCAACCCAACAGTAGGCGGCGGCCTCTACCTCAACAGTCTTACAAGCAAGGAAAGAGCAAAAGTTAAGGTCAATAAACCCACGCAGGAAGTCAATGTTTTTAAGCAAGGCGAAAAAGGCAAAGGCTGGATATATGCAGATGGAGTTTTAACCCATGTTACAGGAATAGAAACCAAATGCGGCGACCTTACATTTATCGAGGGCAAGATACCAGGTATGAATATCATCACAGACGGCACAAATTGGGCGCATTGCGACAATATAAAAAACGGCATAATCGACCTCAAATTCAAAGCCGCAAGCCGTGACAAGTCGCAGTACAAGGGGTTAACACTCGATAGCGTAATTACCTACGAGGACGCAGTTATTATGTACCGCGTTATTACCGGAGCTTGTCAGGCTGGAACGCAAGCGTTTTTGCAGTCGCTGAGCGCCGACAAGGTCAAGGACAATTACACCATCCGAGAGGCGCTTAAGATTACCAACGGGCAGTACAACAGCGAGGAGTTAAGGGGCTTTTTCTCGGAGGTGCGGGCATGAGCGAAACCGAACTCATAGTAATTGAGCAACTTCCCATAATCAAAGAAAACCTGCGCTCCATGAGCGATGAAATCGACAAAGAAGTCTCCCTTGCAATGTCACTTGTCTGCAACGAGGAAACGGTTAAATCGGTCAAAGATATTCGGGCAAAGCTCACAAAAAAATATAACACTCTTGAGGACCTGCGCAAGAGCATAAAAACCGCCGTCCTTGCCCCCTACAACGCATTTGAGGCAGATTACAAGGAATGTGTCACAGATAAATTCAAGTCAGCAGACACGAACCTAAAGGGCAAGATTGACGACGTGGAAAACGGCTTAAAAGAGGAAAAGGCCGCAGAAGTAATTTTGTACTTCACGGAATATGCGCAATCCAAAAATATCGACTTCGTAACATTCGAGCGTACCGGCATGCAGGTGAGATTGTCCGACAGTTTAAAATCCCTTAAATCTGATGCTAAGGCGTTTCTCGATAAGATTTCAGACGACCTTGCCCTAATCGATACGCAGGACAATAAGGTTGAAATCTTAGTTGAGTATAAGTCGGGTCTGAACGTATCGCTTGCAATTACAACGGTCAAAAACCGCTATGCCAGAATTGAGGAAGAACGCGAGAGACAAGAGACATTGCAAGCTCTCAAGGCAAAAGAACATCCGCGCATTGCGGAAGTCGAAGTCTTATCCGCTCCGGTGGTGGTGTCTGTGCCGGTTGAGAAAAAGCGATACACAGCAAAGTTTACCGTTTTTGCCACTATCGAAGAGCTTCAAGACCTTAAGGAATACTTAGACAACGGAGGCTACAAATATGAATCAAACTGAAACCGGAAAAATCTACTCTGCAATCAACGCAATCATGGCTGAAATTCCCGCCATCGGCAAAAACCAGAAGAACGATAAGCAAGGGTTTATGTATCGCGGTATAGACGTTGTAATGAATGTCCTGCAGCCTCTTTTGTCAAAGCATAAGGTTTTTGTTGCGCCGGAAGTCCTAAGTCATGAGCGCGAGGAACGCACAGCCGCCAACGGCGGCAGACTTTTATACTCTATCTGCACAATTAAGTACACTTTCTATGCAGAAGATGGCAGCTCGGTAGCGGCAACCGTTGTTGGCGAGGGCATGGACAGCGGAGACAAGGCGACGAACAAGGCTATGGCGATTGCTTTCAAGTATGCTTGCTTTCAGGTGTTCTGCATACCCACGGAAGAAATGAAAGACACTGACGCGGAAACACCGCCTCCGTCTGAGCCTAAGAAAGCCGAGCCAAAACCAGAACCCAAGAAAGACCCTAGCCCGAAAGCTACACCGCTTTACCTCTGTGAAACCTGCGGAGAAGTATTCAAGCCATTTGAGTTCGGTGGCATAAAATACACTGCCGAGGATGCCTATAACGCAGCGTTTGAAAGACGAAAAGCTCATATCTGCCAGACTTGTTATAAAAAGAGCGCAGCAAAGGAGTCGTGATGGATTACAACATCATAGCCACAGGATCAGACGGAAACGCCGTACTTATCGAGAACTCAATACTTGTTGACTGCGGCGTTCCGTTTAAGACTCTCAAACCCTATGTTTCGCAACTCAAACTCGTTTTACTCACACATATTCATTTTGACCACTTCAACAAGTCGACTATCCGAAAACTTGCAAGCGAGCGCCCGACCTTACGATGGGGCTGCGGAATGTGGCTGTTTGTAGACCTGCTAGACTGCGGAGTAAACGCCTTAAATATTGATATTCTGGATCACGATACCGAGTACAAATACGCAATCGCAAGCGTAGTACCTGTCAGACTGACCCACAACGTCCCAAATCAAGGCTACAAGCTCATTTATCCTCATGGGCGGGTAATCTATGCCACGGACACAAACGACCTCTACGGCGTTACGGCGCAGGATTTTGACCTCTATCTTATCGAGGCCAACTACACCGACGAGGAAATAGCTCAGCGGATAGCCGAAAAGGACGCAAAAGGCGAGTTTGCTTATGAGCGTCACGTTTTGGACAACCACCTGAGCAAAGCAAAGTGCGACGAGTTTCTAACCCAAAACAAGGGAGAAAACAGCGAGTGTGTTTATCTCCACGCTCACAAAGGCGGCTCGACTGATTGGAGGGCGAAAGAGTGAAAGCTATTGTCTGCTTTAGCGGCGGTCATTCGTCGGCGCTGGTAGCGATTGAAACCGTCAAAAAATACGGCAAAGAAAATGTGATATTGCTTAATCACGACATATCAAGCCGTGTTGAGCACGAGAGCATCAAAAAGTTCAAAGATGATATTTCAAATTATCTTGATATCCAAATTACATACGCTAACATGGAAAATTTTGAGAATATGCCGCCGTTAGAAGTGTGCAAAGCAAAAAGCGGGTTCTCCGTGGGAACGCAGCAAACCTTTTGTACATACGAACTTAAAACCAAGCCTTTCTACAATTATCTCGAACAAATACCCAAAAGCAAAGACGTTCACATCGCATATGGATTTGACGCGGTTGAAACAAATCGTATAAATCGTCGCGCCGATGCAATAAGCGCTATGGGTTATTCACCTGAATTTCCACTTGCAGATTGGAAGCGTACCATTGAAAAAGTGGAGGACATAGGCATTAAGCGCCCGTCAACATACCGAACATACAAACACGCAAACTGTATCGGCTGTCTCAAGGCGGGACGGCAACACTGGTATGCGGTCCACTGCCTAAGACCCGACATATTTGAAGAGGGCAAACGCGCAGAGGAAGAACTAGGCCATAGCATTATTAAAGGAATTTACCTTGGTGAGCTTGAACCAATATACCGGGAAATGCGAGATAAAAAGCAAATTGTTCCTACGGATAAAACCAACTCTGCAACATTTTGGAAAGAAGTCAACTCGGTGTTGCCGGAACAAGAAACGCTTTTTCCGTGTGACTGTAGCTTTTGAAAGGAGCGAACTATGCAAGGCAAAATAATAGACTTCTCTCGCGGCATGAACGGCAAGCAGCGCATAACGCTTGAGCTTGACGGCGACATTCGAGAGCTTTACGAAGAACTCAAAGACTCCGATGTTGACATTACAATCAAAAAGCATCACGACAAACGCTCAATAGATGCCAATGCCTACGCATGGATTCTCATAGGAAAACTCGCTGCAAAACTCCAAATCACGCCCAATGAAGTCTATCGGCAGTATATCCCCGATGTTGCCGACAACTACGTTATCCAACCTGTCAAAGAAGATATGCTGGAGCGGTGGGACAAAATTTGGTGCGAGAAGCACGTCGGACGAATGACGGACGACCTCGGAGAGTGCAAGCGAACTCCCGGTTATCACAATATACGCTGCTATCTTGGCTCGTCAGATTATGACTCAGCTCAGATGTACCGCTTGACACAGCTTATCGTCGAGGATTGCAAAGAACAGAACATTGAAACCATGACACCTGATGAACTTGCGAGATTATTGGAGGGGCGAAAATGAAAGAGTGCTGGCTATGCGGCAGATACGGCAACACAGAAAGACACCACATATTTGGGGGAAACGGACGCAGACGGAAGTCCGAAAAGCTCGGTCTTGTCGTTGACTTATGTCACGCCTGTCACAATGAACCACCGAGTAAGGCTAGGCACTTCGAGGGCGGCGTACATTTTAACGCTGAAGCAATGCAGAAGCTCCATGAGTTCGGACAGCGCAAGGCGATGGAAGAGCAAGGCTGGACGGTCGAGGACTTCATCCGAGAATTTGGAAAATCATACACTTAGGAGGGCGGTAAATGAACATCGGACTGATTGATGTAGATGGTCACAACTTCCCTAACCTCGCACTGATGAAGCTATCGGCTTACCACAAGGCGCAGGGCGATACCGTTGAATGGTGGTTTGGGTTCAATCAATATGATGCTGTTTACATGAGCAAGATTTTCGATGATACATATTCGCCGGACGTTCCAGAACCGTTCAATGCAAAGCGGATCATCAAAGGCGGCACAGGTTATGGCTTAAAAAACATCTTGCCGCCAGAGGTTGAACATATCATGCCAGATTACTCGCTTTACGGTATTACCGACACGGCATATGGATTTCTCACTCGCGGTTGTCCGCGTAAATGTAGCTTTTGTATCGTGTCAGAAAAAGAGGGCGCAAGAAGCAAAAAAGTTGCCGATGTGTCCGAATGGTGGAACGGGCAGAAAAACATTGTATTACTTGATCCGAATTTGCTCGCCTGTCCTGATTGCGTAGATTTAATTAGTCAGCTTTCCGATACAAACGCATGGATAGATTATACGCAGGGACTTGACGCGAGGCGGCTGACGCGCAGAAACATTGAGGTGTTAAACAGAACCAAAACGAAGATGTTGCATTTCGCATGGGACAAAATGGGAGAAAGCAAAGAGGTTTTAAGAGGACTGGAACTTTATGCAAAATACGGAGCTATCCAAGACGAACGCAAACGCAGAGTTTATGTGCTAACCAATTTCGGGACAACAATGGATCAAAACCTATACCGCATATATAAGCTGCGTGAAATGCACTACGATCCGTATGTGATGATTTATGACAAGCCTCATGCACCGCAGGAAATCAAGCTACTTGCTAGGTGGGTAAACAATAAGCGCATCTTTAGGACAATTCCACGTTTTGAAGATTACGACAGTAAAAAAGGATAACAGGAGGACATATAAAATGCTGAACCATACAACACTCATGGGCCGTTTGACACGCGACCCGGAACTGAGATATACACCGTCAAATATACCTGTTGCGACTTTTGCCCTCGCGGTTGACCGCGATATGGCGAACAAGGACACTGGCGAAAAAGGCTGCGACTTCATTGATATCGTCGCATGGCGGCAGACCGGTGAATTCGTGTTCAAGTATTTCACTAAGGGCAGCATGGCAGTTGTTTGCGGCAGACTGCAAATCCGCGAATGGCAAGACAAAGAGGGCAACAAGCGCAGAACCGCAGAGGTCGTTGCTGACAATGTATATTTTGGCGAGAGCAAACGCACGGACACGGGCGGCACAGGCGCACCACGCCCCGCAGGACGCGCCGTAGACGTAAATAACGATGAACCGAAAGGCGGCGCGTTCTCGGAGATAGACAACGGCGATGGAGACTTGCCTTTCTAAAGGCTGAAAGGAGCTGACTTTATATCAACGCATTTATTAAAACCGATGAAACAACGTCGATAATCCAAGCCGACACGCTGATAATCGAGCCTAATGAGCCACATTTGTTTGCTTATTTGGGTGAAAAACTAGTCGGAGTTTGGCGCATAGCTGATGTAAAGTCGGCGTATCTGACGGAAACGAGGAAGTGAAAACTTGGAATATAAAGACTTTTTAAAGTCAAAGCAAATAACCGTACAGTCACACGGATTTGAGCCGGTCGGAATTAATCCCCTCTTGTTTCAATGGCAAAGCGATATTGTGCGGTGGGCGCTAAAAAAAGGTAAGGCTTGCATATTTGCGGATTGCGGACTTGGCAAAACACCTATGCAGCTCCAATGGGCGCACGAAGTCGCAGAACACGCCGACAAGCCCGTTTTGATACTTGCTCCGTTGGCGGTAGCGCAGCAGACCAAACGCGAGGGTGTGAAGTTCAATGTTGCGGTTACAATTTGCCGAAGTCAGAAAGATGTTTGTGCCGGAGTGAATATCGCGAACTATGAAATGATAGAGCATTTTGAACCGTCAGCGTTTGCCGGAATTGTTCTTGATGAAAGCTCAATACTCAAACACGCAAGCAGCAAGACAAGGCAACTGCTCACGGAGCTTTTCAGATACACGTCATATAAACTATGCTGCACCGCCACGCCTGCGCCCAATGACTTTATGGAGCTTGGCACACACTCGGAGTTTCTTGGCGTTATGTCTCAAACGGAGATGTTATCGACTTTCTTTATCCACGATGGCGGCGATACAGCAAAGTGGAGATTAAAAGGACACGCCGAAAGCAAGTTTTTTGAGTGGGTGGCTGGATGGGCTTGTTGTATGACTAACCCCTCGGATTTGGGATATGAGCAGGGCGGCTTTGATTTACCGCCGCTGAATATCCATGAAGTCATAATCAAGTCTGACGAACTCGAAAACGGTGACGGTCAGCAGATGTTATTTGCTGAAACCACTCAGACCCTAAACGATCGCAGAACGGCAAGACGCAACAGCATGAACGACAGGGCGTTGGCGGCCGCAGAGATTGCAAACGCAACCAATGAACAGGTTCTAGTGTGGTGCGACCTAAACGCAGAAAGTGAAACCCTCGCGCAGTCCATAATCGGCGCGGTAGAGGTTAAGGGCGCTCACACACTGGCATATAAGGAAAACGCCATGAGCGGCTTTACCAACGGAGAGAACCGCGTCCTAGTGTCTAAGCCCTCAATAGCTGGGTGGGGCATGAACTGGCAACAGTGTAACAAGATGATATTTGTCGGCTTGTCGGACAGCTTTGAAGCCTATTATCAAGCCATGCGTAGATGTTGGAGATTCGGGCAGACAAAACCTGTTGATGTTTACATTGTCATTTCTGATGCAGAGGGCGCGGTAAAGGCAAACATCGAGCGCAAGCAAAGGGACGCGGAGCGCATGACCTCAGAGCTTGTCAAGTTTACGAAAGATATTCTCGCGGCTGATATACGCCAAACAACGAGAATGAGCGAAACATATATCACATCAGAAAGGATGGAGTTACCAAAATGGACAGCATAGAAGTTAAAAATCAAGCCATAACAGACCGATACGCGCTATATAACGGCGATAGTTGCGAAATTATGAAAGGCATACCGTCTGACAGTGTTCACTATTCGATATTCTCACCGCCGTTTGCAAGCCTCTATACATACTCAAACAGCGAGCGAGATTTGGGAAATTGCCGCACGACCGAGGAATTTTACGAGCAGTTCAAGTTTATTGCCTCGGAGCTTTATCGCGTTATCATGCCCGGAAGATTAATGTCGTTTCATTGCATGGATTTGCCGTTATCCAAAGAGCGCGACGGATATATCGGAATAAGAGATTTTCGCGGTGAACTTATCAAATTGTTTGAGAATTGCGGATTTATCCTTCACTCGCAAGTCGTGATTTGGAAAGACCCCGTTACCGCCATGCAGAGGACAAAAGCGATTGGATTGTTGCATAAGCAGATAAAAAAAGATAGCACGGTATCTCGTCAGGGCATTCCTGACTATCTTGTAACCATGCAAAAGCCGGGCGTTAATCCCGAACCCGTCACGCACACGAACGAGAGCTTCCCTATCCCTGTGTGGCAGCAATACGCAAGTCCCGTGTGGATGGATATAAACCCATCAGACACGCTGCAAAGAACATCATGTCGCGAAGAAAAGGATGAGCGCCATATTTGTCCCTTACAACTTGGAGTAATCCGCAGAGGTATAAACCTCTGGACGAACAAGGGTGACGTTGTGTTAACTCCGTTTTTGGGAATTGGGAGCGAGGCAGTCGTTGCTTTGCAGCACGGCAGAAAAGCAATCGGGATTGAGCTTAAATCGAGCTACTATGAGCAGGCAGTTAGAAACTGTGCCGGAACGGTCGAGTTTGAACAAATATCACTACTGTAAGGAGGATCGAGCTTTGAACATTGTTGATTTTATAGGTTGTGGAAAACCTAACGCAGTGACACGCAAGACCCTCTGCCAAATAACCGGACTGTCAGATAGGGCAGTCCGGCAGGAGGTCGAGAATGCCAGACACAGGGGCAATATCATTCTCAACAACCAGTCTGGCATTGGCTATTATATGACCGCCGACATAGACGAGATTGAACGCCAGTATCACACCAACGACCGCAGGGCAAAGAGTATCTTACACTATCAGAAACCGCTCAGACAAGCGTTAAAGGCGGCAGGGAGGTTATAAATGTCCGATAAAAAATACTACTGGCTAAGGCTTGACCGAAATTTCTTTAAGCGTCACGACATCAGAATAATCGAGGGCATGGAAAACGGCAAGGAATACGTTCTGTTTTACATGAAGCTCTTGCTCGAAAGCATAGACCATGAGGGTTCGCTTAGATTCAACGAGCTTATTCCCTATAACGATTCAATGCTTGCCACTATCACTAACACAAATATTGACATTGTGAGAAGTGCGGTAAAGCTGTTTCAATCCTTAGATATGCTTGAAATCTTAGACAACCAGACGATTTACATTACCGATACTCAAAAGATGTTAGGTGAAGCAAAGTCGACTGACAGGGTTAGACGCTTTAGGGAAAAACAGCTTGCTTTACCTGATGTAACGGCTTGTAACGTTACAGAAACGTTACATGTAACGGAGTTAGAGTTAGAGAAAGAGTTAGATATAGAGTTAGAGAAAGATAAAGGAAGTAATATGGGGTCAAAATCGACACGATTTGCTCCCCCAAACATCGAAGAAGTTATTGCCTACTGCAAAGAAAAACAAAACGGCGTTGATGCCGTTAAATGGTGGAACTTCTATGACGGCAAAAACTGGATGGTTGGCAAAAATAAAATGACCAAATGGAAGTCTGCGATTGCCACATGGGGAAAAGAACCAGACAAGCCCGTTGAAGCTCCGAAGCCTAAAAAATACCGAGAGGTTTTAATCAACGGAGAAATAGTCATGGAGGCCATCGATGAATGACTTTGAAATGCTCTATCCTCACAGCGCCGAAGCCGAACAGTCCGTAATCGGCTCAATGCTCATAGACCCTCGTTGTATAAACGATGTTGTCGGAAAGCTGACCGAAGATGATTTTTATCTCGAATTGAATCGTGATGTATTTGAAGCCATAGTCTTGATGCACTCGCAGGACATGGCAATTGACCCAGTAACCGTAATTGACAAACTCAAGGCTTGCGGGCGGCTAAGGCGAGATACACAGACCTACATATTGGAGCTCATGCAGGTTACTCCTACGGCGGCAAATGTCATGAAATATGTTGAGATACTAGTCACCGAAACCATGAGGCGCAGACTTCAAGCGACAATCAATGAAGCCTTAGAACAAATCGGAAACGGTGAACAACCTCAAAACATCTGTTCGTACATACAGAACGAAACGACCAAAATCGCAGAAGCTCAAACCTCTGCTGGACTGACAAGCTCCCTCGCCGCTTGCTCTGACTTTTATAACTACATCGACACTTTGAGTGACAGCACTAGAAAGCCCTATGTCAGAAGCGGTTACGGACAGCTTGACTATGTTCTCGGAGGTGGATTCCAAAACGAGGGGCTTTATATTATCGCAGCACGTCCAGGCTGCGGCAAAACGACAATAGGCGTTCAGATAGCCGACAAGGTAGCCGCCTCGGGAATACCGACATTGTTTATGACTTTGGAAATGTCAAAAAATCAGATTACCGCAAAACGCATAGCGATAGAAACAGGAATCAATTACAACAAAGTCCTGAACGGCGAATTGTACGGAGATGAATTTAAGAACGTCGGTGAGGCTTGTGCCAAATTGAGCGAATATCCGATGGTTATAAATCGGAAGTTTAGCGCAACGGTTGACGAAATCGGATTTTTAGCACATCAAGTTCCAAATCTCGGTCTTGTGGTAATCGACTATCTCGGCATGATCCGCAACAACTCAAAGGGAAGTCTGTACGAAAAGACCACGGAAACCTCAAACAACCTCAAGCGCCTTGCAAGGGCCTTGGGAGTTCCGGTTATATGCCTAGCACAGCTCAACAGAGAAGTTGAGGGCAGGAACGGAGGCAAACCGAGAATGTCAGACCTGAGAGACAGCGGAGCGATCGAACAAGATGCGGACGGGATCCTGCTACTAAGCCGAAACATGGACGAAGCTCAAGACGACTCTTTTCCGACAGAATTAATATGCACAGTAGGTAAAAACCGACACGGCAGAACGGGTGAAGTGAGATTCAATTTCTACCTCACAAACGGAAGAATAAGGGCGGTGAAAGAATGATTTTAACACAATTCTCAATTCCCTTACCACCTCGCACTAAAAAGAACAGCCCCCAAATAATAACCGTCAATGGTAAGCCGAAAGTTATTCCATCAAAGCAATATCTGCAATACGAAAAGGACGCAGGTTATTTTGTCCCATGTAAGCACAAAATGATTGCCGTTCCAGTAAATATCAAATGCGTTTATTTCATGGACACACATAGAAAAGTTGACCTCATAAACCTGTTGGGTGCGACAATGGACGTATTTGTGAAATATGGCGTGATTGCGGATGACAACTCAAAAATAGCGTTTTTGCATGATGGAAGTTTCGTAGACTACGACAAGGAAAACCCGAGAACGGAAATAACAATAACGGAGGTATAAAAATGAGAGCATACATAACGTCAGAGCAAGCAATCGAATTGTTACCTAGCGGAGAAAATATACACACGTTTATAAATGGCGAATTTGGATTGATCGGCGCCGACTGGGGCAGAACGGAATTGGAAGATAAGCTCAAAAGAAGCGAATGCTTAGAACTAGCAGGAGAAATGGCAAAGGGCTTGGGCCACGGACTTGTGGCATATGATAAATCTGCCGGATTTCAATCCGACCTTTTGTTTATTGAAACAGACTCCAAAAAGCTAGAAGCGCTTGAAGAGGAATTAAAACAGGCCAGCGAGGCGGTGTGAAATGTACGCAGAACGTCCTTGGGCTTACCCGATGGAAAAACCCAAAACTGGCGTAGTCGGCAGACCAAACGAAGTCGAAACGCCAGAGAACATAGCAAGGTGCAATAACTGCCCGATGATAAAGCTCGGATACGCCGATTGCAAATTTGAATCGGTCAAGGCTTGCAAGCGTGCGGAACGACTTGAAACAGCACCCGCAAAGGAACGACACAAAGAACTGCCCATATCGTGCGGAATGATGCCGAGAGCACACATGAAGCGCGTAGGGGCATGAAAGGAGCAACGATGATAGATATTGAAGCGATACGAGCGAGGTTAGAAGCAGTTAACAAGCAGTGGAACACATACTATGGGAAAAAGGCACAGACCTTATTTAGAGCTTGCTTATCTGACATTCCTGACCTGATTACAGAGAACGAACGACTGAAAGACAAGAACTCGGCGCTGCGAAACGAACTTTGCCTCAAATGCGGACGGTATCGCGAGGCGCACAACGGAGCGTGTAATTTTTGCAAATGGAGGAATAAAGAGTGAACCACCAAGTAGTTAGAATAGACAACCTAATGTACAAAGGCTGTGAGCCGCATTGGAGATGCGTACATTGCGGAATTTGTATTCCTTTCCATTGCTTTTCAAAAGAAGTGCTTGAAACCCAAAAATGCAGAGCAAAACTGACAAAGGAGGGTAACACATGAGCGAACTGATTGACCGTGAGGCATTTATAAATTCAATTGTTTGTACGGTAAGTTCTCCTTGCGAAACAAGGCGAGAGCAAGCCGACGCACAAAATAAGCAGAAATACACCGTAAGCGAATTTATTAAGGAGCTAAGGCGCGCCCCAACAATCGACGCGGTTATACACGGCGAATGGATAGAAGAAGATGGTATTCAGACTTGCAGCGAGTGTGGCGAAGAACACGAATGGGAAGATTTTCGCGCATCCTATTGTGATAACTGCGGCGCAAAGATGGACAAGCGCAGAGAAAGCGAGGGTATGTAGATGGCGGTTTATGCAATTGACTTCGACGGAACGCTCTGCGAAAACGCATGGCCCGAAATAGGCGAACCCAAACTTGCCATAATCGAATACTGCAAACGACTTAAAGCGGACGGAGATAAGCTGATTTTTTGGTCGTGCCGTGAGGGCGAAATGATGGCACGCGCCATAATCTGGTGCGCCGATAGAGGATTACACTTTGACGCAATCAACGACAATCTGCCAGAACGCGTTGCGCAGTACGGCACAAGACCGCGCAAGGTCGGAGCGGATTACTACTTGGACGACAGAAGCATATTTTTAGAGGGGGTTAATAGATGGCTGATTTAAAAGATAGCGGAGCAAGGCGAGACTTCGGCACAGGTGCCGTGCGAGATAAGGCAGACGGAAAAGGCAGATGCGATTTATTGCCGCTAAGAGTTATTGGCACTTATATGAAAGACGGAATTCTTGTCCAGATTGAAGAGTATGTTCGGCACGGAGACGTTCGAGATTTATGGATTGCAATTCAAAGTTTTTGCGGCAATCATCGGTGGGATTATTACACTGCGTTTCTTGAAGCTGCAAAGCAGTATGAGGATGGATGTCAAAAATATGGAGATAGAAATTGGGAACTCGGACAACCCCTCCATTGCTTCATCGACAGCGGAGTACGCCACTACCTCAAATATCTTCGCGGAGATAAAGACGAACCGCATGACAGGGCTTTCGTCTGGAATATGCTCGGTGCAATCTGGACACATGAGAATAAACCAGAATTGATTGATTTGCCATTTGCTAACTCCCATACTCCCACTGACAGCAAAACAAGTACAGACGACCTCGATATGGGCGAAGAAGATACCGACGAACCGAATTATGGCGAAGTTAGCGCGGCTGAATTAATCGAACCTATCACAGGCAAATATGACAACTTGACCGAATACGGATTACATCAAAAGTTTTGTGCCGGCAGAGCTTGTACGGAATGTGACATGTCACCTAAAAAAATCTTCAAGCATGGAACCTGTCACAATTTGCGGATGCATTACCCTGACGAGTTTCGCAAACTCGCAACTGCGCAGTTAGAAAGGGAGGGGAAAGCATGAGCAAATGGATTAGCGTTAGGGATAGGTTGCCAGAGGATTTTGTTGACGTTCTGACTGTTGACAAAAAAGGCAATATGCACATTTTTTGCAATCACCACGACTTCACGTATCCGTTTTGCATACCTGCGAATGACACAAGATATTATCAACCTACGCATTGGCAACCACTACCGAAACCGCCAAAGGGAGGCAAACAATGCTAATAATTAAAGGCGGCGTGGCGTATAGTGGCTTATTGTGCTTCATCCTCGGCATAGAGAATAAGCACATGACAAAGTTTTGGCGAAACCACGTCGGAGAGCGAACAATTGTGATTTTGAAGTGTAGGGAGGATTAACTCTTGAGTAAACCAACATACGACTGGTGGAGTTATGCAAAAGGCATGACAAGGCGTTATCCTGCACTCAAGGAAGCATATTCGGATTTGCATAGCATGAGCATAACGCCTGCTTATTCAAGTATGCCTCACGGTTCGGAAGTCTGCCGAACGGTTGAAAACCTCTCTTTGCTTGAACTTCCCAAAACTCAACAGCGAGAATTTGCGGCAGTCTGCAAGGCAATAGCAACCACAGAGCGTTACAGGAACGGAACGAAAAGGCTTACGCTTATAAAGCTGATGTACTGGGACAACACGCACACTATGCAGGGGGCAGCGTTGAACATTCCGGTCAGTTACGACACCGCAAAAGAATGGAATCGCGAGTTTATACGGCTGGTGGCAAAACATTACGGACTGATGGACGAATAGAAAGGATTACAATGGATAAATGCGCAAACGAGAGTAGGGACATAAACGGAAAACCCTGTTGCGGTGCTGCTAGAATTAATAAATGCAAAGAGGGCTGCGCTTTTTACATAAGCGAAGAAAACGCGAGAGCGTCGCTTGAAAAGTCGAATGCAAGGCTGAACACGTTAACGGCAACCGAGCAATTAGGAATCGCCGAAAAGTATTACGACGGCAAAGAACCGTGGAAAAATAATTGGTAACTATTTTTAAAACTACCTATCAAAGCCAAAAAGGTGTGTTTTAATAGCATTAGTGAAAAGTAGGAGGAGCGAGAAATCGCTCCTTTTGCGTTTGGGTGAATAGGTACATTTAGATCAGGGGCGGGGAGCGTATCTAAAAAACACCTAATGCATTTTAAACCAATGCCTTAGGTGGTGTAAAAATCAACCATATCAAGCCAAATTTAAAGCAACCTGACAATATGTGCCATTGGTGTTTAACGGCTTAGCACTCTAGTCCTCCAAACTAGCGGTAAGAGTTCAAATCTCTTATGGCACTCCAAGAGATAACATCTCATAGCGATATAGTGTAATGGCAACACATCAGATTTTGATTCTGACAGTATAGGTTCGAATCCTATTGTCGCCGCCAGAAGAAACCACGCTCGCGAGGTTTAGGCGTAATAACCGCACTTTTGAAGCGAGCATCGGCACACCGCATATTAAACTCGTCACCAAAACTATACACAATTGGGGACAAAAGGGGTGAGACATTACGGATTGGAAACAGGAAGCCGAACGATTATATAAACTCTATGGGCGCGAATGGTCAAAGATTACCGACGAGCTTTACGACGAGATAGAAAAACGTTTCCCTGGAATCAGTCACCTTGACGCCAAAGAGAGAATCCGGTCACGCATTCGCAACTCATCGTACTACGAAACCAAAAAGGCTGATGATTTTCAAAAGTCCAGCATTGAATACAAATCGGACGGTTCAATAATCTCCGAGAAGTTCATCGTGATCCGCGACGGCGACGATATGACGCCTGATTTTATCTTAGAAGCTCACGGCTTAGATAAGTCTAAGTGGGAAGTCGTTAGCTATAAAAATAACATGTGGAACACGCAGGTTAAGGGCGGCGCAAAGCAAATCAGCTATCAATCAAAGCTGACCGCAAAACCTAAAGTCGGGGGCTTTGACCTCAAGGCGATAGATAGACACTTTGCAGAACTTGAACGTAAATTTAAAACGCCAGTTATATTGCCGGCAAGGCAAGAGGGCGAGCTAATAGTTGAAATCAACATTTCTGATTTACATTTTGGTCGCTTATGTTGGTGGGGAGACACCGGAAACAATTACGATTATAAAATATCAAGAGACATTTTCAAAAAGATAATCAGCGATATATACCACGAGCTTAAGGGTAAGTCAATCGAGTACATATCGTTCCCAATAGGCAACGACCTAATAAACAGCGATACTCCAGACAAAACCACAACAGCAGGAACGCCTATGGATACAGATATTCGGTGGCAGAAACTCACGGATGCGGCGACGGATATGGTTATCTGGGCAATTGAGCTTCTAAAAGACATTGCGCCTGTTCGTGCGTTCTATGTTAAGTCAAATCATGATGAAGTGACAACATACGGAATTGTCAGCACAGTCAATGCGTGGTTTAGAAACGACGAACGAGTTGACGTTGACAAAACTCCGATTGGGAGAAAGTACAGGCTATACGGAAATACACTTGTTGGATATTCACACGGCAACACCGAAAAACCGTTAAGGGGGAACAAGGATAATCCGTGCAGATTGGCTGCGTTAATGCCTGTTGAAGCTCCTCTAATGTGGGCGCAGTCGAAATTTCACGAATTCCATGCCGCACATTTTCACAGCGAACAAACCACTTTGGAAATGAACGGAGTAATAGTTAAGCGCATATCATCTCCTACTGCTGATGATACATGGACGTTTGAAAATGGATATGTGGGTTCAGTAAGAAAGGCACAGACGTTCATTTTCGACAAAGAACGCGGATTAGTTCAAACAATCAATACGCCGGTTTAAACGAAAGTTTAGATAAAACATAAAGAATAGCGATAGCTACGCGATAAGGACGGAACTCCACCGTCCTTTCTTTATGCCGAATTGGAGAATGTTAGGAGAACATTATGTACACGGTATATATGCACACGGCACCAAACGGAAAAATGTATATAGGCATTACATCGCAGAAAAACGTTAAAGTAAGATGGGCTAGAGGAAACGGATACAAGGATAGCAAACACTTCTATAGCGCCATATCTAAATACGGATGGGATAACATGGAGCATCAAGTTATCGAACAGGGGCTAACCGCCGAAGAAGCTAAGGCGAGAGAAATCGAACTAATAGCAATGTATGACACAACTAACTCGTCTAAAGGTTACAATCGAACTATTGGTGGAGATACGGGCATGCCGCTATATGGAGAACTTAACGGAATGTACGGCAGAGGACACACGCCAGAAACGAGAGCGAAACAAAGCGCAATCGCAAAGGAAAGATTTAAAGACAAAGAGAATCATCCAATGTACGGAACGCATCGCACAGAAGAAACCAAGAAGAAACTTAGCATAGCACATAAAGGCAGATGTTCCGGAGAGGCTAACTATTTTTATGGGCAACACTTAACCGGAGAACAGGCGTATGCGTATGGCTCAAAACGTACTGATGAATCAAAGAAAAAGATAAGTGAAGCGAGGGTTGGAAAATATATGGGCGTAGATGCTTATAACTCAAGAAAAATACACAACATTGATACGGACGAATATTTTGACTGTGCTATGGATGTAAAGCGTAAATATGGATATGACAATTCGTCGATAGGTAAATGCTGCAAAGGATTAATAGAATCCTCTTATGGCTGTCATTGGACTTACGTCACACCGGTATGAGAACGATATGCTTATGTGATAGACATCTTAAGGACTACATCAATTGCTACATAGTCAAACGCGACTGGAAAGTCAAGGAACGAGAACAATGCGAATGGTGCGATAAGTTAGGGAATGTCTTTATCGTTGAGGAGCGACCGAATGAAAAAGCTAAACGATAAAATAGCGCTGACAATTACTAAGGTTGTGGGCTCTATGCCTTGTGCTTACATATTTGCGGTTCTGGCTTGTATATCGCTTCCCTCGGCTATAAGGTCGCATGACATACTGACAATGGTGTCTTGGGTAGCACAAACCTTCCTGCAACTAGTTTTACTGGCTGTAATACTTAAGGGTCAGAACATACAGGGCGAACGCACTGAAACGGTTATTGCTAGAATAGACGATAACACAGAAAAGACCATAGCGGCAACGGTTCGAATAGAACACATAGTCAATCTGATAGAGCAAAACGAAATAATAGAAATCAGCGAACTAAGTAGGGAGTGAAGTACGTTGTGGCAAAAGGTAAATACCAAGAATGGCTTGAACCCGACGGTTTATTGCTTCTTTCTGCATGGGCAAGAGATGGACTCACGGGCGAACAAATAGCCAAAAAGATGGCAATATCCTATTCAACATTCAAGCTTTGGAAAGAAAAGTATTCGGCTATTTCGGCTGCCTTAAAAAAAGGCAAAGAAGTTGTTGACATTGAAGTTGAGAACTCATTACTTAAACGTGCCAAGGGATATTCGTACGAAGAAATAACCCAAGAGCTCATAACGGTTGAGAACGAGGACGGCGATAAGCACAAAGAACTTGCCGTTACAAAGATAGTCAAGAAAGAAGTCCTACCTGATGTAACCGCTCAAATCATATGGCTAAAGAACCGCAAGCCGAGAGAGTGGCGCGACAAGATAGACCCAAGCACTGTTGACCCGAATAAAACCGATGATGGATTTGTCGCAGCACTAGAGGGCAAGGCGACCGAAGCGTGGGGCGCGGGCGATGAAGAATAGTATTGCACCATTCAAGTTTCAGCCCTTCAGCAAAAAGCAGCTTCAACTTCTTACTTGGTGGACTGATGCAAGTCCCGTAAATGATTATGACGGGATTATAGCCGATGGCTCTATACGTTCCGGCAAGACCGTTGCAATGTCGTTGTCGTTTGTCATTTGGAGCAACGCCAAGTTTGATGATGAAAACTTTGCAATATGCGGTAAGACAATAGGATCCTTACGCAGAAACGTCATAGCACCATTAAAGAAGATGTGTTTATCAAGAGGATATGTCATAACAGAACACCGCAGCGACAACCTTATGGATATTACATACAACGGCAGGACAAACCACTATTTTTTGTTCGGCGGCAAGGACGAGTCGAGTCAAGACCTCATACAAGGCATAACGCTTGCGGGTATCCTGTTTGATGAAGTGGCACTTATGCCTGAGTCGTTTGTCAATCAAGGCATGGGGCGCTGTTCGGTTGAGGGTCATAAGCTCTGGTTTAACTGTAACCCTGAAAATCCATATCACTATGTGAAAATGGAACTGATTGACAAGGCGTACCAAAAGAACCTATTGCATCTGCATTTTACGCTTGATGATAACTTATCGTTGTCGGAAAAGACAAAGGCAACGTACCGCAATCTATGGACGGGTGTGTTCTTTAGGCGGTTTATTCTCGGCGACTGGGTAATGGCGCAGGGTGCAATATATGACATGTTCGACTCGGAAACGATGACATATGACGTATTACCGATAGACCTAAAAGTAAGAGTATACAAAAGATACGTCACAATAGACTATGGCACGACAAACCCGTGTACGTTTCTTGAGATTATAGACGACTGTCAAGGTAACTATTACGTTGAGCGAGAGCGATACTACGACAGCAAAAAAGAGTATAAACAGAAGTCAGATGATGCACACGCTGATGATTTAGTGACGTTTGTCGACAAAACAAACCTAAGAGGCATAATCATAGACCCCTCCGCTGCATCGTTCAAGATTGCGATACAGCAGAAGGGTCTTAGAACTATTGACGCGGATAATGATGTTCTGGATGGCATTAGGCTTGTTGGAACGCTGTTTACTCAAGGCAGACTAAAGATAAATCGCAAAAACTGCCCTAATACGCTTAATGAGATTGTTGCGTATGTGTGGAATGAGAAACGCAGCGAAAAGGGCATCGAAGAGCCAGTAAAGAAGTTCGACCATGCCGTCGATGCCATTCGCTACTTCGTCAAAACTATTGTAGGAGGTTACCGGAGTGCCAAACAAAACCATAAAGACAATTGAGCGCCCGAAAAGGACTGCTCTTGACTCATATCTCAACGAAATGACACGGCAGGGCTACGGTATGCCTAACGCGGAGAACTCCACGTCTTATCCCATAACGCGCATGACACAAGACTACATGACGCTAATAAGCCTATATCGTAACAACTGGCTAGTGTCTAAGATAATTGACCTCGTTGCCGAGGATATGACCAGGGCGTGGATTACCATAACCTCTGAAATGACACCCAAGATGCAGGACGACATAGACAGACTGGAACGCAGAACACACGTGAGAGCTAAAGTCACGGAGGGCTTGAAGTGGGGACGTTTGTTCGGTGGCGCTGCGGGGCTGATAATGATTGACGGTGACGAGGACTTAATGGAACCGCTTGATGTCAAGTCAATCATGCCGGACAGTTTCAAGGGTATTATGGTCGTCGACCGATGGTCTGGTGTCTATCCCGACTTGGAACTCGTGGACGATATTGGCAATCCAGAGTTTGGCAAACCCAAGTATTACGAAATATCAGACTTTACAAAGTCCAAAACATTCTTAGTTCATCACAGTCGCGTACTGAGGTTCGAGGGCAGACCGTTACCCGCGTGGGAACAAATGAGTACACAGATGTGGGGAGCTTCCGAGATTGAGGCAACCTACGAAGAAATACGCAAAAGAGACAACGCAAGCGCTAACCTTGCAGGACTGATATTCCGAGCCAATATAAATGTCAGGACGGTCGAAGGATTAAGCCAGTTTATGGGCGTTGCGGACAACGAGGCGCGTTCCGACCTGTACCAAACGCTAAGCTATCAAAATCAGCTGATGAATAACTTTTCAACATTAGTCTTGGGCGAAAAGGATAAGTTTGATTCAATCCAAAACACGTCGTTTACAGGTCTTAACGATATTTACGAGTCATTTATGCTCGATGTATCCGGCGCGACCGGTATACCCATCACGAAATTATTCGGACGTTCCCCGGGCAGTCTGAACGCAACAGGCGAGGGAGACTTGCAAAACTACTATGACATGATAAGTGGAAAGCAGGAAACATATCTTAGACCTTTAATTGAGAAGCTGCTCCCGGTTATGTTTATGTCGCAGTTTGGAAAAATCCCTGATGATATCAACTTCCGATTTAATGCAGTCAGAACACCGTCAGAGTCAGACGTTGCGGAACTGGTCAGCAAAAAGGCGACAACGATTTATGACGGTTTCAATGCTGGTCTGTTCGGGCAGAAGATTGCACTTAAAGAGCTTCAGGCAATGGGTCAGACAACAGGTATGTTCACCAACATCACAGACGAGGACATCGAGAAAGCTGACGAGGTACCGGACATAGGGGATATTCCCGATATGGGCGGATTCGGAAACATGTCGAAGTCCAATTCAGAGGATGAGCCGAACGAGAAGAAGCCGCCGCAGAAACAATCTGATAAGCAACCGGACGTTCAAAAGACCGGCAGCGAGGAAAGCGGTTCATCTGGAAGTCAAATAACTGACGAAGAATACCAAAAACGGTATGGGCGCAGTCGGGGGGCTTAACTTATGAACTTCACAGCATGGGAAGCCCGGCGACACATCGAGAGTGCTTATAAAACCGCCATGAGAAAACTCGGGCGGTTTTTGATTGGCCTAATTGATGATGATGACAGCCTTGAGGTTATCACAAACAAACTTGGCCTCTTCTCAGACTCTGAACAATTCGACATCTGGGCACAGTCGCTTGCGCATACCTTCGTGACAAATACTCTGGAAGAGAATGCTCGAACATGGCGGCAGGCCGCGCGGATGAGCGGTCAGGGCAACGATATTCGACAGGAGCTGTCCCGTGAGATGAATGGACCTGTTGGTGCAAGGTACCGCGAACTTATCGACAACAACGCTAAATACATCAAGTCCGTACCGAAAGAGGTTGCCTCCCGGTTGGTCAAGCACGTTAGCGGTCAAGAGACAAAGGGAAGCCGCTCAGCATATAAGACGGATGAATTCCGCGAGTATGTTGGCGATATGGTTAACTGGCACGCCAGGCTGATAAGCCGTACTGAGAGCGCAAAAACCATGTCAGACCTCACGCAAGCCAGAGCGGAACATCTCGGGCATGACTGGGCGATATGGCATACAGCAGAAGACCGGCGCGTCAGAGATTCACATAAAAAGATGGACGGCGTGATGTTCCGCTTCAGTGATAAGCCGGCGCCTGAAGCATTGATAGGCGAAAAGAACGTCGGACACTATGGACCCGGCGAGATCTACAACTGTCGGTGCTATGCTGAGCCGATTATCGCATGGGATGAAGCTGAATGGCCTATGAAGGTCTACGCAAATGGGAGTGTTACAACTATGAGTAAAAAAGCCTTCTACGATAAATTCGGAGGTGGACAATGAGAAAATTGAGCGAAATTGCGTTTGATATTACCGAGGTCAATATGCTTCTTTTCGCGACAACTACACACCGTGAGAAAATGGTAGATTACGATGATATGATGCGCGACTTGATATTCAAAGGTCGGCATCTAGCATGTGAGCTTGATAGCTATGTAAAAGAATCGGAGGCAAAACCTTCATGATTTATTATGGTTCTTCTCTAAGCCCTAACTTGACACTAACGAGTGAGGGCTATCTCATCGCCTTAAACGTGCCAATTGCACGGACGGGCGTACAGCTATACTTGCCTTCCGAGCTTTCAATAGACGATATCGAAAGCTATGTCGGCAAAGATGGCATGGTTTCAGTGTATCGTGACCCCGAAGAGGTCTTTAGTCCTGCGACCATCGCCTCATTTGAGGGAAAGCCAATCTGTGAGGGGCATCCCCAAACCGCAAGCGGTGACGGAGTGGTAAACACAGCAAACGAAAGCTACTACCGCAAAGGACATATGCAGAACGTGCGAAGAGGCACAGGCGACAACGCCGACAATCTAGTAGCAGACTTATTTATAACAGACACAACGCTGACTAATGCCGTTCAAAGCAAAGGCCGGCGCGAAGTTTCTTGCGGGTATTTATGCGACTGGATACCCGAAGGTGGCAAAATCTATCAGCGCAACATACGTGGCAACCATATCGCTGTTGTGCCTAAAGGCAGAGCGGGTAGCGATGTGGCCATCCATGACAATGCACCGCCAAGCGCGGGCGAAAGGAGCAAATACATGGCAAAAGATAAAGCATCACTAGCTAAGCACATCTTTGGACTCGGGATTAAGGAGTTTGCCAAAGATGCAGAACCCGAAGAGCTCGCCGAGGCGGTAACGTCTGGCGAAACCACCGAAACCAAAGAACCCGATGCGCTAGGCGAAATCATGAAGGCAATCGAGGGCATCTCCGCAAGACTTACAGCGTTGGAGGAATCCGACAAGAAAGTCCACGAGGAAATCCCAGATCCGATGGAAACCCTTGATGAGGCAATCAAAGAGGAAGCCAAGAAAGAGGACGAATCCCTCGAAGAGGAAAAGAAAGAAAAGTCCGAATCTATCGGCGATGACTGCAAGGGTAAACCTGCGGGCGATTCTGCTGTTGAGTTTGTCAAAAGAATGAAACCCATCGTCGCTAAAATGCCCGTCGGCGTAGCACGCGACGAAGCTGTCAAAGAACTGATGAATATCCTCAAAGACGGCAAGAAGTCATCTGTTTATGGCGACATCGCAAAAGCAACTCTCTCGCACACGCATGATTCTGTACCCAATAAAACACTAGCAGAGAACACGAATGCATTTGTTGACAACTGCAAAGCTCTGCGTAACAAGGAGGACAAATAATATGCCAGCTTCTGTAATCGGAAAATCTCTCAATCTCGGCTATCCCGGCACAGTATCACGAAATGACCCGAGAACATTCGTGATGAACAGACCTACTAAGACGGCGGTTGTTCCTTTCGGAATTCCCGTGAAGCTCAACACCGACAACACCTACTCTCCGATCACGAGTGACGACAGCCTAGCAGTATTTGCAGGTATCGCACTTCGCAACGTAAAGCAGCAAACCATCTTTGCAAGCAACGCAATGGGGCAGTACGAAATCGGCGACGGCTGCGACGTCCTCGAGCAGGGCTTCGTAACCATTTTGACAAACACTTCAAACGCAGTGACCGCAGGCGGCGCAGTATTCGCAACATTCAATGTTGACAAGTCGTTCTTGCAGTTCGACTCTGTCACCGCAACGGGCGCAATAGCACTCACCAACTGCAAGTTTGTCACCAATGTAACAGACGGTAACGGTATCACAGAAATCGCCATACTTACGGCTAACAAAGGTTAAGGGGGAAATATAATAATGGATGCAAAAACAATCAATAACGCCCTCGCAACTGGGCGTGTCCGCATAGTCGGCGACGGAATGACCGGAGATGCCATTGCCACGAGTGGTATGGCGTTCCTCAGAGGCGAGCTTGAAAAGCGTGACCCTAGGCTCCTCGAGCCGCTGACTAATGTCAGCTACTTCAAAGACATCGATGTAATCCCCGGCGGCGGCTTTGTCGACTACACCTCCAATGTGTTTGTTGACTATGCTTCCGTAGGCGGCAACTCCAACGACGGCGACTACGGAATACAGGGCGGCCAGTCTAACGGTATCCCTCTCATTCAGGCCAACGTCAGCAAAGACGTGTTCAAAGTATTCACATGGGGAAACAACATGAAGGTTTCCTTTATCGACAACGAGAAGTATCAGAACACAGGCGCAACAAAGTCTCTTGACCAGATGTACAATGACGGCATTCGCCTCAACTTCAACAAGGCGCTTGACCAGAACACCTATCTGGGCTTTGCAAACTACGGCACGTTCGGACTGGTAAACAGCCCTGCTGTATACGCCGCAGAAGCAGGCAAGGACGCCGCTACATCCACATACACAGCATGGAGCAAGAAAACCCCTGTCGATATTCTTAACGACTTCAATGCCGTTATTATGGCTTGCTATGCAGCCTGCGAATATGACGAGAGCGCAATAATCAACCACTTCCTCATTCCTCCGCAGCAGTTCGCTTATCTCATGCAGCCCATCAACATTGCGGGCGCTTCGTCCACGTTGGAGTATATCCTAAACAACAACATGGCAAAGAACTTCGGTAAAGAGCTTACCATTCGCCCGTCACGTTGGTGCATAGGCGCAGGTGGTTCTACTGATACAGGCGGAGTAACCGGCGGCACATCTGCCGACCGTATGGTTGGCTATTGCATGGACGAGAAGTTCGTCAACTTCGACCTGACTGTTCCCCTTACTCGCATCATGACAGCTCCGTCCGTGGAGCAGCAGGCTTATCTTACCGCTTTTGCGGCACAGATAGGTCAGGTCAAGGTTCTCTATCCCCAGACGGCAAGATATCTTGACGGTATCTAGCCGAGAAAGGTAACTTATGACTATATTCGCACGCAAGTCTTTCGCGTTTAAAAACCCGAACAGCACCAGTGATAAGGACAGGGAAATACTCTGTCCTTATCAGCAGTTTTCCTATAATATCCCCGATAACTTCAAAAAGGACCCTTATTTTATGGGACTGGTGAAGTCTGGGGATATAACGATAATGAGCGAGCCTAAAGACATGGATAAGGCTTTGAAAAATCCAACAGGGAAACGCAATGGCGCACAGCATGAGCAAACCGCAGAAGCTCTCGGCATATTAGAGGGCGGAGACAAGAAATAAGGAGTGATTTTATGTACCCATACGGCACATCGTTTTACAACAATATAACAGACGTTCCCGTGGGACAAATCATCTCTGGTGCAAGCAATATAAAGGCGGGAGCTAATACCGCCTTTACTGCGGCTAATTTCACGGCTTTTTATCCTCAATTCATAGACCTTCAAGAGGGCGCGGCAAAAATAGGCTACACCTTGAAGCTCGTAATCCCTGACGCTGCATTTACCATCTTTTTAGCTGAGGCAAACGGAAGAGTACAAGAAAACCGCTGGCACTCACAGTGGTTAGGTGGAATGTGCAATTATATCGCCCATAAAGCGACACTATACCTCGCTGCAACAACCGTAAGAGATGTACAGGGACTCATTGCCTCGTCTATGCCACGCGCCGTCATGACTTCCAAATCGGTAGACGGCGTTTCGGTCAGCTACGACACAGAATCGATTGCACGTGACCTTGACGGATATGGTGACTTCAAATCCACGACTTACGGTCAACAGTTTGCCAGTACAGCTAAGTTGCTCGGCAAAGGTGGCATGATGATATGGTAAAGCATATCGTTCATGACGGCGGTGTTGACGGACTCATGGAGAGGCTTAAAAAACTATCCAGCCAAAAGGTCGCCGTTGGTGTACCTGCAGATAAGAATGATGCCGGAAGAAGCGCCGATGGCACCGACGATATTACCAATTCTGACCTTGTATATATTCACATGCACGGAGTCAGGCCGCGGGAAGTACGCCAAGCCATGCAGCCGGATATTGACAAAGGCATTAAATATAGCGTTGCTCGCCAAATGTATATTCAGGCACACGGTTCTTTCGTGGAGCAGGTACCCGCAAGACCAATTATCGAACCAGCAATCGAAAGCTCCAAGGCGGGGATTGCGAAACGGTTGGGCGCTGCGGCTTCCGCGGCAATGAATGGCGAGGACACGGAAAAGCCACTCATGGACGCTGGGCTTTACGCTCAGTCGAAAGTGAAGAGCTATTTTCTGCACAACAACTGGGCGCCGAACTCGCCGAAAACAATAAAGCGAAAAGGCTCCGACAAGCCTTTGATTGACACCGGGGCGCTAAGAAACAGCATAACTTTTGTAATTCGAGGTGATGGCAGATGATTGATATGTCCGAGGTTATCCATTCCCCTGAATTCCAGAGGGATATAACGATTGAGCGCACAACTGGCGGTCAGTTCATCAAAAGCGTTTATACGCCATCCACACCGTATCGCTTCACACTCCAAGGTGTACTAAATCCAGACACAATCAAGTCCGTCACACCTTCCCCGGAAGGCAGCAGGGCAACAGGACAGTTGTCTGCATACTTTTCAGATGACGTTCAGATTTACACGACACACGACCTCGCAGACGGCAACGACACCGCAGACAAGATTATTTGGGATGCTGGTACCCCGTGGGAAAGCTCTTACAGGATCATATCCGTAAATAGCGAGTACGGCTTAAAAAAAGTGGTTGCCGAAAGAGTAGGCGCGATATGAGTATGTATAACAACCTCATGGACTTTGTTTGTGATGAAACCGTTAAAATGCTTGCGGGCACAACCAACGCCCCAACGCTGGGTCCTGGCGGTAAATCGACATCGGTGTTGCCCTTTTACAGTCCAGAAGGCGCGGCAGGGATTAAAGATGTTTATACTGACCTTGTGTTTTACCGCATAACATTCCGAGATGATCCCACAAACAAACAGTTTGATGCAATATATACATCAAATACCAATCCTGCGTTATCCACCTATACTAAGAAATACAATCGAACAATGCGTATTGACTGGGGATTTTGTGGCAATAACGCAATGGAATGGGCTGATACGCTCAGAATAATGCTTTTTGACCCCTCAATAAGAGTTGATTTTGCTACAAAGGGAATGTCATTAATTCCCGAAGTCGAAGAAGCTGTTTTTGTGCCTGAGTTAATCGGGCAACAGTGGCTACATCGTTATGACTTAACGGCAGACTTCAATCAGCTCGTAATTAAACAGACAACAATTCCGGCTATCGCAACAGCCGACATAATTATAGTAACAGATAAAGGAGATGTTTCCGAATGCTTAGTTTAAACAGCATAATCAACATTACAGTCAACTTCCCCTCGGAATCGGTATCAACAGAGGACTTTTCGCTTGGTCTGATCGTTTCTAAGAATTCGGTTATTTCGACTGGCGACCGCGTGAAAGTCTACGCCAATGTTGACGAGGTTATTGCGGCAGGGTTCGCATCAAACAGCGCTGAGGTCTCGGCATCAAGGCTTTACTTCAACCAGTCGCCCTCACCCTCGCGTATAGCCATAGGAACACAAGGAACGATAGAAAGTGCCGTAGAAGCGCTCACGGCGTGCCGAATAGCCAATACTAGTTGGTATGCGGTTACATTCCTCGGTTTAGAAAAGGCGGACATTGAGCTTATTGCGGCTTATATTGAGTCAACTTCCCCTGCATCAGTACTGTTCTATACTACCGATGATGCAGATGTTTTGGCGGGGACAGCCGGGAACGTAGCTCTGGCGCTTAAAACGTCAAAGTATAGACGTTCACTGGGTCAGTACAGCACATATGCCGATGCAGTTGCTTCTATCATGGGGTATGCCTGCGGCGCGGCTTCCGTTTCGTATGACCTTGCGTTCAAGTCTGAGCCGGGTGTAACAGTTGAATCTCTGTCAGGGGCTGACGTGTCAATCCTTGATGGTGAAAACTGCAACCACTACGCGCTTTACAACAACGCATACAGCCTGTTTATGCCTGGCGTTATGGCAGATGGTTCACACTTCGACGAAGTTGTCGGTGTTGACATACTGACTTCTGAAATTCAGAAAGCGGTAATGTCAGTTATTGCATCGTCCGCAAAGGTTCCGCTCACGGACGCGGGAACCGCTCAAGTCACCACAGCTATCACAGGGGCTTGTGACGCTGCGTTTAAGCGTGGCTTTATAGCTTCGGGTACATGGAATGGCTCAAATGTTTTGAAGCTGCTCACCGGCGCCAGTTTGACGAGCGGATATTCTATACAGGCTGATACGGTTGGCAATCTATCCACCGCAGACAAGACCGATAGAAAAGCGCCGCCTATCTATGTATGCATCATTCTCGCAGGTTCCGGAGAGTCGTTCACAATCGCTATTAATGTGGAAAGGTAGGCAAAACAATGGAAAATACAACTTATTCATTTCTGGATGTCAACTTTACCATTTCACACCCTTTGGTAGGACAGAAGTCCGTTGTCGGCGAGGGTGTAGGAACAATTACGGTTTCCTATGCGGACAACCTCACAGATTCCGAACTCGGCGCTGACGGATCCGTAATGATCGATAAAATCGACACTTCGCGCGGCACGGTTAGTTTAAAGCTACTTCAGACCTCGTCGGTCAACAAGTGGCTTTTGAATTATACCAACGCCGTTCGCAACGCAGACGCGAGTTCTTGGGCGGGCGCAACGATTACCATTCAGGAGCTTTATGACAACGGCGTTTTGGTTACGGCGGTCAATTGCGCACCTGTAAAAAGACCGGACAGAACAAACGCACAAAAAGGCGACTACATCACTTGGGAGTTCTTCTCTCCGCATATAACGGAGGCTTAATATGGACGTTGAAATCAGCGGAAGAAAGTTTCAGTTTAAAATCCCATCCGCATGGGACGGCTGCGCAATATTCGATATGTGCTCGGCATATAAAGTGCCGTTTGGGCTGGGAAACTTGTTTGGCATGAAAAGCTCAAAGCAGACCATGCCTCCCGAGCAGCTAAAGACATTTATGTCTTTATGTCTAAAAAATTGCAGCGAGGATAAAGGCGCAGGAGCTATCAAAGTTGTTGATGATGATGGTGGCATAGGAATTAACGACGCTTCCGCTCCAATTTTGACTAAGCTCACAGCGCAGTACTTGCTTTTTTTCATGGAATACTGGCAGGCAGAAGAGAACTAACTTTCAAGCCGCGTCCTGCCAGTTACGGTATAGCCGAACCCGCTAACATAAACGCAGCATTGTTTGCGCCTGTGATGGCGGGTTTATGGCAACAAAGCGAACTAAAAACTTACAATTATGTCGACCTGTTAAATATCCTTGAAATGATGACCGTACAAAGCGAAAACGTCAAGAGGGATAGGGACTGGGCAAGGAGGGAACAAGATGGCTGAACATTACATTGAAGAATATCTCGTAAGCCTCGGCTTCGACCTTGACAGCGATAAGGGTAAGGAATACAAAAAGACCCTTGACGACATAGAAAAACGTCAAAAATCCTTCGATAAAGACAATACCACAGCAGATAAGGCAAGAAAAGACAGCTCCAAACAGCAAGCGGACGGACTGAAGAAGCAGAATCAAGGCATGCTCGACCTGCAAAAGACTATGCGCTCGATTGCTGACATTTCAAAGCAAATGGGCAGCGGAAACATATTCGGAGCTTTTCTGTCAGGAGCTTCCGGTACAAAGTCCGCTAAGTCGTTTTTATCAAGTTTGGGTGAAAACCTAGACGGAAAATCAAAGACTAGCTCCGCAAAAGAAACAGGAAAAGCGAACGTATCGACTGCCGCAAAAGAAACAGGAAAAGCGTTGCAAGCGGGCAAAGTATCGGAGCAAGGTTTACAGGCGGGAATAACAGGTGAAACCGCAGGCGCTATGGCGGGCGAAGGCGGGCTTCTCGCAGGTGCTGCTGCCGTAGCTCCTCCCGTTGCAATAGTTGCCGCGGTGATCGCCGCTGTAGTTCTAATCGGCAAAGCTGTTTCAGACTTAACCAATGGGTTGTCTGAGTCTAATATCAACATTGAAACCATGTCGAAAGAGATGTGGATAACCGAAAAGACGGCATGGCGTTTAAATAACACATTGACCGCGATGGGTAAAACCACAGCAGATTTGAGCGAAATTGCGCTTAACCCTACGCTTCGTCAGCAGTTTAACGATTTGCAGGATTTCCAGTCTAATTTCAAACTTCCTGCCGACTTTGAGTCAACGGCCAGTCGGTGGGCTACGGACGTGGGAGAGGGCAGACAAGAACTTGCGGTAGCAAACTCCTATATGAAACAAATGGCCGGATATAACCTTGAAAAAGCGTTTGACCCGATTGCTACTGCTTGGTATAAGTATTGGACAAACGTAGTTAAAGGCATTGACTATGTTTTCGGGCTTAGGACATCAGACACCGCGACAAGCGCCGTATCAACTACAGGCCTTGTCAATGGTGCAAACTACGCCCCCAATACATCAAGCTACACCACAGCGAACACAGGCAATCTGACTGTACACAACAGCCCTGTAGTAAACGTGTACACGGTGTCGGATGACCCGCAAAGCATAGGCTCTGCGGTGAGCGACGCGGTTGGAAGTTCAATTGATAATTTAGCACTAATCAAATCGGTATCAGGTGTCAACAGATAGAGGTGATTGAATGGCTTTAGCGTATATAAAATCGACTATCGGCGGTTATATGTTCGATGTAATCTTTAAAGAGAATTACCAATTTGACAACCAGATAACCCAAAACCCCGTACAGTCCGGAGCTTCAATCAACGACCATGTATACCAGCAGCCGATTGTGATTACATTTGATGTCGGTACGTCTGACTGCCTTGCAAGCACGGTGAGCGGACAGTTTAGCACTCTGAACAGTCGCAGCGCTTCGGCGTTTCAAGTCCTGCACAGTCTATGGCAAAATGCAACGGTCTTACAAATAGACTCTTGTGTCAGCGGAGCGGTATTCTCTTGGAAAAACATGATTATACGGTCATTGTCCATTACGCGAGACAAGACCACTCATCATGCAATCAAAGCAACAGTGACCATGCAGCAGATAATCGTAACCGATGCCGTCGATGTGGGGATTGCAGCCTCCGGAGTTCCATTCTTTCAAACTCCGGCTACAGGCTCAATAAATCCGCAATTGACAGATCAGACGCAATCACAAGAAAAATTCATGCCGATCAAACAATACGTCCCGCCAAATCCGTTTAACTGAGGTGATTTAAATGACTTCGACATTAGCGCTCGATAACAGACCTAACCAAATAGTCAAAGTTGTTGTACCGGGTGATGCAAGAAGTCTTACCTTGTTTTTGAAACTATCCTACAATACGATTGCCGGATATTGGATTATGGGCGTTTATGACAAGGCTAAAAATGCCCTCGTGCTTAACATTCCACTTTTGGTAGGTCAAGACTTGTTTACACAGTTCAAGTACCTTAATATCGGTTCGGTCTATCTGGTTAACACAGGAGACTCGGCACTACAGGCTGACGACACCAATATAGGTAACTTTGTTCTTCAGTGGGAGTTGATATAATGGCTGATACCATTTATACCGTTACAAATCAAGTTAAATCAACCTCGTTAAACTGGAAACGCAAATACAGAGTGGTGGTTTACAATCATGTTGCAGGCACACCTAACTCGGATATTTCGACCACAGCGGAGGCACAAGCCGGAGATTACGCTTTGGACGTGTCAAATCTAAGATGTACGTTTGAGATTAAGCGTTATGCTCTGTATTATCCGAACTCAGCAAAGATTACCATTTACAACCTTAGCGCAGGAACGGAAAACTCTATCCTTGAAGAGGGCTACAGAGTTGTTTTATATGCTGGATACGGCGACGAAAAGACCGGTCTTTGGGGACAGATATTTGACGGCACAATCCTCATGTGTAACCGCTGGAAAGAAAGCGGAACAGATTACAAGCTGCAAATTCTAGCCCTTGACGGAACGCAGTTTATCAACGAGGGATTTTGCTCATTCAGTTACGAAAAAGGTCAGACTGCCAGGGCAATAATTGAAAACATAGCCAACACTGCAACAAATCCTATTAAACTGGGCTATGCAAGCCCCGTGTTCGATACTACGACCTATTCAAAAGGCATGACGGTTCACGGCTTGGCAAAAAACACTTTGAGCGATATTGCCAAGACAGCCAACGGCACATGGTTTGTTGATAACGGCGAACTTTACGTTGTAGCATATTCGGACAGCTCTGATGACTTGCCAACGGGGCATGAAGCAGTCGAACTATCCCAAACATCGGGCTTGATAGGCAATCCACAGCAAGTCAATCAGGGTGTCAGCGCGAGGTGCCTTTTAAACCCTAAAATCATGCCATACGGTCTTGTGCATATATCCAATGAACTGATAACGCAACAGCTTGTAAGCGTGGGAACATACTCACAGGGCATTAGTACTCCGTGGCTACTTGACCCACAAGGACTGTATCGTGTTATAGCGGTTAAATTTACAGGCGACACAAGAGGCAATGATTGGTTTGCAGACATTTCAACAGTCACGCAGTCGACAACCAACTTACCGGAATTGTTGTCGAGTTTAGGCAACACGCTCAATTGAGGTGATTCTATGTTCACACTGCCGCAAAGAATCGGCGGTCAGGAGGCAATATTCGACAAGTTCAAAGAAAGTATATTTTCAGACCTGAAAGTTGCCTCAATAGGGAACGTAATGGCAATTGACACAGCTACGAATTTGCTTACCGTGAAGCCGTTGGTCAATGAACGCATTGTAAACAATGACGGATCTGTCAAGTGGCAAGAATACCCCGTTATACCTGACACGCCTTATGTTGGTGGCACTCCCAAAATCGGCGATACGGTTTTGATAATTTATTGTGATTATGATTTATCTTGCTTATTGAGTGCGACGGGAGTCGATACGACTGGATCCCCCGCAACCGTTAATCAAGAAGTGCTGCGAAGTCACTCTTTGTCGAACGCGGTAGCCATAACGGGATTAGGCACGAGCGCAACGGGTATGAGCACAGACATTGCAATGCAAGCCAATGTTCAAAACGTGATCGGTGCTTCAGGAGAGTGGCTTTGGCCTATACCATCAAGTTCCACAATTTCATCTCCCTTCGGGTGGCGGATTCATCCTATTTATGGAGATAGACGTTTCCATTCGGGCATTGATATTGCCGCAACTTCCGGTTCGTCAATTCTTGCAACTAAGCCCGGGACGGTCACGGTTGCGGTTTACAGTTCGTCTTATGGCAACTACGTAATAATACGGCACGAAAACAATATATCTTCACTGTACGCGCACATGAGTGCCTTGGAAGTGGCCGCCGGGCAAACGGTCACGCAAGGACAGGAAATTGGGCTTGTCGGTTCGACGGGATGGTCAACGGGTCCACACTGCCATTTCGAGGTTAAGATCGATGGAGTGCTCACAGACCCAGCAAGTCTATTTTAGAAGGTGATTAAATGCTTACCATACCACAGCGCAGCGGAAGTCAAGAAGTGGTTTTCGATAAATTCAAAGAGAGTATATTCTCAGACTTGAGAGTCGCAACAATAGGAGTTGTGACCGCAGTAGACACTGTCGGCGGACTGCTAACCGTCAAGCCGATTATCAACGAGAGAATTGTAAATAACGACGGCTCTGTTAAGTGGCAGGAGTTCCCCGAAATACCCGATACTCCATACATAGGCGGTGCTCCGGTGCAAGGAGCTTTGGTTCTTCTGGTCTTTTGCGACCATGACATATCTTGCCTATTAAGCACAACCGGAGTTGACACAACAGGGATTCCGGCTACACAAAATCAAGAAATATTAAGAAGTCATGCATTATCGAATGCCGTAGCTATAACGGGGCTTGGAACGAGTGCGGCCGCCTCCCCGTCAATAGCCTATACTTTTGGCTCAATCACAGCCTCAAGAGACAATAACGGCACAGGCGTAAGCAATGCTTTACTTCAACTGATTAAAAGCCATGAAGGTTGTGTCCTCAATTGGTATCAGGATATTGCAGGCTACTGGACCATCGGGATAGGACACATGAACAATTCTAAAGTCTTGCCCTCTGGATTTACCGCACCGCTAACACAAGAAACGGCACTTCAACTGTTAAATTACGATATAAACCATACATATTTGTCCGCTGTTTTGTCGGCTTTTAGCGGCGTAACGCTTGCTCAAAACCAGATTGATGCTTTAACAGACTTTTGCTATGCTCTCGGTGGGGGCTATTTCAGGTCAGGTCAACGCCTGTACGATGACATAATGGCAGGCGTAACGGACAAGTCCATATTGCGCAAAGACTTTGAGGCATATTGCAAAGTCAATATAAACGGAGTGCTTACAGCCAATAGTTACGCTTTAAAAATCCGTGATGTGGAATGGAATATGTATTGCAACAACGATTATACGTGGTGAGGTGAAACAATGAAATATAGGCAACTATCACCAACGGGCGATTATGTCTTTGGGTTTGGAAATACATCTTTTGTTGTGGGCGCGGAAGCGGTGGCACAGGCGATAAAAACCAAGCTCGGATTATTCAAAGGCGACTATTGGGAAAACCTTAATGACGGGCTTCCGTTTTTTCAAAGCATCGCGGGCTTCGGCAATAAGGGCGCGATAGATTTATTGTTTCAGTCTCGCGTTCTGGAAGTTCCAAACGTCACCGGCATAACGGCTTATACGAGCGTACTTGACTCTGACCGCAAATACACAGCAAATATGACAGTAAGTACGGCATTCGGAACAGTGGAGGTGAGCGTTTAAATGGCATATTTTGCACCATATCTGGATTCTACCGGACTACATATCCCGTCCTTTTCTGATATACAAGCTAATTTAATATCACAAGCTCAAACGATTTTTGGTCAAGACATCTACCTCGATAACGACAGTCAGGATATGCAGTATATAGCCTCAATCTCGGCTATCACTTACGATGCCATGCAAATGTGCCAGCTAGCGGTCAACAATCAATCTCCGTTGACTGCGGTGGGCGTGGGGCTTGACTCTATAGTTAAATTGAATGGCTTGACAAGACTCGCTCCGACACACTCCACCTGTTCAGTATCTTGTTTGGGAATAGACGGCACTGTGATTTCTGCAGGTGTTGTAACCGACAGCGCAGGGTATAGATGGGATTTGCCGTTAAACTCAGTCATTCCGACTGGCGGCGTTCTTAATGTCACAGTTACTTGCGAAACGGCGGGTAACGTCGTTGCAGGGATAGGCGCAATAAATCTAATAACCACTCCACAATACGGCTGGACTTCGGTCACAAATCCTGTGGCCGCTACGGTTGGAATGGCATTGGAAACCGACTCACAATTGAGGGCAAGACAGGCTCTATCAGTTACTCTTCCGTCAAGGACGGTTCTGGACGGCATTATAAGCGCTGTATTAAATATCTCCGGCGTTACTAGGGTTGTGGGGTATGAAAACAACACAGGCTCTGTGGACTCGGATACGATCCCTGCACACAGCATCTCAATAGTCGCCGAGGGTGGCACGGACGCGCTGATCGCAGAACAAATCTACTACCACAAAACCCCTGGTTGTGGAACTTATGGCACAACGACAATAGATGAAACCAGTTCAAGCGGTTTCATCACTCCGATTTCGTTTTATCGTCCGAGTTCGGTTGCAATTGACGTTTCGGTGTCGGTAAAGGCGTTGGCGGGATATTCGAGTGCATTGGCCGACAATATCAAAACTTACATTGCCGACTATCTTAATAGTCTACAAATAGGTGATGATGTCATTATCTCCTCGCTTTGGGGCGCAGCATTACAGGCAATACCCAATATCAAATCCCCCGCGTTCTCCATAACAGCATTGACAGCTTGTGCTCATGGTGGAAGTCTTGGAACGTCCGACATTGTGCTTGCCTTCAACGAGGTGGCACTGGGCGTAATCGGTGATGTGATTGTGACGGTGACGTAATGGATTACATCAATCTCATAACGCCGCAGCACAGGATGCAGCCTAAATATATAGCGTGGCTCACAGCATCGCTTACGATGTTTCGGGGCGCACAGACTACACTTACGGGCATACCGACTGCCTATGATATAGATTTATCCATAGGCGCTCAGTTAAATGCATTGGGCGTGATTTTGGGCGTGTCAAGGACGCTTGATTTTCAGCCATCGAATAGCGTCAGTCCTGTGTTGGACGACACGTATTACAGGCTTGTTCTGAAAGCAAAAGTCATGACAAATCAGTGGGACGGAACGCGAGAACAATATGACAAGATGCTTGAAACGGTACTGTCTGGTTATCCGATTGTTATTGTTGACAACTGCAATATGTCGATAGGCTTAGCGTATATCTTAACAACAACCGACACGCTTATATCGGACTTACTGCTTAACGGATATTTATTTCCAGTGCCGAGCGGAGTTGCGGTCGAACTTATCGCGCCCGCATCTGGCGAGTGGGGCAATTTGTATTACAGGAATTTCAAGTGGGACGACCTTGTATCTTACACTTGGGATGAATTAAGCGCAGGAATTTAAGGGAGGGCACATATGGCAACCTATACACCAAATCTGAATTTAAAAAAGCCCGCAGGGACGGATAACGTCAACATCGCGGACATAAACACCAACATGGATACCATCGATGCAAACATTCATACCATACTGAGCGGTACTTGCGCAACAGCGGCGGCTACTGCAGCAAAAGTAGTCGTATTAAGCGGCTTTGTTTTGGAAGCAAATGAAATATTAGAGGTTGTTTTTGCAAACGTAAACACGGTTGCTGCGGCAACGCTCAACGTTAATTCAACAGGTGCAATAGCTGTCTATTGTAACGGCTCGGTAGTATCGGCATCGCAAATGCCCAAAATGCCGTTACTGCAATACGACGGTACATACTGGCAACTGCTTAATCCAGTGGCTGACACGTATTTTGTAAAGTTAAGAGAAGTTTCCCCTTCGTCTGCGGCCGCTGCGTTTAGCATTGATTTAAGTACTTACGATATGACCCAATATCGTCAACTTATAATCGATGTTCAATTCAACCCCAATGCGGCAGGCTCTCTCAAGGCGATTTACAACGATATGTCAGCCAACAACTATTTTACAAAAGCATTTGCACTCGCAAGTAGCAATGGAAACAATGGTAATTCCTTTATTGCCGTAACTCTCTCAGCCAGTGGTTCATTTACGATGAAAAACGAACTAATGTATAACCCCGATATAATTGCCGATACTCAAACCGTACTTTCGCATTCAGTTTATGGAATATTTAATAACGGACTTGATGGGTGCGTTGGAACGGGCGTGATTACACTAACCGCCGGAATTACTAAACTTACCTATACAGTATCAGCAGGAACGATACCAACAACAGCAAAATTCATTGTATATGGGGTGAGAAAATGATTATCGATGTACTTGTATGTAAGCCGGACGGAACGCAGACGATTGAACCACAAGAGTTTCCAGACGACTTTTTCACACAGCCTACGCCAGAGCCAACAGAGATTGAAAAACTCCGAGCCGACTTTGATTATCTCGTCATGGTACAGGGGGTAGATTTATGAGCGATAAATTTGAACTTGCAAAAAGCTATTATGACCGTGGACTATGGAGCAAAGAACGAGTACGTAATGCGGTCGGCAAATGGATAACCGCAGAGGAATATCAGATTATAACGAGCGAAGCTTATACGCATTAACTTTTTCGCCACAGAGGGCGATATTTTTATTGATTAAAGGAGAATACATCATGGCTTTTGTAACAACGACCGCAAATGCGGTTCTTAACGCCTACCTGCGCGGCACGGTGCCGACGCTCCCCAGTGGTTGGTATGTTTCCTTACATATTGCAGACCCTGGCGACACAGGCGCAAACGAGGTGACAGGCGGCTCTTATGCACGAACGGCAGCAACATTCGGCACTGCAGCGGCGGCAAAAGCAATAGCGAACACATCGGATGTTCTGTTTGCAAATATGCCCGCCGTGACCGTTACACACATCGGCATATGGTCAGCGGCAACCGGCGGCACCTTCATCTGGGGCGGCGCGCTGGCGGCTTCTAAAACAACGTCAGCCGGAGACAGTCTCGACATTGCAATCGGAGCGCTTACAGTAACCCTTACTTAAGGAGGCATAACTATGTCACAGCCGGGAACGTGGGACTTTTATAGTGCTAACACTTGGACATCCGTTTCCGGCTATACATGGCAGCAGTTGGCCAGCGTGTTTGTTGCACTGAACGGTTCGGGATCTGCATCAGCAACAGCGAGTGTCATAAAGCCAGCTATCGCACATCTTGCCGGAGCTAGCACGTTATCCGCGACGGCCACGGACAGGAAAATAGCCGTAACTCCGCTTTTTGGAACAACGGGGTTGACCGTCTCGGCGAAAGTCATTGCAAAGGCTGCGGCACATTTAACTGGGGCGGGCGACGTCTCTACATCGGCTAAGCAGAAGTTCAAAGCTTCAGCTTCTCTTGCTGGAGCGGGAAGCCTTGCGGCTAGTTCCATAAAAATCAAACATGCTGTCGTACCTCTGGTCGGTGCGGGTGCTCTTGCAGTATCAGTAAAACAAAAGTTTAAAATTGCGTCTGCGCTTACCGGGGCGAGCAGCACCTCCGCATCTATTGTGGACATTAAGAAGGCCTCGGCGGCGTTAAGCGGGGCGGGAAACCTCGCGGGCTCATCTAAGCAAAAGTTCAAATCAGTGACGGCGCTGACGGGCTCCGGCATCCTATCCGGCTCGGCCGTACGGAGACCTGAAGCTATTTCTGCGATTGTGGGAGCCGGGGTGCTCTCGGCGGCTGCCTTGCGGACGGCCAAAGTATCAGCTGCGCTCTCCGGTGCCAGCACGATTCAGGCTAACGCAGTTAGGCGCCCGGGGATTGCGGCACAATTAACGGGAACCGGTGTTCTCTCGAGCGTCATTATCCCAATTCGTACGGCATCAGCGGAGCTTGCAGGGCGTTCAGAAGCACACGTCTCGGCAAGGCTGATAATTGCCGACAGCGCCAATCTTGTGGGGGCCAGCGCGCTCATGGGCTCAGCTGTACCAATCCGCGAGGCCGTTGCAGACCTCTCTGGGGCATCCGGCCTTATTGTCACTCCCGCCATTATCAAGGTAGCTAATACCACTTTGACAGGTTCAGGGACGACCTCCGCGAATATCGTACTGATTAAGCTGGATGGTGCAACTCTGACAGGTGAAGGCATCTTAACAGCAGAAATAAAGAACATCAGCCTTCACGCAACCCTTGGCGGTACCGGAAGCGTCGAGGCCGCAGCGGTCATAGTGAAAATATCCGGTGCCGTCCTGATCGGGACGGGCGAACTATCGGCGCTTGCATTTCAGATTGTCGCTTCCGCCGCAAATTTAAATGGAATGGCGACAATGGAAGCCGAAGCGATGCGTGTCACTTGCGCCTCGGCTGGGTTAATGGGCACATCGGCGCTTAGCGCGGATGCCATACAAACGATATGTGTGGTTGCAATTCTGCAGGGAGACGGCGCCACAGAGGGCATCGGACGTGTAATCGTTGCTTTCGAGCATGCCGATATAAAAATTTATGCAGACTTTACATTTGCCCTTGCGGATTCAGGCACGTTTACATTAGGCTTCAGCGATACGGGGACGTTTTCGCCAGGCTTCAACGACACAGGTTTATTCGTTTCCGGCTTTGAAGCAGTCGGCACTTTCGTTAACAGTATGGAGGGATAATATGGGTGCATTTTATATGTGTGCCGGCACAGACAAAACAATTGGCATTACCGTCATGGAGTCGGGCGTCGCCATGAACCTGACAGGATTAGATGTCGCGTTTATCATGACGAACGGCGGTCACATCATTTCTAAAACGATTGACCACGGATTGGATATTATAGACGGCAAAGCGGTTGTGACGCTTGAGAGATCCGACACGGCCGAGGCAACTCGAGGAGTATGGGCGTATGAGGTTGCGGTTGTCAATTTAGACGACCACAAAGACTCCGTCGCTAAAGGCAGCATTACGATATTAAATTCTGAACTCGCAGACTGGCCAGAGACTCCAATCGACATAGTGGGGGAGTAAACAAATGACAATATTAAACTGGGCAATGGTGGCCATTGCGGCAATCGGCGCAATTGTCGGCGTAACAGGCTGGTTCAGTGGACGTGACAAGAAAATATCCGCAGACGGTGAATGGCGAGGCGTTGTTAACACCAAACTAGACACAATCGGTACGGCAATAGTATCGGTATCGTGCGACATTAAAGGTGTTCAAAATACGCTAGACGACCACGGCAAAATACTGACGATGCACGGAACAACAATTGCAAATCACGAAATACGATTGGTAGACGCCGAGCGGAGAATAAGCAAGCGCAAAATACAGCCGCTCGAATGAAAGGCGCAATATGATTTATACTTGCAAACCTGCAAAAGTATCACTATTTGACAACAGTAAAACACGATACACCGCCGCAAAGGTTAAAACTGTAACAGGTGCAGATGCTGTGTTCAATGGCTCATTATTTGATATGACAACATATCTGCCCTGCTGCGATGTTAAAATCAACGGCGTAGTTTTAAGTAACGACCAATATACCTATTTCGGTTATGGGTGGAAGAATGGCGAACTTCCACACGTAGCGCACACCGATGATATGCCGAGTGTTGACAACTTCTTGTCTTGCTTTTGGGTGATACATAATGGCGCCAAACAGCAAGTCAACGACGTAGCTCCATCAATAGGAGGAACGCGAGGACGTACCGCTTTCGGTTTCAAAGCAGACGGAACAATGGTAATCATTTGCACAAGCGACACTAACGGAGCTATGAAACTCTCGCAGACTCGCGACACGCTTTTTGCCAACGGTTGCGTAAATGGAATTATCCTCGACGGTGGCGGTTCCTCGCAGGTTATAGCACCAACAGAAACAATTACAAGCACGCGCATAGTCAGTAACTTTGTTTGCGTAACACTCGATAAAACAGACATTATCTCCACTAATGTCAATTATAATGGTGAAAGCGGTGAAAATATGAAAGTTTGCCTTGACCCCGGACACGGAACAAACGAAATGAACCAATCCCCAGACGGTACGTATTTTGAGCATGAGTTTGCTCTTGATATGGCAAACCGCATTCGGACACACTTGTTCCGCTGCGGAGTTAACGTTAAACTTACGCGAGAGGACAGCTCCACGCCGTCCCTAACCGCAAGAGCGGCAACCGCAAACACATTCGGAGCAGACCTATTTGTTTCGCTCCACAGCAACGCAACGGGCGGTACAGGGTGGAACGATACAGCGCACGGCTTGAGCGTATGGACGTATGCAGCCGGTGGTGAGCGCGATAAAGCTGCTAATCTTTTGATTACTCAAATGTCGGCTGCCGGCATTGAGATGTTTGGTGCTAAATTATATCACAGTGGATTTGCGGTGCTAAAATACACTAATATGCCAGCCTATCTTGTTGAGTATGCATTTCACACTTGTCATAACGATGTTCTACTGCTCAAGTCCAACACGCACAGAGCAAAGCTCGCACTGGCAACCGCAAAAGCTATATGTGCATATGGCAATGTCAAATGGGTGGACGAACCCGTTAAACAAACTATCACGTACAAAGTTCAAATAGACCTAACAGACGAAACCGCAGCGGAACAACTCACAACGGACTTGACCGCTAAAGGTTATAAACCATATATCACTACAACGGAGATAAAATAAAATGGCAGACATTCCCGTAATCACAGAAGCTCCAATCGTCGCAGACGTTCCAGTCACCACAGTTACGCCCGAAATCCCCGCAACCGTCACAACCGCAATCAAACAGAACCGTTTCAAATCTTGGGCGCTTTGGGTATCGGTCGCAGGTGCAATTTGGCTCATAGGCTCTGCGTTTGGACTTCCTGCAAAAATCGGTATTTCAAACGATGCGTTTAGCGTTATCCTAAACGCAATCGGTACAATCCTTGTCGGATTTGGTATTGTCAATAATCCAACGGATAGCACAAACATTTAACCTACGTAGTATTATTCAAAACTCATTGTGGGTTAACTAATAACATAAATCCCCCTTTCGGATTACTCCGTTAGGGGGATTTTTTATGCTTATTTTAAATAACTCTTGGCAGGGTTTAGCTCTCAGCCTTCTGAAACGGCAAACCGAAACATTTACAAAACTTTTTATGCAAAACACTAAAATACCTATTGACAATGCAAAAATATAGGTGTATATTAAGACCATACAGAGCAAAAAACAAATTTAGGAGGTGAATGAATGTACACGCTCAAGCAGGCTCGGCAACTCAAAGGCTTAACCCAAAAACAAGCTGCGGAACTACTCGAAATCTCATTACCAACGCTTTACAACTACGAAATCGGGGTCTATAGTCCGACTATACCGATACTCAAGCGCATAGAACAGGTTTACGAGGTTAGGTACGAAAACATTGATTGGGGGATAAAGTAATGCAGAAAATATACCAATACGCAGTCAACCGCGAAATGTCGCTGAGCGCAATCAAAGTACCGAAAAGCTTTCTCGCAACGACACCAGACCCAAACAAAGTTGCGTTTGCTAAAGCATTTTACGAAACGCACGGATTCCTCGACCAACCGATTATCATCAATCACAAGGGAGTTCTTTTTGATGGCTACATTCGCTATCTTATCGCACTTGAGCACAACCTCGAACCAGTTTCTGTTATCCAAGTCAACGCAAAAATCAAAGGCGATGTCACTCGCGTTCCGGTTACAATCCACCTCTCGCTAAAAGAGCGACTTTGCGGAAGAACAACGGTGATGTTATGAGCACACGCTACAGCGCCCTTAGAATGCGATTCCTGCGATTTCTCACTTATGTGGTGAAGTTAGGCGGGGGCGGGTCAAATGTGATGTTAGGCTTTAACGAGGGGCTTACGGCTATCATCGCAGCTTACATAATCATGTGCGTAACGATGGCGGTTATATTCGCAATAATTTAGGTAAAAACAAAATTGATTTTAAGGAGAATTATTATGATTACGAAAACTTACATCTGCGATATTTGCAAAAAAAGTGTCGGAGAGTCCGAGCTGGTTAACCTATCGATTCGTGCAGACATTCTTAAAAACTCTGATGGTCGCAGAACATACGCAACCGTAAGCAAGGACGTTTGTACGGAATGCCTTGAAAAAAAAGGTGTGTTAACTACGGTTCCAGAGGGTCAGAAGTTCAACGACGTTTTGGAAAAAAACCACAAGTCGCTTAAGGACAAGATTTTAGATTTTCTTTCCGACCTCGGCGTTATGTTTGAGCAATGACAAAAGAAGAATTACACGGCGAAACCTACTCAGACCTGCGCTCGGTGGAACTTGTTGATGTTTTCGAGTTGACCGACGAGGAATTTGAAGAATTTATGGCAAAACGAAAAGCCCCTGTAAGAGCGGTAACTCCAACAAGGGCAAAGGAAAGACTAACTAACCTCATTATGAGGACACGAAAGGGAAAAGTCAACATGAACAACAAAAACATAGCAAAAGCCTTAAATGCCAAAATGACAGATTGGCTTAAAAATATCGACGACGAAGCAATCAAAAAAGAAATCAAAGAAAACGCAATCATAACAGGCGGCGCTCTTGTTTCTCTCCTGCAAGGCGAATCTCCCAATGACTACGACGTATATTTCAAGACTAGAGAGTCTTGCGAAAAAGTTGCAAGATACTACGCGAATATTTGGAATCGCAAACACCCCGACAAGCCAATGGTTCAAATTCAAACTGATGAAACAACGGGTAGAATCACAGCGTTTATCAAGAGTGCCGGAATTGCAGTTGAGGACGGCGAAAGCGCAATAGACGACGAAACAGAGCCCGACGTAGAAAATACGGACGGAGAACAGAAAGAGAAAAAGGCTCCGTATCGTCCTCGTTATTTCTCGACTAATGCAATATCTCTTTCAGATAAAATTCAAATCGTTATTCGTTTCTACGGTGACGTTGCACAAATTCACGAGAACTACGATTTCGTTCATTGCACGTGCTCCTATGACTTCAAGGCAAACAAGGTTAATCTCCCCGCTCGCGCATTAGAGGCGATTATCAACAAGGAGCTTTACTATACCGGAAGCAAATACCCGCTTTGCTCTATCATTAGGTCGAGAAAATTCGTTACTCGCGGTTGGTTCATAAACGCAGGGCAATATCTCAAGATGTGCTTACAGCTCAATGAACTTGACCTCAAAGACTTCAAGGTTTTTCAAGACCAACTTGCAGGCGTAGATAGTGCGTATTTCTCAAGAGCAATTGCGTTGATTGCTGCAAAGAAAGAATCCGACCCCGAATTTGAGGTTGATAACACCTATCTGTTCGAGATAATAAACAGAATTTTTTAACAAGGAAGGAAAAGAACATGAACGATAAACTAACCGCTTTTTTAAAACGACATAATATCCCCGAATCGCAAGAGGTTAAAGGCTGGCTCTGCCTCAACAGTCTTACAAGCATACCCGAAGGCTTCAACCCAACAGTAGGCGGCAGCCTCGACCTCAACAGTCTTACAAGCATACCCGAAGGCTTCAACCCAACAGTAGGCGGCAGCCTCGACCT
>Ga0209125_1000591_pt1 | contig 44153 bp, 27 predicted proteins | sample BarGraIncub1131A_FD_184503 | JGI IMG/M metagenome (GOLD analysis project Ga0209125, IMG submission 184503) | Arctic peat soil microbial communities from Barrow, Alaska - Barrow Graham LP Incubations 11-31A (SPAdes) (version 2) | ecosystem: Environmental > Terrestrial > Soil > Wetlands > Peat... | reverse complement strand
ACCCCGTTTAGTTTTCCAGATATAAGTGTTACCGCTGTCTGTGCACTCGGCGAACTAGGAGTTAAGCTCTTAGCGTCTATCAATACTCCATCTTCATAGAGTTTGTATTGGGTCCCGTTTTCTCCCCACCACAAGTTCATTGTAATATTATAGGTCCCTCCCTTTAAGCTAGTATCCTGTCCGTTATCATCAGAGAGTACCGGCTTTCCTGGAATTCCCAGCGTTTCTGATGAAATGGTCTTTGCTGGAACTATAATATTTATACTTGCTGTATCTGCTGCCATATTATCTAATGTTTTTGTTACTGTAAATACCACAGCTACTGTTGTATCCTCTATTGGTGGTGCTATTGTTCCATTTAAAGCTATAGTTGCAATTGTTGAAGTTGCTGCTTTTATTGCTATTGTATAGCCTTCTGGAACTATTGGTAATGTTAAGCTTGTTGCATCCTTCACAGGTGCTACTACACTTGTTATTCCTGCTGCAACTGTTTCTGCTGTTACTACTACTATTACAGCATTATTAAAGTTTGTAGTTGCTGTAGCAAGTGCTATTATTTGAGCATCTGCATCTGCTTGAGTTGCTGTTGCATCTGTGCTTACTGCTGTAGCTATAGATATTGTACTTTGGAAAGTATCTTTTGCTACTAGAGGAACATTTCCAATTGCTGAACCTACTGTTTTGCTCTCAATTAATATTGTAGCATCGCTAATTGCTGCTACTAATGCAAGTACGGAAGTATTTTTCATTACTTCAAAATTGTAAGTTTCGCTTTGCCCCACTCCGCTTATATCATTGATTGCTTGTACACGCCAATAGTATTTGCCTAGTTCCAAATTATTAATTGTGTAGCTTGTTGCTGTTAAAACTTGGTCAAATAGAGGTGAACTCATATCACTATTTTTAGACAACATAACCCTATATTTTTCCGCACCTCCTGTTTTATTCCAAGCTAGTTCCACCATAGTCCCGGATATGCTTAAATTGTTTCTTGGATATGCAAGATGAACATTGGAATCCCACACAGGTGTGGTTTCCATTCCTATTTCATCAAAGGGTATATTTCCATATCCATTTTGCGCTGTATGCTCCGATGTAGTTTTTATATTTCCGTTAACCGTGCCGTTGTCAATTACGGATTGACTTATAGACTCATAGCCTGCACCTCCCGTTGCCGCACCGTAACTATAATTATTCGTTATCATCACGTTTTTTGGTAAACCCGCATCAACAGGTTCGCCGTTTGCCTGTCTTGTAGCGTCGCTTACAAGTTCCGCAAGGCCTGCATATTTACCTTCCCATAGCGTAGCACTGTATCCAATTTTATTGATTATACTCATAAGCCCTTCGTATACCGTGCCGCCCGGTAGCGTACTACTATGGGCCCATCCCCCAACCTTCGCTCTCGCATCATAGTATATTGAGTTATCACAGTCAATTAATACATTATCCTTAAATGTATTATTCCGTCCTCCGCCAAACAGCCCCACCTGAGTACAATTTTCAAATACATTGCTAGTTACCTGTGTGCCTCCCACCATATCGTCAATGTACACAGCTTGAGTCATAAAGCTTAGGAGAGACGGGTCTTTTTTTATATCATGAAAATAATTATATCTTATTACATTTCCTAAAGTTGTCCAGTTTCTTGATGTGTATATTGCTCCGCTATCGCTGGTTTCTTTTACAACATTGTAAATTTCATTATATTCTATCACATTGTCATTGCTGTTGAATTTTATCGCCACATGTGGTGAGTCATGAATATTATTATGCGAAATCGTATTTCCAGTACCCTCTACATTAATTCCTGGCTGATATGTTCTGAATATTCTACCAAAATTATAGATATTGCAGTTTTCCACCCTAGAATTTGCCGGTATTAATGCTAGTCTACTACCGCCCCACATGTTTACACCTGTGCCACCAATATTGTATATATTACATGAGTTCACGCTTGAATTCGTCGCTTGCTCCAGGGCTATTCCTACATTTCCCACATTTCTGATATTGCAATTTGAGATGTTAATATTGTCAGATTTTCCATTAATGAAAATACCGTGTCCTCTTGAAAGCTCTACATTGATACCTTTAATATTTATATCTTTAACTCCGCCATCCAGTCTGAAAATAGTGTACGCTAATATTGTAAGTTCAATTGAGTTTTCGGAAAATTCATCCGTGGGGTAATAATAAAGTATATTACTTACATTATCGATATACCATTCACCAGGTACATCTAGTTCTTCTAACATGTTAAATGCGTAATACCTATCATTTGAAGAAAGTCCGTAGCTAGGTGCCTTTGTAAGCGTTAGTACTCCATTTACTTCATCAACAGTATCAATATGAATCGGCTGGCACGCATAATTTTGGGTCCAATATCCGAAAAGCATTGAGCTTGCGCTATCTGCCCAGCGAAATGAACGTGTATTGTCTAATTTAAAAGATTTTTTATCAGCAAGCGGACTGCCTGTAAGTGCCCAAGTTTTGTTAGGCCATCTAGCAAGCGTTTGCTCTGAGGATTTTACATATAATTCATAGTACGCAGAAGATGATGTTTGTACTGCGTATTCGGGATATGCAGTAGTTTGACCTGTATACTGATACAAATTTATTTGGTACACCTTGCCTACTGCTTCCCTTGGTAATTTTGACAGAATGATTGCATCCTGTGTTTTAGTAAATCCCTCTTTTGGAAGGCTCACACTGCCGCGAAAGGAAACCTCACCGTCTCCGAATGCTTGTATGTTCATGCCGTTGTCTGCGGCAGTTAAAACAATAGACGAGCTTCTTCTATAAATCCCTGCATGCAAATATACTGTGTTTCTAAAACCATCTCCATACGTAGTTTTATACTGTCTAAAAAGCGTTATCGCTTTTTCAAAGGTTGCCACCGGAGAGTTTGGGTAACCACTGTTTGTGTCATTTCCAGACTGGGATACATAGGTTCCGAAAAGCTTTATAATTCTTTCCTCCAATTCCGGCGTCATCGAATACTGATTCCCTATGATTACAAATTGAAATGAGGTTGACTTATATACCTGAAAGCCCTTTTGTGCAAAATAGTCTGCGCTGACATATTCCACCCCAGCGTCATTTAGCGTTTGCAATTCAGTAGCCACTATATCTGCGCAAACCAAAATATCTTCACCCAGTGCCTTAGGATAGCTAGAGTATTCCTTTACCGTACCTTTTGTTATATATATGGGACTGTTTGCAGCCATAATCAGTGAATGATCTAATATATCCGCAATATCGCTGACCATTGCAATGATAGCATTATTGCCTATTGTTTCCGCACTTTTTACATTCAAGAGCCCTCCCATTAGGCTCATAATCATAGTAAGTATTAGAATTTGTGCTACCTTTTTTTTTGTATTTTTCATTTTCTAATCCGCGCCCCCCTTTAAATTATCTAACCTATTTAAATCAAAAACCCCCGAACTACAAATTTATTGCTCGAGGGTTTTTAATATTATTTAATCACTATTATAGTCATTGTATTACTAGTGGTTACTCCTGAATCATTTATAAACTCACAATAATAATTATACGCTCCAAGTTCTCTACCACTAATGCTTGTAACTGCTACTTGTGCTTGTGGTGTTTTTTCATCTAGTGACTGTGTATCTATTAACACGCCATTTTCATACAACTTATAAACTTTACCATTGGTTCCCCACCACATATTGCTGTCTACCTTATAATTGCCGTCACCGTCCCAGTTATCATTTGAAAGTACAGGTATCCCTGGAAACGCATTGGTAACATTTACACTAATTATATCGCTGGTTGTAATACTGTTGTCATTTATTAACTCGCAATAGTACTTGTGTATCCCGTTTAGTTTTCCTGATATAAGTGTTACCGCGGTCTGTGCATTCGGCGAACTCGGAGTTAAGCTCTTAGCATCTATCAATACTCCATCTTCATAGAGTTTGTATTGGGTCCCGTTTACCCCCCACCACAAGTTCATTGTAATATTATAGGTTCCCCCTTTTAAGCTAATATCCTGTCCGTTATCATCAGCGAGTACCGGCTTTCCTGGAATTCCAAGTGTTTGTGATGAATTGGTTTTTGCTGGTACTATAACATTTATACTTGCTGTATCTGCTGCAATATTATCTGATGTTTTTGTTACTGTAAATAACACAGCAACTGTTGTATCCCCTGTTGGTGGTGCTATTGTTCCATTTAGAGCTATAGTTGCTATTGTTGAAGTTGCTGATTTTATTGCTATTGTATAGCCTTCTGGAACTATTGGTAATGTTAAGCTTGTTGCATCCTTCGCAGGTGCTACTACACTTGTTATTCCTGCTGCAACTGTTTCTGCTGTTACTATTACTATTACAGCATTATTAAAGTTTGTAGTTGCTGTAGCAAGTACTACTATTTGAGCATCTGCATCTGCTTGCGTCGCTGCTATATCTAAGCTTATTGCCGAAGCTGTTGTTACTGCACTTTGGAAAGTATCTTTCGCTACTTGAGGAACGTTTCCTACTTCTGTTCCTACTGTTTTACTTCCAATTAATGCTTCTGCATCACTAATTGCTACTACTAATGCTGTTTTATCTACTGTTACTATTACCTTAGTTCCAGCTTTTTCAGCACTGTTGAATGTTACTGTTGCTGTTGCAAGTGTTGAAACTGCACTAGTTACTTCTGCTTGAGTAGCATTTCCGTTAGTAGCTACTGTTTGCGCTGCTGTAATTGCATCTGTGTAAGTAGTCAAATCTGCTTGTAGTACCCATTTGTCAGCTGTTAATACATCAGAACCATCTAAGCTTACTACTGCTATTGCACTGTTTGTAGTTGCATCACTAATTGCTGCTACTAATGCTGTTTTGTCTAGTGTTCCCACTACCTTTGTTCCAGCGTCAATCATAAAGTTAGCAAATCCAAAGTTTACTGCATTTGTTTCATTGCTATTAACCGTAATTGTTATGGTATGCTCCTTATCCTCCAAGTCACCTTTAATAGCCAACGGCATCGGCATATTTACAGTTGATTTTATAGTAATCGTGCCGGTCATACCGATCCCTACACCGTCGTCAATTACATAGTCTGCTGATGTGCCTGTAATTCCTTTAGGCGCATACAACGATATTCTTTTTCCTTTAAACTTATAAGTCAACTTATCGCCCGCCGCCTCTGATTTAGCCACTCCGCCGGAAAAATACCAATCGACCTTTTGCCAGTTTCCGGTGTAGATTGCCTTATTCCAAGACTCTAACGTCGGATTTATATATCCTGTATCATTAGCCTCCACTTTAGTCATAACCTTAAAGTAATCACTTGGAGTACTATTTAGCTGCTCTGTAATGTAGTTTGCATACGCTGCTCCACCCACTGCATTGGGATGTACGCCTTCTGCTGTTATTGGTGTAGCGCTAGGATAGCTAACTTGATTACCAGCTGTCCAAACATATTGTCCAGTGGGATTGGTATCGCTTGCAATCTTGCTATCAATATATGCACCTACATCCACTGCGCCTATACCGTATTTACTCAAAAGAGTGGAGTAGTTTGCTATAGAAGTTCTATAGGCTCCGCCTGCTTGTGGCATATAGAGTAATATAACAACAGGTTGATGTTCCTGCGCCATTAGCTGCCTTATCATAGATTCCATTGTATTTGTGGCAATGCTGCCAATGGCACTGTCATTCACCGCAAATTCAATAAATACGATATCTGGTTTTTTGCTCATCATATCCTTTTGAAGTCTGTATAGCCCCAGATCGCTGCCTGTGCCGCCAACGCCAGAGGTAATATACGTAATGCTTCTGCTAGGCTGATTTGCTTTAAAAAAATTAGTAGAAAGCGGTACTGTATATTGTAGCTGCTGTGTAATTGAGCCTCCTATATAACCTACCTTAAGCGGCAATGCTGGATTATTATAAACATCTAACCCGTATGTGCGTTTGCCGGGCACGTTAGTTTCAATTATTGGGTACAATGGACCTTCCACCGGATCCTGATTCATCACAGTTGTTTTAAGCTTATATTCACTGGTCCAATTTAGGGGTATATCAAAGTTTAGAGTAATATTTTTTTCACTACCTGCCAAGGCGCTGTCTGAAATATTTTTTATTTGGCCCAATTCATTGTTGCCGTCATACATTCCCACAGATAAATTATAATTTATTGTTGATGTACCATTGTTTTTGAGTGTTGTTGTATATACCATTTTATCATCTGCAAAAGCAGTTTTTGCCATTGTGTCTTTTACTTCAAATTTTTGGGTTGTGGTAAATGAGGTTTCATATGCACTAGTCATTGAACCCCCAACCGCTGTTTTAATACCTGAAACGCCAATTTTATAGGTTTTACCCTCCTTTAAAGGGTTTGTAAAGGTTATTTTTATATTGTTATTATTAGCGCTATCAACGCCTACTGTATAATCGGTATTGTTGATTTTTACATCGTTTTCATAAACTGAAATATTACTTTGTACTACACTTGTATCCATTAGAGGTGATTTCGTATAAATCGTAACACCTGTATCGGTTGCCACATCTTGCGCATCTGATAACGGAGATACCCATTTGATTTCCGGTGTATCTAAATTTTCCACCGACACATTATCAATCCAATAGATTCCGTTATTATCCGGGTTATTTGTAGTATCAAGATCTACATCCGTGCCCTGATAATCGTCCGCTTCCGATGTTGCACTAAATATAATTTGATTCATAAGGGTCATAGTGTTTACGCCTGTTTGACTGCCTATTGTAGCTCCTAAGTTATCGTAGGCTTTTATCGCATAAGGCTTCAATGCCGATGTCATATCAAGGGTTTGCTCCACTGTCATATATTTATCAGTAGATCCGTCTGCGATATAGTTATTAGTTCGCTCTGTGGTTACAATTGGAGTTCTCCAGTATTCATTTTTATAGAAACACATACTGGCAATAGTACCTGCACCTGAAATTGTACCAAAGTTAGCTAATTTTTTACTGTGATTTTGAAGCCTTGAATCAAATTTGAACTGCGTCTGCTTTTTCGCTGTTGCTTGTATATCTCCAAAATTATAATAAGCTGTCAAACTGCTAGTTGATGTACTCTTTTCCAGCCTCAACGCAAGACTGTTTGTGATAGGGTCTTTTACCACCTTTACACTGTCCCCTATATTATTGATGATGAAAATCCAGTTTCCCAATGAATGACGACCAATTGTATTAAAAGTTGTGCCCTCAGCATAACCCTCAAAATCGTCCTTCACCTTAGTTGTAGTAACCGGATACGAAAAATCTCTCAATGTTTCCGCCTTAACATTGTCAATCCAATAAATACCGTTATTAAGAGGGTTTTTTGTCGTGTCTAGGTCCGTAGCCGTACCGGACCCTGCAGCTAATGTTGTTGCGCTAAATAAAAGCTTTGAAATGCTCGTAGTTGCTGTTGAGTCCCCTTTAGCGATCACCATTGCTGATTTGTCATAGCCTTTTATGTCAACCCATTTAGCACTTAAATTAAAGTTTTGCACCACTGTTAAATATTTAGCTTTAAATGGAGGTAACGAGTTTGATGAAATAAACATATTAGCAGTTGCTACTGAGTTTCTATAGTAATTCCATCCACTTAAAAATAATTTTCTAGCTGAAGCGTTTGAGGCGTCTTTAGGCGTGCCCCACTCTTGCAGGTTTTTGCTGTGGTTTTGAAATCTTGTGTCAAATGTTACTCTCGGTTTATTGCTAATGTCCGAGGTAATTGTTGTTCCAAAGTCAAAGGTAGCGTCTAAAATTGCTCCAGTGCTGCCCTTAACAATTTTCAAAGCAAGGCTGTTTGTGACAGAGTCTCTTGCTACAGATACACTGTCGCCTTCACCTGTTATATTAAAAGTCCATTTACCCAAAGTCTTATCAGCAGAATCCTTGGTAATCGTTGTGCCTTCGGCATAGCCTTCAAAATTGTCCGCTTGGATAGTGGTATTGCCTATTGTCCCCCCTTCTGGCGCTATAGGTATATTTTGAAATCCAAACCAATAAAAATTATTGGTAAACGTTTTTTCAAACGTCAGATAGATATCATATACACCTTTCGGCAACGTTTGAGTCAATAGCGATTCTTTTGCTTTATAATCAGACCAGCTAGTTCCGGTAATTACTATTTCAGCAATCGGCTGTGCAGTTGGACTCCCCACATGGACTTTCATAACATTTCCGGAATATGGTGCTGCCGTGCTTCCTGCAAAAACAAATGCATTTGCATCACCAGAAAGTTCCACATTTCCATAGTGAAGCATGGTACCACCCCATGTATTGGTTACAACCGAATCTGTTTTACCATTTATTACTGTACTAGTTATTGTTGGTGGCTGGTTAACTTGTCCCGCCACAGAATCAGTAAATTCATAGGCATAAGTCTGCGACAAATAACTGCTATTTATATATACTTCGCCCAATGAAATTTTTTCAATTGCCAAAGAATGATATATCTTTGTGCGAATATAAACATTATTTATGCCTTTTACATTTCTTGTAATTATAGATGCAATGTTTTTACCGGTGAGATAAGGTGCAGTTGCAGTCAGTGTTGTTGGTGGAAATAGCTTACCTGTTTCCAAACTGTCGCCCACAATCACTTCGATTTGGTCCCCTGTATTATAACAATCTCCTGCAAAGGTAATGTTAATTTGATTTTTGGTTTCTCCAAAATCTACATCTTTAATTTCAACCCATTGTCCCGCAGCGCTGAAATGTGCCATACCGTCCTTTATTTCTGCGCCTTCAGACACAATTGAGTTTTCCACAGTGTAATACCCGAAATCATTGTCAAGATTCTCATAATTCTCTAAATATTCAGGTTTCCCAATGGTAGAACCTGACCTAAATGGTTTTGCATTCGGATAATCAGTCGGTGTCAATGATGCTTTGCCTTCCGGCCTCAATCCCAAAATACTATTGTTCCACTGGTTGACATAGGCAAAGGTCGTTGGAAACTGAGCCTTGGTCTGAATATACACGCCTTTTGAAAGTTTAGAAATCGGTGAAGTGTAGAAGACTATATTGTCATATACTTCTATCATCTCACAATAGTTGTCATAGTAAATACCAAAATTAGTTGCATCAGACGCCCAAGAATCATATGCAATGTTATTATGAAATTTTGTTTTAAGTTTATCTGTTCCTTGAAGCACACCATGTACATAGGTAATACCCACGTCCCGGGTACAAATACCGCTGTTATAAAATTCATTATATGCCACTTCGTCTGGTAGCATAGGAGGAAGTAATCCATCTAGGAGCCACTTCTCGTTAACACTGATATCAAAAACGGAACGACCGGCATTACGCAAGGTATTGCCAAAAATACCATGACCGCCTCTAGGAGTATCAATATCTTTCCATGCCTCTGTATTCATAAACAAACCGCCTACATAACTGCCCATATAACCACAATCATTTATTATGTTATTTTCGATATACTCATATTTTCCAACCATATAAATGCCTGCAGCAGCGCTGAAATCAATATGGCTATTTACAACTGCATTATCACTACCGCCCAAATAAATTCCCATTTCACCACGTTGTGGTGTGCCACTAGGATTTTCATTATTACAATCTTCAATAAAGCCTTCTCTATTGTCCTGACTATCGGTATAATGGCTCACATAACGCATTGTGCCACCATCAATCACACACATCTCACTATTATTCATCTTCATACCACCGCCAATAGTATCGATACCAATCATCTGAACATATTTGCTGTTTTCCAAATCTGCCACCAATTGGCGTTTCTTCACTTCCACTTTCAAAGTTTCAGCGGTTTCTCCCACCTGCGGATATATATAAACCTTATTATCTCCCACATTCCATTCACCCGGCACATCAATTGCGTTTTTAGTCCCTGTTATATAGCCGAAGTCGGTTGGTTTGGTATCCCAAAACCACCATTGTTTAGTTCTATTAATGAATTCTAATTTCCCTATGTCAGAACTAATTATCTCTGCGGTACCCATTGACCAGGCGCTACCATGCATGCTGACAAATGTTCCGCCTTTCCAATAGTCCACTTCCTGATTTAAATCTGTAGTACTGACCGCTGACTGAAATAATAGAGCAGTATTAGTTTTCACTACCTTGATATTGCCCTGCGTCGGCCACAGCGGACTGAGAGTGGAATTTACGGGAACTTGCCTGCTAGCAGTATCCGTATTGGGCTGCCTCGCCTCAGCAACTGCATCTCCCTTATAGAAAAGTTGGTTTCTTCCTCTTCCTAAATCCCAGTCTATGTCAGCTACAAGAATATTATCTTTATAAAGAGTAAAATTACTCACCTCTTCTGTAGCGGAGATGACTACTTTCTCATTCTCTGCTGCCTTAAAAATAATTGGTCTGGTTGGTGTTCCGTTGTTTTTTGGTGTGAATACTTCCCTGTATATACCTGCATGAACAATAACCGTATCCCCTGCTTGTGCCACTTCGCCTGCTTTGTTTAGCGTGCGGAAGGGAGTTAGTTCATTTCCGTTATTTAGGTCGCTTGCCTGTGCTGTCACTGCCACATGGTAAATTTTACTTATTTGCTCCCCACTCCCTTGAGGTACGTAGAGGGCAAATTCCTGTTTTACATAATCAAATATCACCTCATTATGCAAAATATTATTAACACTTTGTTTATCATCAATGGCATATATACCGTCACGATATCCAACCGTTTCGCCGATTACTTCCGCAAAATAGCTTAGCTGCAGATATTTTTCACCGCTTATATCTTGAATCACATTCATAATTTCTTCCGGTTTACTGGAATTCACTCGTTTGAACAGATGGCTATCTTTCAAAGAAAATTCCAAACCGTCCTTCCGAAGCAGTGCATATCCTTTATCTGGCATATCTTCATAGTAATATCCCAATGCTCTCGCTAAAGTTTGAATCGGAAGATATAGTTTTCCATCTATAAGCCTCGGAACCTCCGATGCGTCTTCAATATTAATATATCTTCTGGCACCGTTTACCTTTAGAATAGAAGAATTCTCCCCAACCAAAACAGCTGTTTGAATTGCTTTTTCATTCTCTGTTAAATTTGGTAAAATGGTTTCTACTGCTGAAGGTGTATCCACATTTTCCTTATTGAACACAATACTCGTAATTGTAAGCGAAGCCTCGCTACTTAATGTAATATTTCGATCTCCTTGCCTCTCTGTGATATCAAAGGATTGGGTTGCGGTTTGCACCCCCGCTTCCAATGGAATATCATACAGTTTTGTATCCATTGCAAATGTTAGTTTTCCTGCCTCTGTGGATTCATAATTTATTTGGACACTTATGCTGTTAAACGGAAGAAAGATTTCGTATCCGACCTGCGCATTCACATTCATCCGCAATTTTTCACTTTCCATCACGGCATTTTTAGCCATGGTAAAAGAACCTATGGGCAATTGATACACAATCGGTCCAACAGTATACGCACCTGCACTTAAAGTAGGGCTAATAATCATAAGAATTACTAATATAAAAATAGCAATACGCTTCATCATAGATAATCTCCTCCTGTTTATTTTTTTTGTTTCCAACCACTTGTCCATTTTTGTAAACGATATCATTATCCATATTTTCATATTAGCATATTTAGGGATTTTTTTATCATCAAAATAATGTATAAATTGCAACATTATTGACATTTATTTAAATATTATTAAAAATTCAATTAAAAGTATTGATAATAGTATCAGGTTAAGATAGATTTCTATAAAAAATACCCCTTCACTTTTTACTAAAAAGTGAAAGGGTATTGTTTGATAATCTATATATGAATAAATCGTAGTATTTATAAAGCAGGGTTCTATACATTAACGGTGCCATACCCTCAATGTGTTTCTCCTATCTGTTTATCCCGTTTTATAGTCATCAATGTAAAGTATGCTCCAATTCCTATTTGTATAACGGTAGACGCAATCGGTACTATAGTCAAATACATAGAATTCATTAGTATATCTTTTTCACCTTGTACTGTTGAGGCTGAGTGATATAAATAACTGATTCTTGATATGTGTGACGGTATATTTGTAACTCCATCTACTATAAGCAAAAACCCAACTATTATATAGAGCAATAATTTACTATCCATGCTAATACTCACATGCACTTTTCTTTTTATTACACTTGATATTATTGCTAAAAAGAGTATAGCTACTGCAAATACTTGATATTGTAGTAAAAACAAAATATCCCAAAATTTTATCCCGTAATTTTTATAAAATAAAGTTTTAATAGTCTCAGTCAAAAAATTCAACACAGTGTAAATTGTAAAATAGTATAAAGCAACATCAACAGCGACTTTTATCTTTTCTATCTGCTTATCCCTTTTTATAGCCATAAATGTAAGGTAGGCTCCAATTCCTATTAGGACAACGTAAATGATAATCATTACACTCGTAAATGAATAATCTTTCAATGGATGATGATTAGAAAATAATGCAATTAATGATACTACAAATGACGGGATTAGTGTAACTCCAGTTATTATAAACAACACACCAACTATTAAATAAAGCAACGGTTTACTATTAATGCTAATATCACCTTGTACTTTCCTTTTTAATACTTTCGAGATTATTACCAAAAATATGCTAACCACTATTAAGGGTACATACACTATTGCATACCTTAATCCGCTAATATTTCTAAAAAGTAAATAAGGAAGTATTAAAGAACGCAAAATATACAACACAGCGTTAATTATAAAATAGTATATGGCTACATCAACAGCTAATTTTATCTTTTCAATTTTATTCATAATTTAACCACCCCCGTTTATTATTATGCAGTAGAAAGTGCTAACTATAATTTAAAATAACTTATTAAATAACCACGGTCTCCCCAGATTTAATCATAATATTTTGTCCATCTACATTAATCCAAACTGCAAATGATGATGGATTATAAACCATAGAATAATCTGCTGAATATTTCAAGGTTTTTAAGGCGTCTAGATAATCCACAATTTCAATATTAGTTGCATACCAAATATCCACTCTATTACTTACAGCCTCAGCAAACTCCTCTATAAGCTTCCAGTTATCATCCACATCGAACTCATAACTGTGTCCCCAAACGTAAAAAAGTGATTGCGATTCAGATTGGCTATTTATAAAAGCTTTTGCCAAATCCATGAGTTTGGAATTTGTATGATGGCAAGTTGGACACCACTCAAGGTAGTTTTTAGGCAAGCTGAATCTTTCATGCTCCCGAGTAGTTCTTGAATATTCAATGCCACAAGTCTTCAACACTTCAAGCACGGTTTCATTGTAAGTTCCAAAAGGATAGGCCATTCCTCTTACCATATACCCAAATGTCTTCTCAAGATTTTTTCTATCTTGAAATATCTCTTTTATTACTAACTCTCTGGATAGATTTTCAAGATGAGGATGGCTTAAACTATGTATGGCCACTTCGTGGCCTGTGTACAGTTCCTTTATAACATCCACATTTATTCGTTTTATGACAATGCCATGGTTTACCCATTGATTGCTTTCATCCTGTATCCCTGAGTTAAGGTTGAAGGTAGCTCTTAGTTTATATTTATTAAAGATTTTAACCAACCGCATGTCCTGACTAACACCATCATCATAACTCAGGGTTAAAGCTTTCGTAGTTCCCCCCGGCCATAAATTAATTATTCTCTTCACAAATTGTCACTCCTTTTCAATCCACATTTTTATTTTTATCTACATTATAACTTTAACAATTGCAGTTTTTCTTCCAGAAACATGTGGAATTATATTCCCTTTTATCCTCTCTCCATCAACAGTAATAGATTTTACTTCCTTAGAATTATTAGAAATTTCAATATCATATTTGCAACCTCTAAATTCTCTTTCTATTGATATGTTATCCCACTCACTAGGAAGACAGGGATTAATCATAAGACCTTCCCATTGTGGTCTAATTCCCATGATGTATTGTGTAACTGCAACATACATCCAAGCTGCAGTACCGGTAAGCCAAGATACATTAGCTAGACCAAATTTATCTGATTCAGGTCCAAATATATTTGAAACATATACATATGGTTCAGCTTTATATCTCCATATACCTGCCTTTTCCATAGCCACATTCGGTATTAATTGCTTATAATATTTATAGGCAATATCTCCCCTACCTAGCATACATTCAGCAATTATAGCCCAGGTATTAGCATGACAGAATACTGCTCCATTTTCACCTGTTCCTGGATTATAGTTAGTTAGTGGATCCTCAGGACTTGGGAAGTTAACTATTGATGGATGAATTTTTTTAATGCCTAGTTCTGTATCAAGCATTTCTTTAACACAGTCCATAGCTTGAATGCATTTATCCTTGTCACCCATTCCTGACATTACAGCCCAAGTTTGTGCATTTAACCAAATTTTTGCTTCCTCATGTACATCTGAACCCAGGAATCTTCCATCATCCATTACTGCTCTTCTAAACCATTTACCATCCCAGCCCTTTGAATTCACTAAAACCTTCTGCTGCTCATACTTAGTATTATACTCTAGAACTTCTTCCTTATTACCTTTAAGTTTTGCAAGTTCAGCCATTTTCTTAAGAGCCACGCCAAATTGCATGGCTGTCCATATGCTTTCACCTTTTCCCTCACGGCACACTCTAAATAACTGATCATTCCAATCAGAACGTAGCATCAGTGGGAATCCATTTACCCCGAGCTTGCTAAGAGTAAAGTCTATAGATTTAGTTAAGTGATCATAAACAGGTCCCTCTCCACCATCATAATAACTAACTTTTTCATCTAAAAATGATAAATCTCCACTTTCAATAACTACCTGCCATACTGATAATACTGTCCATAGATGATCATCTGAATGTATTGATTTTACTGGTTCCCAGCCTTCATTGGGGAAGAAATAATGATTTACATGTCCATCTTTATATTCTTGCGAAAGTAAAAGCTTAATCTTATCCTTTGAAGCTTCTATATCAAAAGGTACCTTTGAGAGTATATCTTGCGCGGTGTCTCTGTACCCCACCCCCCTGAAGGTTCCAGTGGCATAAAAGGATATATTCCTTGAAAATAAGAAGTTTCTATCTGCCTGATAGGGATTCCAGATATTTATTTGCCTTTGTGCATCCCTGTCCGGTAGGCTGCATTTAAATTTACCCAAATAGTTATTCCAATGCTCTTTTAAAAGTTTAAAGGATTTAGAAGTGAAATCAGCCTGCCTGGAATTCTCAATGGATTTCTCTATCTCTTCCTCTGTCATTCCTGTACCTAAAAATATATTTATTGTTTCTTCCTGCCCTGCTTTTATTGTTATATCGAATTGAAGAGCTGCGCAAGGATCCCCTCCCAGTAGTGTAGAATTAGTACATCCATCCTTTTCAATTGCAAAAGGATTAGCCTCTGAGCGATAGCTTCCGATAAATTCATCTCTATCCCCGTCATAAGCACTTGGACGCCTATCAGCTGTGAAATACACAAGTGGTGTTTCATCAGGCTTTGGCTGATTTTCTACACCATACTTGTAAATTAGTGCCCCAGAGCTCTCCTTATATTTAACGGAAAGTTGGTGTTTATTATAACATTGCCACTGCAGTTCTCTCATAAACTCCATCATTCCAAGCTCTACAAAGGCAAAGAGCTTAATTTTTTTATCCACAGAGTTGTTGTTCTTTAATTTTAAGTTCCATATTAGGGAATTTTCAAGTTCGCCTACAAAGTAAGTAAGTTCTGCACACAATCCATCTTTTTCAGCTATAAACCTTGTATACCCCATACCATGTGCTGATTCCCATTTATCAAGCCTTACTTCTACCGGTTCATAGGTAGGTGACCAATATTCTTTAGTCTTCGCATCTTGAATATATATATATGGGCCAGAGCGATCCGTTGGTAAATGAAAAAATCTATACCTTGAAATTCTCCATATTTGAGGTGATTTATAAAAAGCAACACCACCTCCTGCTTGAGATATCATTGTATGAAAGGTTCCGTTAGAAAGATAGTTCATCCAAGGTGTTGGTGTGTCATGCCTTTTAAAGTGCACTTCTTTTTCTTCATCCTTAAAATAATAGTAAGATTTTATATCATTTCTATCCATATTTTTTCCCTCCATTATTTTGGGTCTACTTCATCAATAGTAAGTTGGTATCTTATATTGTCTGGGTAACTTCCATCTAAATTCACAAATACCGGTCTTAGTTTAATAATCGTATCCATTGCACTAGCCGCAATTATAAATCTGTTAAGTCCCTTAGTTAAAGTTATTTCTTTTATATTTATTTTTTTAATACCCTCTTCTGATTTTATATATTCCCCTAATAAATCTCCATTTACCCACAATTTAAAGGAGCAGCTTGTATCAATATTAAGGCTTAACTTGTGAGATCTATCATCCATAGATATAATATTTTTATTACCAATATAATCTACAAAACAACTTAGAAAATAAGTTCTATTAGAACTATTGGAAATTTTTATAAAACCTTCTGAATCTTTCTCTATTTTCTTCATCCAACCATAAAGACCCTCACCAAGGTTATTTAAAGAGTAATTTTTATCACTATAATATTCCTCAGCCTTTTTATAATCTTTATATTTTTCGTGGGGCAAAGCCAAAATGTAATCAATAGAATTATCTTTTTCAGATTTTTCATAAGCAAATAGCTCTTTATCCACTATATTGTTACCTAAATTAGCTAATAATCTAGAATAAACCCTTGTATTCTTATCCTGTTTACTATTAGTTGCTACCTGGCTTATAATAAACTTACCATCACCATACTCTTTATCTACAACATATGCTAGACTTTTGGCAGCTTTGTTTTTATTCATTTCTATTAGTGCTATTCTACTATATTCATCGCAAAATCCTCTTACAAAATAATCATACCATGGTGTACTACTTAAACTCATAAGTATGTTATTTCCATTCTCTATTTCAATACTATTTTCGCAAATGGAGATATTTTCAACTTGCCTTGGGGTAAGATATATTTTCTCATACCTAAATAAATCAGTAATTGGAATTCCCTTGGTAATTAAACTTTCCTTTACTTCTTCAAGTTGATAAGTAGCAATATTTTTTATATCAATGCTGCACTTAAGTAACTGTTCAAGTTCAGATTGGTTATTTGTATCGCAGGGTAATACTAAAACAGTCCCCCCTTCTTTCACATAACTCCTTAATAGATCTATTTTTATGCTACTAAGTGATTTTGGGTCTATAATCAGTGTTTTGTATTTACTCAAATCTACTTGCTTCTTAAAGTTATTTGGATCTTGTAATTCAAATTCTAATCCACAATTACTCAAAAATTTAAAGGTTTCACTATCTTCAGTTGATAAGAGACATGCGCTTACTTTAACGGGAGCCTTTAACTGTGAAGCGTAACCTAGCATGTTTCTGAGTATCAGACAAGCTTGAGGTATTGTTTCATAGTTATTGATTATTTCCAATTGATTTAATATCATTGTTCCTAAATTATGCTTATATTCTATTAATGGGGTCCATAGATCTCCACCATCACCAAAATCTCCAGCACTACATTCAAGAAGCATTGTAAAATCACCTTTTACTGGTTTAACAAAAACTTGCTCTATTGAGCTTTCTGGAACTTCTTCTTTTATGCCAGGCTTCCAAAATATAAAATCCTCATCTGTAAGTCCTTTAAGCACCGGATGTTTGCCATTATTATTACTAGTGATATGAGAACTAAAGAACTTCTGTCTTAAAATATTTATATCTCCTACAACAAACTTTGACTGTTCAAGTTGAACTATAACTCCACCCTTGTAAGCAAAGCTACCCAAAACCTCCTGATATTTATCAGCACTACTTTGTATATAGCTTCCTATTATTAAAATATCATAATCATTTATCTCTTTTGTGAGCTTATCAGTTCGTTTTAAATTCATAACTAAGTCTTTAATAATACTATAATCTTCATTATTTCCAAAATAAATTATACTTTTATTGTTCATATCAATAGGACACTTTTTGTAGCTTCCTGGACAAATTTTATAAACTTTTCTTAAAATATGTTTTTCTTCATCTTCTTGGTAAAGAACTGCTTCAAGATATATTTTTCTTACCTCATCACTATTTTTAGGAGGGCTAAACTTAATTTCAATGCATTTCTTTTCACCAGGTAATTGCATGAAAGAAACACTTCTAGAATGAATAAACCTTCCATCCTCTTCTCTTACTTTTATATTTAGTTTGGCGTTATAAGAATATAAACTGTCATTATACACATCAAAATTACGAGATATCTCTTTATCATCAAAGAAGAAACTATTGTATTCTGAAGCTATAATGGTAACAGGTTTATAGCTCTCTTTTAGTATAGGCATTCCAACGCTAGGAATATAATCTGGGTAATCCTTTAATAGTCCATTATTTATTGTAAGTGAATTCTTCCTTATTACTAGAGGTTTCACTCCTATAGTATCTAGACTTTCCTGCTTAATGATAACATCTTCAAAAGGCATACTTTTCATAAGATAATGTGCAAAATTAAAGGAGGTTATTCCTGAAACTTCATTTTTGCGTGAATATTCTACATATAGTTTTTCTTTTAAAGTTGTCCCCTTAATGGATTCTTCAATTGACAAATATACCTTTGAACCATTATAAGCACTTGTATTTTGTGGACATACGTACCAAAAGCCTCCATGTTCACCAAAAACAAGAGGTTTAGTCCTATCCCACTGTTCTATGGTGCCATCTATGTTATAATGTCTACTTTCAATTTCTGTATTCTCTTTACTTATAAGTCTGTTATCACCTTCTAAAATGATAGATCTAGTATCATCAATTCGCCTCATTATACTCATCATTTCAGGCAAATGTAGCTTAAATTCATCTCTTCCATCAACCCATCGCATCTCATTTTCCAAGCTCCACATAACAATTGAAGGATGATTTTTATCTCTTTTAATCAACCTTTCTACATGTTTTTTGCACCTAGATATATACACAGGATGGGCAGCATCCATGTTTTTACCTGAACCATAAATGGCACTCTCATCAATAATTAGCATGCCAACTTCATCAGCTGCATCAAGGTAATATTCAGGATGAGGCTCAGCATGTAGTCTTATAAAGTTCAGACCATTTTCCTTACACATTTTATACCAGTTCAAGGCATACTCTTTAGTCTGTTGAAGAGTCCCTTGAAAATGCCAAGAATCCCCTCTAAGATTTATCCGCTTACCGTTTAATATAAACTTATGTCCCTGTGTCCATATTTCCCTAAACCCAAATCTTAAAACTTTTGTATCTATAATTTTTCCCTCTGAATATATTGACACCGTCATTTTATAAAGATAAGGATTATCCATATCCCATAAGATAGGGCAAAGCCATCCATCTGATAATTTTATATCTACTATACTGCTTGATAGTGCATTAACTCTCTCTTTACTAATTATTTTTACAATGCCTGTTTCATCACTTATTGTTACCTTTATGTTTATTTCCTTGTCCAATTCCAATGTATTATTTGCATTAACCAAAACTTCAATATTATTATTTCTAACTGAGGTTTTAACCTGTACATCCTGGATAAATGTATAGGGACGACTCGCGAGTGTTACGTCTTGCCATATACCTCTACAAACATATCCAAACCATGAACCATCTAAACCTGTGGATTTTATTTGTCCTGAAGGAATCTCGATTTGATCAAATTCAGTACAAATAACTATAAGTTCATTTTGGAAACCATTACCTTTAACTACATCAGTTATATCTACCTCTAAAGGTAGATAAGCCTCATCCCATTCTGATACAATAATTCCATTTAGATATATTCTTGACATTTGCATGATTCCATCAAACTTTAGAAATAATCTATTATTAACCATATCCTCATTTAATTCAAAGGTCCTTCTATAGACGCCTGTTTCAGCATCCTTCCATTCTATTGGATAGTTGAAATTGTTATAAGGTTGAAAATCGTCTACTATTCCAAAGTCCCTCTCTGGGTTAGCAAACCTCCAGCTTGATGGAACAATTATTTTTTGTTTTTCAAAATTAAGTTTTTCAGGCAAGTTAAAAGAACTCTTAACCCCATATAAAGGCATAAAATCCCATTCACCGTTTAAACAAATTGTTTGTCTTAACATAATTTACCTCCTAACAAATTGATAATAAATGGACTCATACAGCTTGCCCCCGTTATATTTTAAACCTCCAAACCAGTTTTATTTTAAACTAACTTGGAGGTTATAAATTATCTTTTTGTATCATCTTCATGCCATCCTGCATCTTTATATACTCCGTGAACAGGGACTAACTTCCTTTGCAAGGAGGCAGCAACACATCTTATTAAATCAACTTCAATTTCACCTTTTTTTCTATCTCCTACCCATGAACAATCACCTGCAATGGGTATTAAATCTATACTTTCATTTAATGTATTCCAAGTTGTTGCAAGAAAACCAAATGCGTTTATACTTTGAGCACCCTTACTTAGTGCGCATATATTTTTCAAATCACGCCATGGCGATAATATAACATCAAAGCCTTTTTCCATAAAATACTCAGCTGTAGGGACCTTGCCCTCTGTTATATAATATTGCCAATCATCTATAATGAGGCTTCTATCTAATTTATCCAAAATCTCATGTGTTCTTTGATCCGGTCTGCTGGTTGCATAACTGGGGGATTGCCATTTTGTAGTATCCAATAGTGCGTCACCCCAGATTATTCCACGTCGATTATAATTTTTCAAATCATCAGCAAGCGAGTTAATATAGTTTGATAGCAAATCTAATTTATTTGTGTTTTTGCATAATCCACAAGTAGCAAAGGTATAAGCCTCATCACAGCCAAGTTGAAAGTATTGACCTTTTCCGCAAAGCTCGATAAGCTCTTTTCTAACCTCTTTTAATAGGTTAACTGTGTCAGGGTTACTTATACACCATGTCCATCCATCCGGCTCAAAAAGCATTGCCCTGCGAGGATTTTGGTCTAATACAACATGCTTGCCATACACAACTCTTGATGCGGTTGCATGTCCAAGGTGATTAAACATAGGAATTACTTCCATGCCAAGTGCATTTGCTTCTTTTATTAGCGGACGAATTTGATCTTTCGAATATGCATTTTTCCATGAAAGCTCACTCATAACGTCATATTTGATCATTCCCCAAAATTCAATGACTATATGAGTAAATTTCATTAATCCCGATAAACGTATGACCTTTTGAATAAATATTAATGTTGTTTCAGGAAAAATACAAATATGTATCCCTCTAAAGCTAATAGCAGGTTTATCACTAATACTGCAATTCGCTATAGCAAATTTTTCCTTTCCAACCTCTAAATTTTTAGGCTCAATCATTTGTAAAATTGTTGCAAAGGCATGTATTATACCTTTTTCGCCATTACTTGTAACAAAAACTCCCTCTGAATTTACATAGATTGCATATTCAAAACCACTTTCTAAAATAGGGAAAGAAATATTTGCAGCTGAACTTGTTATAGCAAATTCATTTTCCTTCAATGAGGTTGATTTTTTTATATTTAATTTTCCTGCGCTTAAAGTAAAATTTGTCCATAATTCTTGTAGCAAATCCAATGCATCCTCATTTTTAAAATAAGTACTTACTATACAATCTACTTCCCCATTAAACTCATATTCTCCGCCACTAAAGTAAGTCCTACTCGGCAACGGATATATTAATGTATCCTTTTGATTAGTGTTCATCACACTTACCTCCATTATAACTTAACAACACTACCTGAATATATGCTATCATAACATGCATTCATTGCCTCAATGGTCTTTTTATTCCAACGCAAATTGATTTTCGGTGTTTTTTTATTTCGAATGCAGTCTACAAATTCATCAATAAGTCCCACCCATTCATCAAAATACGTATATTGTACAGTATATCTATCATTAGGTGAGCCATTATGATATACATTAGGTCCAAAGCAATCTGTCATAATTACACCCTTTTCACCGTTTAGTGTAATATTTACTTCCATTCGTTTAGGAAATACCTCCCAGCCTGGTCCTGGAACTTTAAGTCTTTCCTCCATTTTTGACCAAGAAGGATCAAGTGAGAATATTACACCATTTTTCATTTTTCCTACAACAGTTAGCATATCTTCCACTTTGAGATCAGGTCTTATATTTGGCGCAACACTTGCAAAAATAGTATCAAACTCACTATTTGTCATTTCACGAATTAAATCAAATATATGTGGATGATCGCATAATGCACCACCACGACTACGGTTATCACCTAACCTTAAAGGTATTTTCCTGCCATAGCTGAGTTCAGGAACACCCTGCCATGGAAATGACCATACAGGAGATAATGTGATATTTGTTGCTTGGAAAGATAATAGTTTACCTATTTCACCATTTTTATTTAACTCTTTTAAACGGTTTACAACAGGATTATAATGAAGTTCTAATTCTACCTGGCACACGATACCTGCTTTTTCTGTAATTTCTATAATCTCATCATATTCCTCCATATCAAAAGAAGGAATTTTCATAGATAAAATGTGTATTCCACGTTCTGCACATAGTTTCATTTGTCTTAAATGTTCACTATTTTCTGATGCTAAAACAACTGCTTCAATTTCAGGATGAGCACTTATCATTTCCATTTCCGTATCATAGCAAGGGATTCCCTCTACGCTTTTTAAAAATACGTCTTTCACTTCTTTATTACTAGCTGAAACTGCAACCCAATTAAGTTTTGAGTTTTCTTTTAGTACTTGATAATATTTCCTTGTATGCCCATGAGTTAAAGACATAATAGCAATTTTTAAAGGTTCCATTATTTCTCATCCTCCAATAAAATATTTTTAGAAGTTTTAGCTGATTTCATGGTGATTTCTACTAATTTGTTTAAAACTTTATCCCGCTTCATTAATTCATCAGCATATTTTTCGCTTTTAAGTATTTCAAAGGCACATCTGACATTTGCAACTTCATTTGGGTCTAACCCATATAATTCGAAATCTGTATCTAAATATGTTTCTGGGACATTATTATTTTTAAACACATATATGGATTTTTGTGGAATCTGAGTGTCTACCACTCTATCACAGCATATTCCCCTTGTTGTAATAATTTCGTGCTTATCTATCAAATCTGCGCCTTTAGATAGTGTTGTTGCTACTTCAACAGTACATACAATATCATTTTTTAGTTTAGCGATAATATTTGCAGTATTATCATTCATTACTGCAAATATTGATATAATTTCGCTACCACCAAAAATTTCACAAAGGTCTAATTCCTGATATATTAGGGATTTTATATCGCTATCTACATGATTTATATTACAAATACGAATAACGCTAATATCACCCATAGTACCATTTGTTATTAGATTTTTAAGTTCAGTAAATCTACGTTCACTTCTCCAAGGAAAAAGCACTACTTCTTTTCCATCTTCTAGCTTAATGCTGTTTTTGCAAAGCGTGTATTTACTATCAGATATATCATATTTGTGTGTGAGATACTCTAAACCCTTTTTACATTTATCCATTATAAATCCTCCCTTTATAATCTTCTAAAGCATCTTAACTCTGCTTTTATATTTTTCTATATAGGCTGCATTTTTTTCATCGCCACCTGGCTCATTTGCACTGCTCCATACTGGAGGTGTAATTCCACGCTCTAAACATTGGCTAACTGTTTCTATTTCTAGTAGATGTGCAATGTAGAAATCTACTATATTAGATAATGGTGCAATAGAAGTTGGAAGTCCTGGTATATTTACAACTGCATCGCCAACAGGATTAAAATCATTAATGGCTACATCTGCAAAGTCGAATAAATTCTTTTTAGAAGGATGGCGAATAAAATGATCCTGAGGCATTTCTTCTTGCCAAAATGAGCTTGAAACAGCAATTATTTTAACGCCATTTTTCTTTGCTTCCATAGCTGCATCAATTGTCGCAGCATTAATTCCAATGTTATGAAAAATTATTAAAACATCGTCTTTTTTTAAGTCGTAATATTTCATGATTGAACTTCCAAAATTTACAGTACGTTCAAACTCCAAATATTTTAGCGCTTGATTAAAAACCGATAGTCCCGTTTCCATGATAGGATTAATGTTTGCCAGGCCACCCGCTCTAAAAAACATTTCTCCCATAACAAGTGTTGTGTGACCACCTCCGCCATATATGCTTATAAGCCTATCATTTGCTATGGCATCGGTCATTAACGACCCTGCTTTTTTTATGTTTTCTCCTTGAGTTTCATTTACCTTATCTAAATTTTCTAATACTTTTTCAAAGTAACCATAATCATTAATCCTTGTCACTTTAAATCCCCCCTAATTTACTTATTTTTTTCTAATACTCTCTTATAATTCTCTCCAATTTTATCCCAAAGTTCAAGAGCATCAACTGCTGCAACCGATGTACCATAGCCGCCTCGATAGGTCCATGTTGCAAGCCTATCTACACCTAAACTTTCATACATATCAACAACATTATTAATTTGCGCAAAATCTTTTGGCCTTTTATTATATCCCATAAGCCATCTCTCTGATTGCTTTCCATATTTTTTAGCCATTGCAACTGTACGCTCTGTAATATCTCTAAAAAATGCTTCAGGTAAATCCCAGTTTATAATAGTAGTTGAAAATACATCAAAATATGGACAAGCACAAACCATGTCCCAGTTATCATATCCGCGAAGTTCTGTAACATAATAGCTGTTAAGTGTTGCATGAACACAGCAGGTAATTTCTAAATTGGGATTCACTTCTTTTAATTTTCTTGATGTATCAGATAAAATAAATAGAGCTTCTCTCCATCGGAATTGTTTTACATCATCGTTCATGATTTTTGGCATTTCATAGCCGTAATATTCTTCAAATTTTTTCATACAAACAGGACATCTGCAAGCCCAATCATCGCCTGCACCTCCTGTTATTGATGCATAAGCTTTTGGCAGTGCGTAATGTGGCTCGTCCCAAAAGAATCCATCTACTTCTGTTTCAGTTGCAAGCTTTATACAAATTCTTTGAAAGTAATCTCTAAATGAATTTGTATTAAAACAAGCAGCGTTTAAAACCTCGCCTGTATAAGCAGATACTTGTCTATTTTTAATGTTATTCTGTAAAAAAAGACTTATCTGCTCCCCTCCAAAATACTTACCTATTCCCCAGGGATCTGCAATAACTCGAATCCCCATTTCATGTGCTTTTTTTACGATATTATTGATATTGGGGAACCAAAAATCCACATCGAATTCTGTTATTGCAAGAATCACAGTATCACAACCATGATCTATCATTTCTTTAAAATCCTTCTCAGCGTGTTCTACATAATTTAAACCGTAATAGCTTATTGCTGTATGTTTAATTGCCATTTTTCATTCTCCTTTGATTTTAAATTAATTTTCGCAAAGGATTACATTACAATGAAGACTGTGTATCATTAGGATCTCCATTTATTGCAAGGTAATATTCTGACGACCAATCTACATCTCTATATTCTGCACCGCGCTCATCTTCTTTAATAAATTTTGTTAAAAGGTCCAGCATTTCTACTGTCCAAGTATTTCTATCGATCTGCGATGTTGTAAATATGTTTGCAGCTATCATTTCAAAACCAAAAATATCCTTTACATGAGTTTTTGCCGCACCGTCAACTACCTCAGCAACTAGGTGGCTAGGAATAAATAATACTCCTCCCCCTGCACCAAACACAATATCACCCGGCAAGCATATTGCCTTACCAATTCTGGTGGGTGTATTAAATCCGAGCATTACAACATCACGAATAGGAGTTGGATCAATTCCTCTGTAATACACTTGAATATTTTCTTCTTTTTCCATCTGCTCAACATCACGAATGCCGCCCCATATTACGCCACCACCTGTTTTTGTTTTGGTGGCTATGGCGGTTGTCAGATTTCCACCTAAAAAAGTACCCTTGTAGATTTTGTCATACATATCGACAACCACTACATCACCTTCCACGAGACTATCTATCACCCATTGATTATAATTTCCTTTTCTACCTTCCTCCATGCCAATTGCAAACATGGTTTCTTGGAGGTCAGGTCTAGCAGGGCAAAATGTACAAGTAACTGCTCTGCCTATTAATTTTTTACCTTTATGCAATGTTTTAAGTTCTCCTTCAAATTGACTTTCATACCCTTTTACAAATATAGGCTTCCAAAGCTCTTCGAGTGTCATACCCTCTAATGCCTTTAAATATTTATCCGCAACTTTTGGGCGTCCATCTGGAAATCTCTCGCCCTTCCATTGTGGTGTTAGTGCTATGGTATCTTCTACAATATTAAAATTCATCTACTTTTCACTCCCTTAAAGGTGCATTCCACCATCTACTATTAAGTCCGTTCCTGTAATATATCGTCCGCCTTCGCAGCAAAGAAGCAATACCACCCCCGCACAATCCTCAGCTTTCCCTGCGTAACCGCAAGGGATACCCTCATATATTTTTTTTGCATATTCCTTATCACTTAGTGCCATATCATTTCTAGGTGTGGCAATAACTCCCGGAGACATATTGTTAACAGTTATTCCCTTTGGAGCTAATTGTTTGGCCAAGTTTTTAACCATGCTCATTTGTGCCTCTTTTGTACTTGCATAAACAAGCATATCTTTATGTGGTTTATATTGTTGAACGCTTCCTACTGTTACAATCCTGCCCCAATTATTTTTACTCATATACGGCTCATATAATGATATAAGCTCTAGAGAAGACTTAAAGTTAACTTTTACTTGTGTGTCAAATTCCTCAGAGGTTATCTCATTCCAGGCTTTTCTATACTGAACAGACGCATTTAAGACTAAAATATCTATATCGCCAGTTTGTTCATACATTATTGTTGCACAATCATTCTTTGAAAGATCAGCCACAACGCAAGCTGCCTTATTCCCTATCTTTATAATATCATCACAAACGCCCTGACATTTTTCCATGCTACTGGAGCCATGAATAAACACTTTTGCTCCATAGCTTGCAAGGCATTTGGCTATGGCCTTCCCAATCCCTTGTGTAGACCCTGTAATAAGTGCTTTTTTACCAGTTAAATCAAATAAATTCATATAACCTCCTATTTACACTCAACTGTAAATTCGTCATACCCTGTTTTACTTAAATGGATTTGTTTTTTTGTTTCTTTTCCATTATGAATGACTGACAATTCATAATTCCCATAAAATCCTTTAAAATTAACAAAATCTGTCTTGCACTCTAACTCCAGGTTAGTTTTCCACTCTTTATTTATTAATTCATCTAATACCTTGTAGGATGGTTTTTCAGAAAAATCACTTCTTGTAAGTCCGCTCTTAAAAACATCCTCACCCCAACCGTGCCCTTCAGAAATCGCACAATTATCTCCTAAATTCCAATAAACAATAGATTCCATATTTTTATGACTAAACCAAATTCTATAAAGGTTTTTAAGTGTTTCAGCCTGCATCTCATCACCATTTTCCCCACAACCCGGAACAGTAATTTCAGATACACAAAGTGGTTTATTAAACCCTCCATAACAGTCCATTACATTATATAAATATTTTGGATTATACTCCTTTATTGTAGCCTTATATAAATCCTCATTTTGAAGGAATATATGATACTGCAATCCTATGGTATCAACTCTGCAACCCTTATTCAAAAGTTTTTCGATAAGCATATAATAGGGTGATACTTCCTTTTTAAACTCAGCCCATGCACCACCAGTTTCATTTATAATAAGCTTGCTGTCACAAAAAAACCTATCGGCTTGTTTAAATACCCATTCAGTGTAATCTCCACCCAGAGGATTAAAATTTCTGTAGTGACTGCTTTTTTTGTTTGGTTCATCATTTAAAAGTGGAACAGAAGTTACCTCGTTTACACAATCAAAGCTTTTTATTACACCATCATATCTTTCTGCAATTTTTTTTAATCTTCTTGTTAAATAAGGCTTCATTTCTTCATAATCCTTAGGCAACCAGTCAGGCACCATTGCAGCCCAATATAGGGGATGTCCCTTAACTTCTATATTGTTTTCCTTGCAAAATTCCAGAACTAATTCAGGTGCTGGGCGACGGTCTATAAACTCGCTGTCCTTTTCAAATCTCATATTTCCCTCAGTTGGCTCGAATTTATTCCAATAGAAAGGTGCAACTGCTAAGTTGAATAATTTTTTAAATTTTTCTTCATACAAGTTATTTTCTTCCTCTGTAGCAAAGCCTTTTAACTTAAATATATTACATCCAAACTTAAAATCATGGGATGTTTGATTGATTTTGATCTTTACGCCACAAGCAGGCTCACCATTTTCATCTGCAAAATTAATCCTTGCATATCCCTTTCTATTTGATTCAATTCCAAGTCGGATTTTATCCTCCATATATTCCTTTTGTTCATCAAAATTTTTGAACAGTCTATCCCTATCTATCATCATAATAATTTACTCCTTTACATTTGCCTCTAAATTATGTTCTAACAACCAAGCGTACAGTTCGTCATTATGAAAAGTTTTTTCCCAACTATTATGTTTTACATCAGGATAAATAGTAAGTTTTGCATTCCCACCCTTTTTATTTACAGCATTCACCATTTTAATGCTTTCACTAACACAAACCACATCGTCCATTGCACCATGAAATGCCCATATGGGTGTATTTTTAAGTTTCTCTGCATTCCAATCCATTCCTCCACCACATACAGGTACAATAGCGGAAAAGATTTCAGGCTTTATCATAGCAACCTGCCAACAAGTATATCCACCCATACTAACACCACTTAAATACACTCTGCTTTTATCCACGTTTTTGTTATCAACCATAGTATCAATAAATTCAAGCAATTGTTCCATAATTTCAAACCATGTATCAGCAAAGCATTGTGGTGCAATTACTATAAATGGCAATTCTTTACCATTTTCAATTTCAAATAAGGGTCCCGCTTGTTTAAGGAGACTTAAATCTTCGCCTCTTCCACCTGCACCATGGATATGAATAAGTAGTGGGTATTTTTTATTTTTATCAAAATCCTTTGGGAATGAACTTATATATTTTAAATTTTTATATGCCTTTTCTTCCATAACATTAACTCCAAGTTCTATCATTTGACCATTCCTTATCCCATATTTCCGTGCTTTCCCATTGACCACTATATTTATCATGAATATGCCCCGCTATTAACTCTTCGTTTAAAGATTCAATTCCAAGCCCTGGTTTACTCGGAACTGTTGCAAATCCATTTTTAATTAGTGGATTATCAATCCCTATTGCAAGATCGTTCCACCATGAAACATCTGAGGAATGGTATTCAACCGCAAGTACGTTTTGGATAGCCGCAGCGCAATGAATCGCTGCCATGCATGCAATGGGGCTTTCTGCCATATGTATTGCCATTGCAACGCCATATTTATCACACATATCACCAAGCTTTTTCATTTCCATTGCTCCTCCAATAGTTAACACGTCTGGATGAACGACGGATACGCCACCCTTAGACATTAGAGGTTCAAAGTTTTCGTGTAAATAAATATCCTCACCTGTACAAATTGGAATTGTTGTTGCATTTGCAATTTTAACAAATTGATTTGTATAGTTCCAAGGTGCAACATCTTCCATCCAAGCAATATTATATTTCTCTATTCTTCTTGCAAATTTTATACACTCTTCAATACAAACGTGACCGAAATGGTCAATAGCAAGTGGTACTTCATATCCGATTATATCGCGCACTTCTTTTACGTAGTTTTCTAAATAATCCAAACCCTTTTCAGTTATATGCATACCTGTTGCATGGTGTGGAATAGTGAATGTTTCATAGTTTTTACCCATCATCATATCAAAATCAATTGAGCCCTTTTGATGATTAATTGCCTTTGCTGAATATTTCTTAATATCCTCTAAAAAACCAACAGGAGCATTTATCATGCCAGGTTCATCAAACATTAATTCAATACCTAAATCCATTTTTAAAAATGTAAAACCTTTATCCATACGATTCTTCAAGGCCTTCCCCATATCTGTACCTGTGTGTTTACCATCAACGTCAGTGTCACAGTACATTCTGACCTTATCTCTAAATTTACCGCCAAGCATTTGATAGAGAGGTACTCCGTAAGCCTTCCCTGCCAAATCCCAAAGTGCAATTTCAATACCGGAAACACCGCCTCCTTGGCGGGAATGACCACCAAATTGTTTTATTCTTCTAAACAGTTTATCTACATTACAAGGATTTTCACCAATCAATCTGCTTTTAAGCATTAAAACATATGTAGCAGAGGATGAATCTCTAACCTCGCCATATCCTACTATATCTTGGTTGGTATAAATCTTAATTAATAGGCAATGTTTTGGTGCACCATCAATATTCGTTATCCTAATATCGGTTATTTTAAGCTCTGATGGATTAGAATACATATAAACATTAGCACTAGCATCTTCAAAAATATTATTACTCATTAACGTACCCCCTCGTATAAAACAATTGTGTTAACACACTGTTTTTATATTAAAAAACAATGACACCTTCTATCTGATATAATTGTTGTATCTAACCTCAACAAAAATCCCAAAAGAAGGTGTCATTGTGAGTACAATTATATAAATATTAGTTACATATAATCAACTACTACTGTCCCTTTTATCTTATTTCTTTATTTTTGGAAATTCAACATTCATTTCTTTTAGGATGTCATCTCCACCCTGGCTAAGAACAGTTTTATAAAAATCATCCCAACTCGCTACTGTCGCTCCACCCATAATAACTTTTGTCATCTCGTCAGAGATCATTTTATCAAGCTTAGCAGCGTTTTTAGTTTTTGCGTCAATGGCTTTGTTGAACAATATTGGCATAACCTTTAGATTTTCTGGAATGGTATTTATTTTAAGATAAGCTTCTTTCTGCATTGGTTTTCTACCTAATCTAGCATTGAATATTTCCTTTTTAACATCCTGTTCTCTACCACCAAGATTAAATAGAATTGATACAGCTCTATCTTCTTCATATGCAGGTTGTATAGGTTCATATCCACCAGTAGCAACAGTTTTATAGTCTACCCCTTCTGTTCCAAGATTCAAGTATAAATTGTTTGATTTTTCTAATGTCCAATTTATATATTTAATAGCCTCCACTGCATTCTTAGAAGTTTTAGGTATAAAAACTGTTCCTTCAGGTACACCTTCATCCCATGTTATTCCTTGCTTTCCATCCTTACCTTTTAATGAAGTCATATAGTCAATTTTAACATTTAGTGAAGTTTTCTTAATTGTTTCCAATGCTGTTTTATAACCTGACTCTCCCCATTCCAATGTAGCAACAACACTTCTTCCTTGAGTAAACTTCTCCATGAAGCTGCTTCCTCCACTAACTGCGAATTCCTTATCTATAAGACCATTCTTATATAAGTCAGCCATATATGCAAGATAGTCCTTCATTTCCTGACCAGCATATTTATCAACCACTTTACCATTTTCAGCAACATATTGTTGAGCAAGTCCAAAGGCTCCCATTACTACATAATTCTTCGGACCTTTTATAGTCCACACAAGATTCTTATCCTTACCTACACCTGCAGGATCCGTATCTTTCACTAATTGTAAAAAAGTTTTAAATTCTTCTGTTGTAGTAGGAATTTTAGTTTTCATTTTTTCAACTAGGTCCGTTCTAAATGCAGGTCCGTCCCAATTATAATAAACACCCATGCTTGAAACAACATACTTCTTACTATCAACCGTTGTTCTATCAAGGGTTCTCTGAGTCATAGATTCTTTTATATTAGGTCCATATTGCTCTATTAGTGGAGTAAGATCTGTTAGTAACCCTGATTTTATATACCTATCAATGTCCCCTGGACTATTAAGATTAATTATATCGTAATCGGCTCCACTGGACATAAGTAAGTTTAGTTTATCCACAGCTCCTGTGGCAGGTAACATATCATATTTCACTGTATAACCAGATTTCGCTTCAAGATCCTTAGCTAATTGCATAGTGTTATAATCAATTTTATTGTAAAGTAATAGTTCCTTTAAAACAGGTTTTGTTTTAGTTGTTTCTGCAGCTTTCGAAGATGTTTCTACAGCCTTTTTTTGACACCCTGAAAACATTGATACTGATACAGCGCAGCAAAGCATTATTGTGGCGATTCTCTTAGATAATTTTAACATGCGTTTATTCCCCCTTAAATATTTTATATATTATTACATAATTACCCTTTAACGGATCCTATCATGATTCCAGTGATAAAATACTTCTGTACAAAAGGATATACTAAAAGTATTGGCAAAGTGCTTACTATAATTGTGGCAGCTCTGGCCCCCTCTGCAGTAAAGTTTGCCACCGCATCCATATCTGTTGGTTGTTCTATGCTTGTGGCGAGCATTATTATATCTCTTAAATAAAGTGGCAGCGGCTTTAGAGCACTATTGTTAATGTATAGCATAGCCTCAAACCAAGAATTCCAGTTTCCAACTGCTGTAAATAGAAGTATGGTCGCTATAATTGGTTTTGATAATGGTATAACAATTCTAAATAAAATTGTTAAATTGCTTGCTCCATCAAGTCTGGCAGATTCTTCAAGACTTTCTGGTATACTTTCATAATAGCTTTTAACAAGTATTATATTAAATACATTCAGAGCGTTGGGTACAATTAGTGGTAACAATGAGTCCATCCAACCTAAATTTTTTATAAGCAAATAATTTGGTATCATTCCGCCACCGAAAAACATAGTAAAAATGAAAATCAAAAGAATAGGCTTTATTCCCTTTATGTGCTTTTTAGAAAGTGGATAGGCAGTAAGTACAACTATAAAAACCGAGAATAAAGTTGCTACCACAGTAAGAAATATCGAAATCCTAAAGGATGACTGAAATTCCTTACTAATAATAACGTATTTCAGACTATCCAAATTGAAACCCTTAGGGAATATTCCAACTTTACCGGATATAATCGCAGTGTTGGAGCTAAATGATTTGGCTACCACATTCAGAAAGGGTATCAAAGCTGTTATTGCAAATAAAGACATACCTATATAAGCTATACTGTCAATAATCCAATCTTCAGCGTGTTTTTTATACCTCACAAAAATCTCCTCCTACCATATACTTTTTCCTGTAATTTTTTTGCTTGCTAAATTCCCGCATATTACAAGAATGAATCCAACTACTGAGTTGAATATACCCACAGCCGTTGCATAACTATACTGCATTTCTCCGAGGCCCATCCTATAGACATATGTGCCTATTACATCTCCTACGCTATAAACAGTTGGGCTATATAAAAGTAATATTTGCTCAGTTCCTGCCTCCAGTACTCCTCCAAGTCTTAAAACCAAAAGTACAATTATTGTAGAAGATATTCCAGGTAAGGTAACATGGAGCATCTGTTTAAATCGTCCTGCTCCATCTATATACGCAGCTTCATATTGTTCTTGATCTACTCCAGCTATAGCGGCTATATATATTATTGCACTCCATCCAACTTCCTTCCATCCAGAAGTGAAAACAAGAACTCCTCTGAACATTTTTGGATTAGTTAAAAAAGATATGGAATCTAATCCAAACATGTTAAGTACCTCATTTACAAATCCTCCTGAAAATGCAAGTATATTTACAAATAAACCTGTTAAAACAACCCAAGATAGAAAATGTGGTAAAGTAATTATAGTCTGAATAAACTTTTTAAAATGCATTCTTTTCATTTCATTCATAAGTAACGCAACAATTATAGGAATAGGAAACAAAATTATAATTTTGTAAAAACTTATAATAAGAGTATTTTTGAAAACAACCCCAAAGGAAGCACTCTCTATTAACCGTCTAAAATTATACAATCCAACCCATTTGCTTCCTAATATACCAGCATTTAAATCGAAATCCTTGAAAGCTATTATAATTCCATACATGGGTACATACTTAAAAACTAACAATAAAATAAGTCCTGGTACAAGTAAAAGATATAAATCCATATTTCTTCTAAAAGTTTTAAATCTTTTTTTTGGTTTCACGTTTATTGGACTCAACGTTTTCTTTTTAGCCACAATATTATTGAGCACCCATATCACCTTCTAAATCTTATTTAGCATTTATGAAAACCATTTCATTGCTATAAATTCATCTTATCATATTTGAAGGACTCCTCATCATCAAATTATTGTCTAAATTGCAACATTTTTGACATTTTAAATAATTATAAAAAATGCTTCTATTACCAATATTTTAGCTCATTAAGCCCAAAATAAAATAATAGAAGCGTAACTTATGTTGTAATTAAATCAGTGGCTGGAAACGTAATATGCACTACGGTACCGATTCCTATTTGACTTTGATACTCCACCCCATATCTTTCTCCGTAAAAAAGTCTAATCCGATCCCTAACATTTCGTATTCCATAGCCACTAGCTGGGTTCTTTATATCCTTGCTCATTAACCTATCTATTCCCTCTTGGCTGATACCTACTCCATCATCTTTTACAAAAATATGAATAATGCCACTCTTTATTTCTCCAGTCAATATTATTTCTCCGCAGCTTTCAGGCTTTTCTAATATACCGTGTAATAGTGCATTCTCTATTATTGGTTGCAGAATCAACTTAGGAATTGAGTACTTTAAAATTTCCTCCGGAGCCTCCACAGTAAACTTGATTCCATTCATAAATCTTCTATTTTGAATCTCAAGGTAAGTCTTAACATGCTCTATTTCATCGCTAATGGAAATAACATCTCTTCCCTGACTAAGACTCAATTTATAAAACTTTGCTAATAATTTAATAAGTTCATCTACCTCTCCTACTTCATAAGTACTTGCCTTCCAATTAATCAGTTCTAGAGTATTATAAAGAAAATGTGGATTAATTTGAGCCTGGAGAGCCCTAAGTTCCGCATGCTTTATCTCTATACCCATTTTATATCTTTCCTCCATAAGTTCCTTCATACTATCAAGCATTCTATTAAAATTAATTTTAATTTCTGCAATTTCATCTGTTCCCTCCACCGTAACTTTTTGATCTAAATCACCCTGTTGAGCCTTTTTCATTTTTTTTAATAACTCAGTTATCCTATGTGTAAGATGCATTGATACATAGATTGCAATACCATAAGCTACAAAAGATAAGGCTAGCAAAGTTAATAAAGAATAATTTCTTAATATGACGCTATTCTTAGTTATCTTGTTCATAGGGACCACTGAAATCATTTTCCAATTTGATTCTCCTAATGATTTTGAATTAAAAAGCATAGGTTCTCCCTGAAACACTGACCTTTTTCCTTTTATATCCTGATACTTTACCAAAGATAAATCTTTGATAGTCTTAATATCTGTTTCAGTAAGGGTTTTTAATGAACTTACCACCAATTCACCATTCCCGTTGACAACTGCAAAAATATCACCAAGTTCTAAAGTGTAGTTTTGAAGAAACTCCTGCAAATCTGCTACTTTTGAGTCTACATAAACAGCTCCAATAATTGCACCAAAATGCCCATTTAATGCGCTATAATTTTTAATTATATTTATTGATGAAATCACATTGATTTTTTGTGTATTAAATTCGTATTGCTTATCATATGGCATTTTCCAAAATGCATTATCTTGCTTTTTAATCATATCAGCATAATCTCGATTAAATTCTGTAGTTTCCATACTAAAAATAGATGTATTTTCTTTGCTAAAGAAGAGTTTATCTGGCACAAACATACGTACTTTGTATATTCCCTGTTCATTATTCTCAAGACCCTTAATCATGCCAACAAGCTTATCCTTATATTGAATCTGGTCATAATTGTGTGTTCCATCGGATTCTTGTGTTAGAATTTCCTGAACTTGATTGTTGTAAACTAGAGAACTGGCAGCATTGCTCATATTTTCCATTTTCCTTTTAAAATCCGAAGCTGCTTGACCAAGCCCCATTTCGGAGATTGTCTGCATGTTTTTCCATGCAATATCGGAGCTTATTTTATATATTACTAAGGTTAAACTAGTAAGTGGCACTATAATTACAAATAAAAACGTAAAAAGTAATTTTTGTCGTATTTTTAATCTTTCAAAAATATAAGACAATGGGAATATAAACTTTTTTCTCATCTTTTTTCCATCCTTTTGTATTCGGATGGGTAATATCCATTAGCTTTTGTAAATACTATTGAAAAATAATTTGCATTATTATAACCCACTCTTTTAGCCACTTCCTCTAATTTCATGTCATAATTTCTAATAAGTTCTTTCGCAATTTGTAATCGAACCTCCTCGATGTAGCCATTAACTGTTTTATCTGTCTCTTTTTTAAAGAGCCTACACAAATACGAGGGGGTAACTTCAATTTTATCTGCTATCATGTTTAAAGTAATTTCTTCATTATAGTGTTCCTTAATATAATTTATTGCACTGATAATCTTACGACTCTTTCCTTTATGCTCTTCACCACTTCTAGAAAACATACTCATCTTCTCATAAATAAATTGAATCACTTCATCTAGGGTATAGTAGTTCAATATTTCATCAAAAGCCAATTCATATTCCTTAGATTCGTCCTCAAGCTTAATCCCTTTATCTATCATAGTAGCAGATAACCTACCTATAAGATTTCGAAGAAACACATATATGCTTCGCAAATTAATATTTTTTACATTTTTCCATTCTTCACATATTGATTTTAATAATTCAAGTGTAGCCTCAGCTTCTAAATTTTTAACAAGTTCGTAAATTTTCAAATCAATAACAGGCTCAACAAATTTCTTTATGTCATCAAAATAAAAAATATTGCCATAACCCTGTAAAAAATATTTATGTAATGTATTTTTCGCTATTTGGTATGAGGCTGTAGTGTTTTCTATTCCCCTTACTACTTTTCCAACGCCTACAGTTATAAGGGTTTTCTCTCCAAACAAATTTTCGAAATTCTGTTTTATTTCCTTAATAACACTAATTAATAATCCATTAAACTGCTCTGTTCTAGACGAGAGAAAAATGATTAATTGCCCATTTTGTGAAAATCCAAAGACATATTTTATGTCACTTCCATCTAGGCATTTTTCAACTATGTCAGACAATTTGTCTCTGTGATAATTATCTACCTTCAATTTATAGCCATTAAGTTTAAGCTGATTAAATTTATAAATCACTGAGGTGTAAATATCATTAATATTTAATCCAATTAAATCAAGATCGTATTTACTTCGTATATCCTTCAAATCAGGCTTACAGTTCATAAGTTCCAAAGCAAGATGATTTTTTAAAATTCTAATATTTTTTCTAGACGTCTTTATTAAATCATCCTCGTTATGTTTTCTTACATTTTCCTCTTTACATGTATCTACTGCATTACTAAGCGAAACTGATATTTCAGTCAAACTTAAAGGTTTTTCTACATAATCAACTGCTTTCAAATGAATCGCCGATTTTAAATACTCCTTATCGGTATAACCACTCATAAAAATTATTTTGCATTTTGGAAGTTCCTTCTGTATTTCTGTAACCATTTCAATGCCATTCATATGTGGCATTCTAACATCTGTCAAAATAACATGTGGTTGCACTCTTCGTGCTAGTTCAAGCCCTTCTATTCCATCCTTTGCTTCACCGCAAAGCTCCAAACCAAGGCTTTCCCATTTGATTCCCGCAATTAAACCTTTTCTTGTTGCAATCTCATCATCCACCAAAATTATTCTATACAATATTATCACTCCCCCCTGCTCTACTAAATATCATACTTTTAAGTGTTACTAAGTAATGCCCGCGAAAACCTTATGCGACATCAAACAACTCTTCTATCGATTCTACCCCTATACTTTAGTTTAAACAAATGATAACACATAAAAAAGGGGATGTCTCAAAATGATTAAAAAATCATTTTAAGAGACAGTCCCCTCCCCCTAGTTGCTGTATATTTATTATTTATATGCAAACACTATTCACATGAAAATTAACTTTAACCTAGCTAAGAATAATAATCATTATTTTAATTGAATATACTAACTATCAAATGAGGTGTTTAATTGATATCTTTTATAAGTAACCATACACTTGAAAGTATAAAATTTAAATTTTTAATCCTATACTTGCTAAATGTGACTGATATATTATTTACTATATTCCTTTTGTCTACGGGCTTATTCCTAGAGACCAATTTTTTAATGGAAAAAGCCGTACAAAGCTTACCTACTAGTTTTATGTTGAAAATCGTACTACCAGCAGTATTATTATTATGTCTATACATTAGAATGAAAAAAGCAAATGAAACTCAATTAAAGCAATCCAACATTATTATAAATGTTGCTATAGCAGCTTATTCGGTAATCAATCTTTGGCATTTAGTATGCTTTTTGCTATTAGGCATATCTCACTAAGCTGATAATTATTTTATACGCCCTTGTACAAGATAACAATTCCCCTCCTCTCGCTTATGGAATATAGGCCACTTTACCTCTTAAATGTGCAGATTTCGTGTGTTATACACTTGGAAGAGTTTGTTACAATATGCTATAATATTAGAAATACATTAAATAAATTCAATAAATTTTTAACAAAAGTTATAGGAGGTAAGTGAATGGAAAAATCAAAAGTATATTTTACAAACTTAAGAACAAAGCCGGGATGTAATCTATTAGATAAGCTTCAAAAACTTGTAATAGAGGCTGGTATAAAAAATATTGATTTCAAGGATAAATTTGTAGCTGTAAAAATTCATTTTGGAGAGCCAGGAAATCTTTCCTACATACGACCAAACTATGCTGCGAGTATTGTCAAACTTATTAAAGAACTTGGTGGCAAGCCTTTCCTTACTGATTCTAACACCTTATATTCTGGAAGAAGACATAATGCTATAGACCATATTGAAGCTGCTATGGAAAATGGTTTTAATCCTATTTCTGTAGGTTGTAACTTAATTATCGCAGATGGATTAAAGGGTGGGGATTATAGAGAAATTCCCATCAATCAAAAACATTGCAAAACTGCTAAAATAGGTTCAGCCATTGCTGATTCAGATATAGTTATTTCTATGACTCACTTTAAAGGTCATGAAATGACGGGCTTTGGTGGAACATTAAAGAATTTAGGTATGGGCTCAGGTTCTGTTGGAGGCAAGCTTGAAATGCATTCTGCATCGAAGCCTTTTATGAAAAAAAAGAACTGTGTAAGTTGTGGAATGTGCATTAAGAATTGTCTACATGAAGCAATTTCATTTGATGAAAATAAAAAAGCAATCATAGATTATGAAAAATGCATTGGCTGTGGCCAATGTGTTGCAGTATGTCGTTTTAACTCAGCAACAATAAAGTGGAATGAATCTGCTGATAGTGCTAATGAAAAAATTGCAGAATACACTTATGCTGTTATTAAAGACAAACCAAATTTTCATATTAGCTTCATTATGAATGTTTCCCCTAATTGTGATTGTTCACCAGAAAACGATGTGGCAATTGTTCCAGATATAGGTATGGCTGCTTCCTTTGATCCAGTAGCCTTAGATCAAGCCTGCGTTGATATGGTTAACAATGCAACTGCTTTAACTTCAACAGAGCTTTCTGATAGACATTATCACGAAGGACAAGATAAATTTTCTCATATACATCCTGATACAAATTGGAAAGTTGGTCTAGACCACGCAAAAGCTATTGGCATCGGCACTGACGAATATGAGCTAGTAATAGTTAAATAAAAAAGTTTTGTTTAACTAAATAGGCGAAATATAAAAAAGAAGAAAATCATTAAATTAAACTGGTACCTATAGGCTAGACACTTTTTTAAAAAGGGTTTGAGCTATAGGTACTTTTTGTATAATTTATATTATTTTTATATACTGGAGGTTAAGTTTATAGTTATGGATATGGGTTTAATATTTAAGGCTTTAATAGGAGCATTACTCGTAATTGTTATTCAGGTTATTTCAAAAACAAAGAATTACTATATAGCAGCATTAGTTCCGTTGTTCCCATTTTTCGGTCTAATTGCTTATTATATTGTTGGTACAGAAAGGGGGACAATTGTTTTAAAAAATACAATCATATTTGGAATGATGTCTTTAATTCCATATTTTATATTTTTAATAACATTATACTTTAGTATTAGGCGTTATAAGTTGGAATATTCTCTAATTATTGCTTCAATGGCATGGGTTGTCATTGCTATAATATTAATTATTTTTTGGAATATGCTTAAAATCGGTCAGTAACAGAGCATAAATATTTTTTCTTAGATTATGCTAACAAAAGTATATATTGCATAGAATGCATTTGAATAAGCCCTAGTAATTCAAATTTATTTTATTTACAGATGCGTATAAAATTCTCACAAGCCTGCCAAAATGGCATCCTTTGTGGACTGTCTAAAATAGTAACAGATTAACAAGTATGAAATTTGGACCAAGTGACTTGCAATACGAAACGCGGAAAATATTAAATTCCATTTAGAAATTCTTCTTTTGCGAATATAAAATCCTCGTAATGCCGCCAGGACGGCGGCATAGCGAACCCGAAGCAGGACGCTGAGTGTGAGCGCTAGAGAATTTTATATAAGCAAAAGATTAGAATTTCTTAATGCAATTTCTAGTTTTAAGTTCGTTTGCAATGCGCGTAGGAAAAATTTCATACTTTTTCATTTTTAATACTCAACATTCCTTAAAGATAGCCCTTTTGCTTTAGCCATTAAGCTATATTTTATTTCTGTATTTTCACTTAACAACGTTTCTATATCCTCAAGCTTAAGCTTCCCTTCACCTATATCTAAAAGGCTTGCTATAATAATCCTTACCATATTCCATAAAAAGTCATTACCATTAATTTCTATTTCTATCATACCGTTTTTCTCTGTTATATTTATATAATTAATAGTTCTAGTAGTAGATTTAGCATTTTCTGTTAAAGTAGAAAACCCCTTAAAATCATGAGTTCCAACTAAATATTCTGCCGCAATTCTCATTTCTTCTAAATTCAGTTTCTCTTCACTGTGATAAACATATTTTCTATTAAATACATTTCTTAATTCATCATTATTTATTTTATACACATAAGTAATTGATTTTATGTTAAATGCCACATGAAATCTTTCACTTGCTTCCACCATAGATTTTACTACTATATCATCTGGTAAAAATTCATATAAATAGTCTAACATTGCATCAATGCTTAAATCACAATCAGTATGAAAGTTTGCCATATAATTTTCAGCATGCACCCCTACATCCGTTCTTTCACAACCTGAAACCTCAATAGTTTCTCCTGCCATCTTAGATAATACACTCTGAATCTTACCCTGTACTGTTAAATCATTATCCTCTTGTTTTTGCCATCCTTTATATCTGCTTCCATCATATTCCAATATAATTTTTAAATTTCTCATTTATATCCGCCTCTAATTTTATTTGATTATTCATGGTTCAGTTTTAAGCGATTAGTTTTCAACCTATGAACACTTTAATTATAACTTTTCTATTAAAATAAAGCTATTACATTTTTAGAGGGTGGTGATACGAGTTAGACATCATTTAAAATAACTAATCAGTATATTAGTTGTATTTAAATGATGTCTAATTATGAAAATTAACCTTTAGTAGCACCAGAGGATAGCCCTTCTACAATATGCTTTTGCAAATATACAAATAGCAATGTAATTGGAATAGCAACTAAAATTGCACCTGCAGCGAATCTTGTAAACTGAGTATTTTGTTGCTTTTGAACCCATTCAAATAATCCCATAGCAAGTGTTTTCTTATTAGCACTTTTTAATATTATTTGAGGGAATATAAAATCAAACCAAGGTCCCATAAAGTTTGTAAGTGCAACTAATGTAATTATTGCCCTTGCTAGTGGCAATATTATTTTTATGAAAATAGTCATATTTGAAGCTCCATCTATTTTTGCAGCTTCGTCTAAACTTCTTGGAATCCCATCAAAATAACCCTTACACAACCATGTGTTATATGGTATCTGTCCACCGGCGTACACAAGTATTAAACCCCAATGACTATTTAATAATCCTAATTTACTTAGTAAAATAAATATAGCAGTCATAGCTCAACTCGTTTTGCATCAAGAATATTAATGATATACACTAAAATTACGAGAATTAAAATAGCAACTGCTATAAGACCTTCACTCATTAGAAAAATAGAATGATCACCTTTTACTACGCCATCCACAAAGTATTGTCCCTTAATTCCTAGTGTAATAAGCCGGTAATTGACCTTGAAAAATAAGTGAAATTAAGTAAAGTAACTATTTCTATAATTGCAAACATTATTCCCTTAAATATTTCTTTGTTAAATATTTGTCCGAGGCCCATAAAGAGCACGGAGAAAATAGTTGATTTTTTTGATCTTTTCATTTCATACCTCCTGCAATTAGACAGAGTTTTATTAAAAATTTAGTCATTTGCTATCTTGCAAATGACTAAATTCTATTCACAACTAATTATATTTATTTTTGCGCTGCTATTGCATCTCTAACAGTTTTTGCTGCATTTTTCAATGCCACATCAGGAGTACTCCATCATTCCACATTGATAACTAAACCACGCACACCGTGACATCAGTCGTGAGTTAGTGGTTCTTTACGATAGTAAAAATATTTTCACAATTTACAAATAGAATATAAGTTCGTATTATTTTTGCTATAATAAATGCATATGTAGGACATAATAATAGTAGAAAAGGAGGTGTTTGCATTCTTATAAATAAAACATTTGGGTGTTCACGGTTTATATATAACAAATATTTATCTGATAGAAAAGATTATTTCTCAAACAATAAAAAAATCTAAAATTGAATAATTACAAAGCTGAGGGTATGAACCCTCTTAAACATGAGAAAGATTTAGAATTCCTTAAGTAAGCAGATAAATTTGCACTAGAAGCTGCGCTTGAAAATGTAACTATTATATTGCTACTATAAGAGAAAATTCAGAAGAAAATATTAAGAAATATATAAATAGTAAGAAGGAAAAGTAGAAAGCGAGGTGAATATTCATTGGCAAAAAAAACAACTCCTAATTATGTTTTAACTCTTAGTTTAGATACAAATAATAGAGATGAAATAATCTTAAATAAAAGATTTGAAATATGTAGAAAACTTTACAATGCTATTTTAGGACTAGGGTTAAAGAAATTTAATGCTTTAAGCGAATTAAAGGTATACAAAAAACTAAGAAAAGAATTAGCAGAAATCAATAAATTATATTTTAAAGATGAAGAGAGTAAAAAATCTAAAATAAATGATGAACTAAGAAAAGAAAAATACAAAGAGTTAACTAATTTATTAGGAGAATACGGCATTAATGAATATTCACTTATAAATAAAATGACACCAATGTATAAATCATTTAATAAAAATGTAGATAATAAAACTGCTCAAGCATTAGCAAGTAGGGCGTGGAAAGCTTTAGAAAAGTTAATATTTAAGGATGCGCAAAAGGTTAATTTTATTAGATATGATGAATTAAAAAGTGTTGAAGGTAAATGGAATAAAAGTGGGATAAATTATAGAGATGGGATTATTAAATGGAATGGATTAAAGATTCCAGTAATTATAAAATCTAATGATTTTTATGCTCAAAAAGCTATTCAAGATAAAATTAAATATTGTAGATTATTGAGGAAATTTGTTAATGGTAAGTATAAGTACTATGTGCAATTAATAATGGAAGGTATACCACCAGTAAAATGTAATAAAGAAACTGGTGATATAAAAAGAAGTGTTGGACGTGGTAATGTTGGAATAGATATAGGAACTCAAACAATTGCAATATCGAGTAAGTATGATGTTAAATTATTAGAATTATGTCCTGAAATTAATAATATTCAGGGTATAAAAACTAAATTATCAAGAAAATTAGATAGACAAAGACGTGTTAATAATCCTAATAATTATAATAATGATGGAACTATCAAATTTGGTATTATGATTAATAAAAAGAAAGAGAAATTAACATGGGTTAAGTCTAATAAATATATTAGAACTCAAATGCAATTAAGGGATATTCAGAGGAAACAAACTGATATTAGAAAACAATCTCATGAAAAGTTAGCAAATTATATAATTTCATTAGGTGATAGAATCCTAGTTGAAACAATGAGTTATAAAGGATTGCAAAAAAGAAGTAAAAAAAACACAATTAATGCTAAGACAGGTAAGTTTAATAAGAAAAAAAGATTTGGGAAGTCTTTAGGAAATAAAGCACCTTCTAAATTAATAGAGATAATTAATAGAAAACTTAAATATGATGAACTGGAAATATTAAAA
>Ga0209125_1000590_pt1 | contig 44161 bp, 44 predicted proteins | sample BarGraIncub1131A_FD_184503 | JGI IMG/M metagenome (GOLD analysis project Ga0209125, IMG submission 184503) | Arctic peat soil microbial communities from Barrow, Alaska - Barrow Graham LP Incubations 11-31A (SPAdes) (version 2) | ecosystem: Environmental > Terrestrial > Soil > Wetlands > Peat... | reverse complement strand
ATCACGGACTTCCACAATACCGATGGGATCAAGTCCGTTTATGGGTTCGTCCAAAATCAAAAGCTCTGGATCATGCATAATGCCATTTGCAATGCCCAGTCGCTGTTTCATACCAAGCGAATACTGCGAGAACAGTTTTTTATCCATATAAGACAGCCCCACCACATCCAATGCATTCTTAATGGCATCGCGGGTGGGTATTCCACGGAGCCTTGCAATAATTTTAAGGTTTTCCGTTCCAGTGAGGTTAGGATAAAAGCCCGGTGATTCAATCAGGCTGCCAATTCGGGAAAGAATTTTCTTTTCGCTTTTATGAATATCTTTTCCGAAAATGCGTACTTCCCCAGCTGTAGGATTCGTAAGGCCCAATAGCATCTTCATAGTGGTAGTTTTTCCCGCACCGTTGCGTCCGAGCAAACCATAAATTCTGCCTTTCTTCACATGGATGCTTAAATTGGCGACACTTTTTTGCTGTCCGTACTGCTTTGTCAAATTATTTGTTTCGATTACAAAATCGTTCAAAATATAAATCCCTCCTTTGTCTTTATAAATTTGATTTTATCACCCCAACCTTGCATAAACCTTGCAGGAACCTTGAATTAACCTTGAATCTAATTAAAGCAGCAAAAAACCTGCCTTTCAGCAGGTTTTTTCATCAGCCAGTGGAAATTGTACGATGAACTCCGTTCGTTGATACTGTTCGCTTTTGACTGCAATGGAACCACCCATCTTTTCCACAAGCTCCTGCACGATTGATAGTCCGAGGCCACTTCCTTTTTCAGAACGTGCCATATCGCATTTATAGAGCCGTTCAAAGACATGTGGCAAATCCTGTTTGGGAATTCCCGTGCCGTCATCTTCAACAGAAATCATTACATTAGCGGCAAGTAGGGAAACTGTGATTTCGATGTGAGTTGCCTGACTATGGGAGATCACATTTTGAATCAGGTTGTTCAGAATACGGTAGTAGGCATCTGTGTCCAAATTGACCTCGATGCGCTTTTCGGGGATGTCAATGTCGAAATCAAGACAGGTGTCCTCGAAAATCGGAATCCAGTCTTTGAGAAGGTTTCTGGTGAGTTCTATAAGCTCTACTTTCCGAACCGTAAAGGTTTCTTCATTGGAATTGAGTTTGAACCATTCAAACAGCACATCTATATAGTCCTTCATATCATATGCCCTCAAACGGGCGGTTTCGATATATTCTTCCCGCTCTGCACCGGCTACAATGCCTTTCTGCGCCGCATCCAAATATCCAATAAGGGTTGTAAGCGGAGTGCGCACGTCATGAGAAAGACTTGTCATCAATTGTCTATTCGTTTCCTCCGCTTTTTTCAAGTCAATAACCTGTTCTCTAAACTCATGAACAATATCATTCATTTTATAGCAAATGATAGAAGTCATATCGCTGGGTTTCGCCAGTATTTTTCGATTGCTGTTGCCTTGTACGATGTCATCAAGCGTTTCTGAAATAACATTTAGTTTCAACTTTACATTGTGCATTTTGCGGTAGAGTAGCATAGTGGAAATGACAGCTACAATAACAATAACCAACGCAGCCACAAATAACGGAAGACCTACATAGATTCCATCCATCGTTAGACCTCCCGGCTAAAGCGGTAGCCTACGCCTTTGAGCGTCTGGATGTAGGTCGGATTGTTTGGATCAGGCTCGATTTGCTTTCGTAGTTTGCTGATATATCCCATGATGTTGTTGTCATCATAGGCATATTGTTCCTGCCATATTTCTTCATATATCTGCTGCTTAGTCAGAATTCTGCCCTGATTTTTTGCAAGGTAGCAGAGAATGTCAAATTCCTTTGGGTGAAGCTCGATTTGCCCATCTCCAATGTGAACAATCCTGGTGTCCAAGTCGATAGTAAGATTCTGAAAGGAGAGCTGATTAGGTTCCTCGCTAGGACCGTTGTTTAAGATTGTATATCTGCGAATCAAAGACAAGACGCGGGCGATAAATTCTTCGACGTCAAAAGGCTTCGTCAGATAGTCGTCAGCACCGGAACGCAGGCCATTTACCTTGTCGGCACTGGCAATTTTCGCAGTAAGCATCAACACCGGAACAGCGCTCATTTCTCTTATTTTTTGGAGCACCTGAAATCCGTCCATTCCCGGCAACATGACATCCAAAACAATGAGGTGATAGTTATCTTGTGCTATCCGATTTAAGCCGTCCGTTCCGGTATGGGCAAGATCAGCGGTTAGGCTCTCCTTTTCTACACATTTTTTAAGTAATTGACATAGTTCTATGTCATCATCAATAATCAAAATATTATTTTGCATACCATGACCTCCATCATTTATCAGCGACCTGTTGTACCGAAATATAATCAAACATACTTAATCCTCCAAAAGTTATGTTAAGGTCATTATATACGCAGAACCGAATAGAATCAAGTGCGGGAGCCGATTAGGGTTTGGAGCAATTTGCTGGTTTGTCAATGCTTTTTTATTGTTATTTTGATTAATTTAAAAGTTAAAAATTTTATTGTATGGGTCTCGCCAACATTTCTCTGAATCACACTAACAGAAATTTAAAAACAACTTCAAGCTAAGGAATATCAAAAATCATACTAATTCAAAAACAACATGAAAAGGCATTACTGCCTTTTCAGTTGATTAACTACATAATTTCTTTTATTTTTCCAAATCTTTAATTAATTTTCTTATATATAACTTTTTATAAACTAAATAAAACACTATCTGGGAACAAAAATATATGAGACTAATTATAATGGAATACGTTAAAGTAACCAACCCTGCACCTTGTTTCACAGGCAAGCTATAACTATAGAAAGCTGCTACAAATGTTGATAATATGAAAGGTAGAAAAAATAATACTTTCAATTCTTTTAAAATAAGTCTAGACACTTCGTCATTAGTAATTCCTAGTTTATATAATTTTTTATATTTTACCTTTTCATTTTCATACTCTGTTAGAAGTTTGAAATGCAATATTACAGCAGACGAGAGAAAAAAAAGTATTCCTACATAACTGCATAAAAATAACGCATATGACCCTGATTGCTTTTTATCCAGATAATCTCTTATTTTTGATGTTGGCTTAAACATTAGAATATCGTCATTTATATTATCAAAAAACTGTCTTGTATTTTTCCTGTTATATGTCTCTAATTTGCTCTGGATCTCTATTGAAACATCTTCTGTTTTACGCCAGTCTGTGAAATCCATAAGCTTAATTGTTCCCAATTCGTTCTGATTAGAAATAGTTCTTATACTTTGGTAGTCTTTTTTATTTAGAATAACATAATGTCCATTTGTAAGTATTGGAAGATTGTTAAATAACACCTTCGTAATTTTACCTTTAGGCTTATAAGTATTAGTACCAGTTTGGGTCGCTATATCAAGGCTACTCATTTCGGTGGTGTCATGTGTATATCCATCATCTTTTATTATTTGAAATAGTGAAATAAAACATCCTTCTTCAACTTTAATATGTGTTCTTAAATTTGTATTCAGATTTTCATCGCTTAAAATTGTAATGTATGGTTTTGATATAAACTCTATTGTTTTTAAAGAAGTAAGTGAAGTCTCAGAATTATTTAAAATATCATTAAGAGCAGAAGTCGCAATTTTATTTTTGTCAAAAATCTGAACATATGCTATATCATAAGGATTGTATGCACCAGCTATCCTTTGAGCATCGGATATAAGTATTACTCCAATAGTGCTCATAAATATTGTGATTGTAACAAATAAAGTTATTATAAAAAGAATTTTCTTTGTTTGACCCAAAGTGTGTTTCAGATTAGTTATGAATAAAAGATTTTTATAAATTTTATACCCAAAGTAATTAGTTACCTTTAAGTAAAGCATAACTATGTTTGAGATAAAAAGATAAATTCCGACGAAGATTACTACCATGCTTCGTAATAATACTGATGAATTTTCTACACCATTATTAATTATCATATCAAAACAAGCTATTCCTATGAATATGATTCCTAACACGCTCCAAATTGGACTATTTAGAAAGTTATTATCTTGTTTTCGAGTGGCTTTTAAAAGACTTATAATTTCATACCTAAATGAATCTATAAATGCCTTTATTATTACAAGTGAATAAAGTCCTGTGAAGAATACTATAGTATATATGTAACTTTGGATTGATATAGAAAAAGGTATTCCATTAACATCAATTATTTTAAAAATTAATATATAAAATAACTTTGAGAATATCGTTCCAGACACTAATCCTGTAAGCAAAGAAAAAATTGCTATTAATCCATTCTCTAGAAACATTATTCTCTGTATGTCTTGAATTGTCATGCCTAAGACCATAAAAAGTCCAAATTCCTTTTTCCTAAATTTAATAAAAGAACCCTGAGCATAAAATATAAAAAAGATTGAAAAAAGAATGACCATTACGCCAGGTGCAATCATATTGCCAGTAATAGCATAATTTATATTCGAAGGATTCATGAACTTTTTATTTGTATAGATTGTAGAGTAAGTAAAGAAAACCATTATAGAAAAGCTATTGCATAAAAAAAATAGCAAATACCTTCGCAAATTAGCTTTAAAAATCTTCAAAGCTATTTGGTTAAAGGTCATCTTTGTCACCCCCGATTACTGCAAGGCATCCTAAGATATTATCAAAAAAATCCTTTCTAGTACCTTCTTTTCTAATTTCCATATTAATAAGACCATCCTTTATGAAAATTACACGGTTACAAAAGCTGGCAGCAAAAGAATCATGTGTTACTATTAATATGGTATTTTTATCTATGATATTTAATTTTTCAAAGCAGTTCATTACATTCTTTGAAGATTTGGAATCTAGGTTTCCTGTAGGTTCATCAGCAAATATCATATCTGGATTATTTATTATAGCTCTACTTATAGCTGCTCTTTGTTGTTGCCCTCCAGAAACAGTATAGGGATACTTTCCCATAATATCTGCTATATTAAACATCGACATAACTTCATTTGTCTTTCTTTGAATATCTTCAGGCTCTTTGCTGTCAAGTATCATCGGAAGCATGACATTTTCTTTTAGCGTAAGACTATCTAATAGATTGAATTCTTGAAAAACAAAACCTAAATGCTGGCGCCTAAAGAGTGCTAATTCATATTTTGTCATCACATTTATGCTTTGCCCCGAGATTTCAATGTCACCAGAGGTAAGTTTATCTATCCCACTTAGGATATTTAAAAGTGTAGTTTTTCCACTCCCAGAAGGTCCCATTATGGCAACAAATTCACCGTTCTCAATAGTAAGACTAATACCATTAAGGGCCTTTGTAGAATTTGATTTCCCCATTCCTTTATAAATTTTAATCACATTACTTGCATTTAAAACTGACATCTATATGTCCTCCTAAAAATCAACCAACTATTGCTTCTTATAACTATTTTAAATTATAGATATTAGCAATGGTTACTTTTATTTTATTTTGTAAATGTTTAATTCAAGTTTCATTATTTTAAAGCCCTTATTCCGCAAATATTCTTTGGCTCTTATAGATCTTATGGCATGTACATGTTATAGGTGATGATGGTGAAAAAATTCCAATGGAAATTCCATATATTTATCGTGCCTAATTTAATGCCTCAAATTACAAGATGCTCTAATTATAACATATACTAGAAAATTAATTAAATACTTCCTCCCCACTGTAGATATTTACTCAAAAGCACAAGCTGTATTGTATACAACTTGTGCTTTTGAGTAAGATTTATATATATATTCTTATACTATCATTGATTTTTTGTTTCAAAAAATCTTTTTGAAACCCCTCATAAACTAATGAATTTTCATATATTTTTTTTATTTTTTCTCTTGAGATACCTAGTTTTTTGCTCAGGACCTTGTCTACTCGCAAACCAAGTGAATATTCACATGTAATATCTATAGCAATTTTATTTCTTTCATCAAAATTACTTTGAAGCATATTTATATCCTCGCCAACAATCTCATACTCAACATTCTCAAATTCTAGCTTCACCTTATTTTTATTATGTATAGCTATATCAAACCCATATTTTTTTGCTAGTTCTTCGTCATTATTTAAAAATAATTTATATTGTGTTGAATCTATATCTGTATGACTTATCCTTTCATATATAGCCATATTCCATGTTGATTTGCATTTTTCGCATTGGTAAATAAGCCATATATCTAACTTGCTTTTATTTGCATTCACCCTAAACTTTTGACTATTTTTAAAACAAGCATTGTTTCCGCATTTCGGACAATTTCTTTTTACCATAGGCGTTGTTAGGGCAATTATTTTCCATTTTACATTTTTACAATAGTTCAATTTGCTCCTCCTAATAATTATTCCTAGGATTATGCAAAGACTATTTCACAATATTAACTTTATCATGCATAGCCTCTGCTAAGCACAAATATTAAGTTTCCTCATACAACTCCCCCCTCTCAATCTCTTTAATATTATACTAATTCCCATTTGAATTAACCACCTCATCTTCTATTAAGAAATGAAAATGAGCCTGAATCAAATTATTTGATTCAAGCTCATATTATATAAATTTTCATTTTTTTTATTTAAGATAATTCTCTGAATACTTTTTTCTGATAAATAATATTTATCTGCAAGTACTCTCACTGTATAACCGTTATTATATTTTTCATAAATATCCACATTTCTAACAGCCAACTCTTTTTTAGTACTTGTATTTTCTCCCCAGTTTTTTTTGTTTATTTCTTTTTTAGGTATATAAATATATTCACCATCAATGTAATCTTGAATTAGCTCTACCAAATCCATTGGTAACAACTTTGTTGCCTTAATATAGCTCATTTTGCGCCTCCTAATTAATTTTCTTTAGGATTAGCAAAGGCCATTATTTACAAATTTAATTCAAAATGCAATAGCCTCTGCTATGCATTTGTAACATATGTTCTCATATAAAATACCTCCTAAGTAAAGATTTTAAAAATCCGTTCCAAAGTTAAAAAACTAAATGCTGTTGTTTTGTCATCATTAATGAATCCAGTTTCTTCTTCTTTAATATTCCACTCAGAATAATTTACTTTTGGGAAAAACACCTCAGCATCATATTCCTTATGCACTTGTGTTAAGTGTATTTTATTGCAATAAGGTAGTAATAACTTATAAATTTCTCCTCCGCCCATAACAAAATATTCTTTGCTATCATCTAAAGAAGCAAATAATTCTTCCTTAGAATTGAAGACCGTTACTCTTTCATCATTTACTACAAAATCTTTATTTTTAGTAATAACAATATGGTGTCTACCAGGGAGAATACCAGGAAGTGACTCAAATGTCTTTCTTCCCATTATAATAGTGTTTCCACCTGTAATTTGTTTAAACCTTTTTAAATCTTTTGAAAAATGCCAAAGTAAGTTATTATTCTTTCCTATAGCGAAATTATCTCCAATTGCAGCAATGCATGTAAGCATTATACAGCCACGCTCCCCATATTTATTTTCCCAAGGTGCTTATAATCTATAAGTTTAATATCATCAGGTGTAAAATCATAGAAATTTTTAATTTCCGGGTTAATCCATATCTTAGGAGCATCTAAAGCTTCTGATTTTCTTGAAATCTGTAGCTTTAAACCTTCAATATGATTTTCATATATATGGGTATTATTTATGACATGTGTAAATAATCCTGGTTTAAGTCCAGTCACTTGTGCTAACATGTGAACTAATACAGCATATTGGGTTGTATTAAACGGAACCCCTAGTGCTGTGTCACCAGACCTTTGTACTAACATACAGTTAAGTCTTCCATCAGTTACATCCCAAAGTGTTAAAAAGCAACAGGGTTGAAGCGCCATCTGTGAAAGGTCTTCTATATTCCACAAATTCATCATCATTCTTCGATCTTGCGGATTATTTTTTAAAGCCTCAATAAGTGTGTCAATTTGATGATACTTAGCTATTTGATAACCATATGCCTTTCCAATTGTTCCATCTTCTAAAGCCCATTCATCCCAAATATGCACATTTTGCTCTTGAAGTTTCTTAACATCATTACTTTGGTCTTTAAAAATCCAAAGCAATTCTTTTACTGCTGTTTTAAAAGCAACAAATTTAGTTGTTAATATTGGGAATTCTTCTTCTAAATCAAATTGCATAATTTGATGTGGGAGTTTGTAAGTTGCAACCCCAGTACGGTTTTGGGCATAATATCCTCTTTTTAAAATCTTCTCAACTATTTTTAAATATTGTCTATCCATTTCATTTAACATAAGTTATCTTTAGCACGAGAGTGTACAAAAGTACCCAAACCTACTAAATACTCACTTCCTTTTTAACTATTCTTTTGTGTATACACTACTTATAATTCTTCTTTAAATATAACATAATTCACAGTTAAAATATATATTTCTTCATAGGAATAAGTTTAAACAATCTCCTCCAGTAGTTCCATCCCTGTCAATAAATACGGCCTCTATAATGTTTCCCATCTTTTTTCCTGACTTTTGTATTCCCTATACGTTGGCATTACTCCTATGACTTTATCTATATTCGATTAAACTTTAATAAAGATAATAAAGCCTCAAGGGTTAGGATTCCCATCCATTCAATCTTAGCAATTTCCCATTCTTCTAAATATTTGCCCCACTGCCATGTAGGCAATATCTTACCATCTTCTTCAAGTCGATCTATTAAATAATCCAAGTTTTGATCTATGAATTTACACTCAATTCCAAAAAAGTTCTTAGAATCTAAGTTTATAAATTTTAATGGTGTCGGTACATAATTTATCCACTCAGATTGGTTTATGTTAACTAATTTAGAAACAGCTAATTTTAGTGTATCTACAATTCGGCTAGAAAATTCTTCGTCTAGAGCATTATACATATGAATATAACTTATTATTTCATGTTCTGAGTTAAACTCTGTACGTTTATTCAAATTAGTTATAGCATAATTTCTTAAAGAATAAATATCTAGGTTATTGAGGTATTTTTTATACTTATAAACATAGCCTATCAATTCAGCAGTAGGATTTCCCCATGAATAATCAATAACTGTCATATTTATATCATTTTTAAATTCCCACCAAGGTGCATGAGGATAGTTGTTAACATTACTTGGAACACTATACCAACCATTTCTATTACTATCAAAAGTTATCTCAAGATATTCAACAGCCTTTGCAATCATATTTTGTGCCCTATCACTATTATCTAACTTACTCAAATATCTTAAGCCAATCGATGTTGCCATTGGTGAGGACTTTATAAGTTTAAAATCGGGTTCTATCCCTTTACCAAAACCTCCATCTGTGTTCTGAAATGCTTCTAATGAATCTAATATATCATCACCACTTGAATCATTAAAATAATAATTGAATATAGATTTTTCCAATGGTCTAGCGTCTGTATCCATATAGCTATTTAATTGTTCAAAAATAGTTTTTGATAACTTTTTCATTTTTATTTCTCCTTTTTTGATTAAACATATTTATCTTATATAAGTGAGCTAATGACTGATGCTTTGCTTCTACTTGTTCATCAATCCACTTATATACATGGTTCATTTCTCCTACATAATCATCATTGATTTCAAAAAACTTCGCATTATTATCCTTGCAGAGTTCTTTGATTTGCGAATGGAGTTCAATAAAATTATCTAGGTTCATATAATCTTCACAGTACTTTTGTTCTATCTCACTTCTATGCTCAACGATTCCTGAATCAAAATGCTTCTCAAGATAATCCTTTGAAAAGCCTATATATAGAGCAATTATCTGTTCTAAATATTCACGTTCAAAATCCCTAATATGCTCTGGCGGTAAATAGCACCCTTCAATTATAATGTGTTGTCCATTCTCAATATTAGTCTTTATAATACCCTTTACTATTGGCCACAGTTTATTTGTAAGTTCATCATCACCGTCAGTTGCAGAAAAATCACAATATTTACTTCCACGAATCAATCCCATTTTTATATGGTCTATCGACAAATATGGAATCTTATACTTTTCAAGTAATTTTTGAGCCATCACTGTTTTTCCTGTGCAACTAACCCCACCAATTAAAATAACCATTGTTATCTCCTTTTCCTAATAAAATATCTTTACCGCAATATTTTATTAGGATGACATATCCCCGCTATTCCTATAACGGTATTGAGTTCCTTAATATGAGACCATGTCAATTGTTGCGACAGTGTAGCGACAATTTCCTGTTTTGAAAAAGCTTCATAAAATTGAACCATTCTAAACAGATTACTCCTACTATATCCATTCCCATAGTTATATGTTAGTTCTTTACTTAAATTGTCTACTATCTGTTTCCCGTATTCGGCCCTTTCTTTTTTTATAATATCTTCTTTTATGGTTCTCCCAATGTTCCAATATAAATTTATAAGTTCAGTATTAACAGACCTATAAATTTTTTCTTTAGTGTTATCTATTAATCCAGCTATATCATTATATAGTAATTTTGCTGCATAACCCTCTACTAATTTATCATCCATATTATTTACACCTTCTTTAATAAAATATTACCTAAATCTATAAATGTACTGTTGTAATTCTCTCTTTATTATCATGACTTTATATCATCGACTGCGCAACTGTAATATTAATTCCATTATTTTAGGTATATTTAAATCTCTCTTTTTCTTTTACCCATTCACTTCGTGTACATTTATAAAATAAAAAACTGCACATTCTCACCTTAGATGAGAATGTGCAGTTTCTTTTACACTATTTGTCTTCATTGTATTTCTTTATATTTTTCCTCAAAATATTGCATACCCATAAAAAAGTTTTCCGGTTAAACTTTATTATAAATGGTCAATCTTTTTTATAAAGCTACATTAGTATTACGGGCGGCACCTTTTTTTATTCTACAGTTACAGATTTCGCTAAATTTCTTGGTTTATCGACATCGCAACCCTTTTGAATTGCCATGTAATAAGACAATAATTGTAGTGGAATTACTGAAATCACTGGTGCTAATATATCCATTACTTTTGGTATATAAGTTACAGAGAAAACTGATTTCTCAATTTCTGTGTGACCTACTGGAGCAAAAGCAAATACTTTTGCTCCTCTAGTAGTTATTTCTTTTATATTACTTACCATCTTGTCAAATACTTCTTCCTGAGTAGCTAGTGCTATAACTATAGTCCCTTCTTCCATAAGTGCTATTGGACCATGTTTTAGCTCTCCTGCTGGATAAGCATCTGAATGAATATATGATATTTCTTTAAGTTTTAGTGAACCTTCTAATGCTACTGCATAGTCAAGTCCACGTCCTATAAAGAACATATCTTTGTGCATATAAGTTTTTGCTGTGAATTTTTGTACAGTTTCTTTATTTTCCAAAACCTTCTCTGCCTTTTCTGGAAGTTCCATCATAGCTGTTTTAATTTCTTCAATTTCGTCATTGCTTAATGTTTCTTTGTTCTGAGCAAAGAACAATGCTATTATATACATTGCTATAAGCTGAGTTACATAAGCTTTAGTAGATGCAACTGCTATTTCTGGTCCTGCCCAAGTATATAGTACATCATCTGCTTCTCTTGAAGCTGCACTACCCACAACATTAGTCACCGCTATAACTCTTGCACCTTTTGACTTTGCAAGCCTTAAAGCTGACATGGTGTCTGCTGTTTCTCCTGATTGACTAATAACTATCATCAATGTGTTTTTATCCATTATTGGATCTCTATATTTAAATTCAGAAGCTATATCTAGTTCTACTGGTATTCTTGCAAGTTTTTCTATAACATATTTACCTACAACTCCTGCATGATACGCAGTTCCACAAGCTACTATATATATTTTATTTAAATTTTTAATTTGCTCTTTAGTTATACTTATATCATCTAGTGTAATTGGTTGACCTAAAACTATTCTTGAAGTCATAGTGTCTTTAATTGCCTTTGGCTGTTCATGGATTTCTTTTAACATAAAGTGCTCATATCCACCTTTTTCAGCAGCCTCTGCATCCCAAGTTACATGGAAGATTTCTTTATTTATAGTTTGGCCTTCTGCATCAATAAGCTTTATTCCATCATTAGAAATAACAACAAACTCTTTATCCTCTAATAAATATACCTCTCTTGTATAATTTAATACTGCAGGTATATCTGAAGCTACATAAAATTCATCAGTGCCAATTCCTACTATTAATGGACTATCTTTTCTTACTGCTACTAACTTATCTGGTTCATTGCTTGTTATTACTGCTATGGCATAGCTACCTTCCATTTTAGTAACAGTCTTCATTACAGCATCTACTATATCACCATCGTAGTAAAAATCTATAAGGTGTGGTATTACTTCTGAATCAGTTTCAGATGTGAATTTATATCCTTTTTCCATTAACCATTCTCTTAAGTGAATATAATTCTCTATTATACCATTGTGAACTACACTAATAGTTTCTTTTTCATTAGTATGTGGGTGTGAATTTTCATCTGATGGTTTACCATGAGTGGCCCATCTAGTGTGTCCTATACCCAAGTTACCTTTTAGTGGATTTTCTAATAATTGAGCCTCTAAATTTGCAAGTCTTCCCTTGCATTTAGTAACTTTTAATTTTCCCTCATTTATAACTGCGATTCCTGCTGAATCGTATCCTCTATATTCTAATTTACTAAGACCTGCTACCAATATTGGTGAAGCCTGTTTACTTCCAAAATATCCAACTATTCCGCACATATTCATCTTCCTCTCAAATTTAAATTTTTGCACAACTCATCATCTTTAGATGATGCTCATGACACAAAGGTCATGCTTAATTAAGCATACTTATTATCATTGTTTTTTGATAATTATTATAAAGATAGTATTTGCAGTTTTCATACATATAATTTTTCATGTTGAATAACTGAAAATCTACGCTCTTAATAATCCAATGAAATATGCTAATTAATACATAATTTATAAAGGTTTTAACACCAGATTGATGTTGTTACGAAAATCACTTTTCGCTTTTATCAATCATTAACGGTAGTGCGCTACCGCGGGGCATCCGCCGAAGATTCGATACTCCCCATCCTCGTCAACTCATCTTGCATTATAATTATTAATGCTCCTATGAGTCCAGGCGCTTTTAAATTATTTAATCCTCTCTATCCTCTCTATCCTCCTTTACTATAACATTCAACAATCTATTCTGTTTTTAATAAAAATAAACTGAAATATTATGGACCTTAACCATAACGTTTCAGTCTATTATATTCATTTTATACCCTAAACGTCAATGCTTTTTACAATAAATTCATTGAATCGTTACTTTCTTTCGGTAAAAATAAAACGTACAATTATCACATATAGTAGAAATAACAGCTCTTTGGAATGCATTCAATAAGAAATGCAGAAACTATTAAGCTTAGCATTTATCAAAAATACATTTTTTTAAAATGTATAAAAAGAGTTAAAAAGAGTGTATATTACGTAAATTTCATTTGAGCAAGCTTTAGTAATCCTTAACTAATTTTAATGAAAGATGCGTTAAGAAAAGTTCATGTTTGAGCGTAAGCGAGTTTGAACTTTTTAGCATATTTCATTAAAATTAGTTTAGTATTAACTTAGCGAAGCCAATGCAATTGTAGTAATATACACTCTTTTACTTCTATTTATTTGCTTTTTCTTCTATCATTTTTGCAAGAGCATGTGCCATTTCATTTAATTCACTTTGCACTTTACCCTCGAGCATTACTCTCACTAGAGGCTCTGTACCTGACGGTCTAATTAATACTCTTCCACAACCATTTAATTTTTTTTCTATTCTTTTAATTTCCTCTACTATTTCACTATCAGTTTCATGGATATCGTTCTTACCATTTGGCACCATTGCATTAACTAATACTTGTGGAAGTTCTGTCATCATCGCTGCTAACTCTGATAGCGGTTTGCCTGATTCTTTAATTACAGTGGCTAATTGAAGGCCAGATACAAGTCCATCTCCTGTAGTATTAAAATCTAGGAAAATTACATGACCGGATTGCTCTCCTCCTAGGCTATAACCTTCTTCTTGCATTTTCTCAAGTACATATCTATCTCCTACTTTAGTTTTCACTGTAGTTATATTTTCTTCCTTCATTGCAATATCAAGTCCCAAATTACTCATAACTGTTACTACTACTGTATCCTTAGTTAATTTTCCCATGTTCTTAAAATGTTTAGCACAAATAGCAATTATAAAATCTCCATTTATAAGGTTTCCTTTTTCGTCCACGGCTAAACATCTATCTGCATCACCATCAAAGGCTAATCCTAAATCACAATGATTTTCTTTAACAAAGGCCATTAGGTGCTCAGGATGAGTAGACCCACAGTCTTTATTTATATTTACGCCATCTGGATCATTATTAATAACTAAAACCTCTGCTCCAAGTGATCTTGTAGCTTTTACTGAGGTAATATATGAAGCCCCATTAGCACAATCTAAGGCTATTTTAAGTCCTTTTAAATCTCCTGAAATAGTGGATTTAGCAAATTCTATATAATCCTCAACGCCATTTAGCTTAACCGTTTTTTTACCTAAATCCCCTGCTATTGGTGATGGTACTTCTTTAAACCCATTTTCTATAACTGCCTGTATTGTATCCTCTAATTCATCAGATAATTTGAACCCCTTGCTGTCGAAAAACTTTATTCCATTATATTCTACTGGGTTGTGAGAAGCTGAAATAACAACACCTGCGTCTGCTCCATATTTTCTAGTTAAATATGCTATCGCTGGTGTAGGAACAACTCCAAGGCATATTGCTTCAGCACCTACAGATAAAATTCCTGCAACTAATGCTGATTCTAACATATCTCCTGAAACTCTTGTATCCATTCCTACTAAAATTTTAGGTTTATGAGCTGCATCTGTTAATACAAATGCTCCCGATCTTCCTAAATTATATGCAAGTTCACTTGTTAATTCTGTATTTGCTATACCACGTACTCCATCTGTTCCAAATATTCTACTCATATTTTCTACCTCTTTCCCAATTTTTTATTTCTAATTTCTATATTCGTCTTCTTTTTATGCGCATTAATTCAACTAAATAATTCAGTAAAAGCTACTTATTAAATAGATCTACAATGTAAATACATACATTCTAATTATAATCTAGTTTGTATTATACTACAATAATAACTGCTTGTAAAAAAGTCCTAATGTTTTGTATATTTAATCAAAAAAAATAACCCGCTTTGGATTATTTTTTTGTTTAATTAAGAAATGTTCCTCTCTTGAAGAACCCTAAATTCGTATTAATACTTCCGTGCCGTCGTTAGCTCTTATATCTACTAAATTTAGCCCTTTATATTCACTTAATGAAATAATTAAATTTCTCATTTCCTTCCAGTCTATTAGTTCTAAATATTTAGCATCTTTTTCCTTAATGTGTTTCATTACAATTCTCTCTATGGGAAGTCTTGTGACCAGTCTTATTGCCCACATTGGTACTGGAATTCTTAGTTTCCTACCTTCCCCTGTTTTAATATAAATCTTCATATAACACCTCAAAAGTTCTAGATTTATTCTATAACAATCTCAACTGTATCTCCATCTCCAGTTTGTATGTCCACAATCTTTCCACCTATACCACCATCTATGGCGTCTAATATAGTTTGAGTCATGGCATCCATATCTACATCGTTCATGCCATTTATATTTATATTTGGAATTTTTCCAAAGCTTTTTATCATGCCACTTACAAATGCCAGTGGAAGGTTAATATTCACAATGTCATTTTCTTTAGACCTCACTTTTATTCTCAGCATTTTAATTTTGAATTTACTATTACCGTGGTTATTAGTACTCGGTGTTACTTTCTCTAAAATAACAGATTCTTTGCTTTCTCCCTTTAGAGCTTCTATAAGTTGCATAGCTTTTTCTGAATCAATTTTACCTTCTTCAACCATTTTTAATATTCTTGAGATTTCTTCATTCATTATATATCCTCCTTTTTTATAGCACGAAATTCCCAATTCACAGCCCTAATTACTTACCATTTAGCATAATTAATGCTTCATCAGCAGTGATTTCACCTTTTTCTAACATATCTATTACATCTTTTTTATCAACAGAAGGTTTTTGCTTTATAACAGTATAACCAAGTGAAGTAATAACTTCATCTAGTTTTGCCCGAACTGTTGGATATGATATACCAAGTTCCTTCTCCACGTCCTTAATGTTTCCTCTAGATTTTAAGAATACTTCAATGAAATACAACTGTTCGCTATTCAAATAATCAAATTTTGATAATTCAAATTGATTCTCAACCATAGTTCCACATTCATCACATTTTAGTCTTGTTACTTTTAATTTCGAACTACAAACTGGACATTTACACAATATTTTATAGGCCATTTATCCCACCTTCTTCCTTTATATTCATTATATTACCAATAATTAAAATAATCAATATAAATATTGATTATTTTAATGTTTTTTTTATATTTATTTATTATCTCAATTTTTATATTAATAATGTTAATATTTAAATTTGCATTTCAGTTCATTTAGTGATTACAAAATAACTTATGCTTGCTTTTGTTCTCCGACTATTGAATCACTTGAAATAATAATCTTCCCTCTATATTCTATAAGGCCTATATTGCAACCCTCACCTATTGTTACATTATTTCCCCTTACTATTTTCGCATTGGTGTTTTCTAGATATATTTCATCTCCCTCAATTAACTCAGTGGTTAACTCACTCTTAGAATTAAACATTTTATCAATTATTTTTTTTATAAAGAAATTTTCCATAATGCTAACCCTTACTTCAATATGCTCTCCACCAATTTCTTTCACACTGCTTTTGCCACCAAGATTTATAGTTATTTGTCCTGCATTTAACAAACCATTTATTCTAAAACCACCACTAGCTTTAAAAAATTCTACTTCACAATCTTTTCCTACATGCAATGATCCTGATATATTAACTTCTTCTCCATATAGACTCCCCCCTATATGAATTGAACCACTTATTTTTATACTTTGACTTTTAACTTGCCCTGCTACATTAGCAGAACCACTTACCTTCATTTCTCCTACTTCAATATTACCATCAATCCTTGAAGATCCACTAACTTTTATATTCTCTGCTTTTACTGCTCCTGTAACTTTTGATGAACCGCTGGTTTTAAAATCTATGCATTCTAAATCTCCGTTTATTTCTCCTGATCCACTTATGCTTACCTCATTATACTTTCCGCCACCAGCTGAACCTGACCCTGATATTTTTATATCTGCAAAATTATTTTTTTCCATATTAAACCTCCTTATATTTCTGTCTAATTTTGAATAATCATTAAATTACAATTTTTAACTCCTGAATGCACTGTGATATATTAAGCCTTAATACTATTTTTGCGCCCTTCTCTATATAAAATTCATTAGGGACAGTAATTAAAAAACATAGGGACACGCCAAATTTTCTGAGAAAAACCATCTCACAATTCTTACCCTCTAAGGATTTATAATTTTCTTCTAAAGTTTCTATTATAAGTTTACCTTCATCTATTGAAACATTGCCAGACAATAAACTCTTTTCTAATAATGAAATATATAATATTTTTTCAAAGGAAAAGGTCTTTATTTCTCCAAATATATTTTTATGCAATGTTAATGTTTGCTCCGTAACAATGTTCTTTTTTAATAGCTCAACCTCACTTAAAAATACCTCCGCTAAATTAGGAGAAAACATTTCCGCTAAGCTATCCAAGGATGCATCATCCTTCATATTAATAATCTTTTCTATTCTATCTAAGATTTTTTCTCTAGGAAAATAGGTTTCTTGACCGGTGTAACTAGATTTTTTTATAAACCAATCTTCTGGTATAAGTTTTTTTCTTTTCCACCTATACAGCTGCCCATAGGAAACCTTAGTGATTTCCAGTAATTCTTTTTTGGTTATTAGATCTTCATCCATATTAAGCCTCCTTGTAAACCTCTAGAATAGATAATAAATATTTATTCTTATTTACTTATATATGTAGTGTAACATAACATTGTTACGTTGTAAATAGCAAAACTTAAATATACCAAATTATCTAATAACTAAAAAAGCTACTGGTTTACCAGTAGCCTTTTCTAGATGTCTTAGATGTTCTTTTTATCTTTTATGTCTTTTATGTCTTTTATGTCTTTTATGTCCTAATGTTTCAACGCACATAAAAAAGTATATTTACGTAAATCTGAGCATCCTTCAATGTTTTAATAGAAAAAAAGAGTATATATTACGTAACCTTCATGTGAGCAAGCTTTAGTAATTCACAATTAATTTTAATTGAAAATGCGTTAAGAAAATTACATGTTTGAGCGAAGCGAGTTTGTAATTTTTAGCATTTTCCATTAAAATTAATTTAGAATTACTTAGCGATGCGAACTGAAGGTGTAGTAATATATACTCTTTTCTACCTACTTAACGTAGGATGCTCCTATTTCAAGCGCTTTTTTATTTATTTCAAAGAATTTTTCTTTACCATGAGCTTTTAAAGCACTTACTAATTCTTCCATAGATACTATTCCTGTTCTCTTTACTAAGGCTCCTAGAAGTACCATGTTAGCAATTTGTTTGCTTCCAATGTTCATAGCTTCTGTTTGAGCTGGAACGCTTATTACTTCGATATCATCTCTGTTAGGCTTTCTATCTACAAGGTCAGAATCCATTATTAAAAGTCCACCTTTAACTAAACTAGCTTCAAACTTATCAAGGGAAGGTCTATTCATAACTACCAGTGTGTTTGGGTCGTTAATTATTGGCGAACCAACTGGCTCATCAGAAAGTATAACTGAACAGTTAGCAGTACCTCCACGCATTTCTGGTCCATAAGATGGCAACCATGAAACATTCATATTAGCATCCATTCCTGCATATGCTAAAAATTTCCCCATTGAAAGCGTACCTTGACCACCAAATCCTGCAAATATAATTTCTTGTGCTGACATATTATTTACCCTCCTCAGTTGTGTCTTTTTTAACTCCAAGAGTATAGAACGGTATCATATTATTTCTAAGCCATCCCATTGCTTCCTCAGGTGCTAATCCCCAATTAGTTGGGCATATTGATAATACTTCTACCATTGAGAATCCTTTTCCATCAATTGCATTTTGGAAAGCTTTCTTTATGGCTTTTTTAGCTTTATTAACATTCGGTACATTATCTACAGCTACTCTTTCTACATAACAAGCACCTGCGAGTGTTGATATCATTTCTGATACTCTAATAGGGTGTCCTTGTATTTTTACATCTCTTCCATAAGGAGTTGTTTCTGTTACTTGACCTGCAAGTGTAGTCGGTGCCATTTGGCCACCTGTCATACCGTAAATGCAGTTATTAACAAATATCGTAACAATGTTTTCGCCACGTGTGGCAGCATGAACTATTTCTGCCGTTCCTATTGCTGCAAGATCTCCATCTCCCTGATATGTAAATACTACTGCATCAGGTTTAACTCTTTTTATTCCTGTAGCAACTGCCGGTGCTCTTCCATGTGCTGCTTCAAACATATCACAGGCAAAATAGTCATATGCTAAAACTGAACATCCAACTGGTGCTACCCCTATTGCTGTATCTATTATATCTAACTCTTCAAGTACCTCTCCTACTAATCTATGAATTAATCCATGAGTACATCCTGGACAATAATGTGTAGGAACGTCTAATAATGCTTTAGTTGGTTGAAATACAATTGCCATTATTTTGCACCCCCTACTATTTCTCTAACTTTACCTAATATATCTTCAGGGTGAGGAACCATTCCACCTGTTCTTCCGTAGAAATGTACTGGTTTTCTTCCTTCAACTGAAAGTCTAACATCTTCAACCATTTGACCACAGCTCATTTCTACTGATATATATCCATGTTTTGTGGTTTTTATGGTTTTCTCGAAAGCTTCGATTGGGAAAGGCCAAAGTGTAATAGGTCTTATTAATCCTAATTTTATACCTTCTTTTTCTGCCATTTTAACAACGTTTTTGCATATTCTTGATGTTGTTCCGTATGCAACCATTATTAAATCAACTTCTCCATCACATCTATATAATTCATATCTTGTTTCATTTTTCTTTATTTCAGCAAATTTTGCTTGTAGTTTTAAGTTATGTCTTTCTAAATCCTCTGATTTCAAATAAAGAGAATTTATTACATTATGTTTTTTTCTTCCTTTTAAACCATCCGCTGCCCAAGTTTTTTCTGGAAGTGACTTTGGTTGTCTTTCTTTAAATTCTACTGGCTCCATCATTTGTCCAAGCATTCCATCTCCCATTACCATTACAGGAGTTCTATACATATCTGCAGTATCAAAAGCATCTTGAACTAAGTCAACCATTTCTTGTACTGATGCAGGTGCATATACAGGCATATTGAAATCACCATGTGATCCACCTTTTGTTGCTTGGAAATAATCTGATTGAGCTGGTTGAATACTACCGAGCCCTGGGCCACCTCTTACTATATTTACAATAACACATGGAAGCTCTGCTCCTGCTATATATGATATTCCTTCTGCTTTTAAACTTATTCCTGGTGAACTTGAAGATGTCATAGTTCTAACTCCTGTGCCTGCTGCTCCATAAACCATATTTATAGCTGCAATTTCACTTTCTGCTTGTAAGAATACTCTATTAATCTTAATCATTTTTCTTGATAAATATGCACCTATCTCTGTTTGAGGTGTTATTGGATACCCAAAGAAACCTTGGCAGTTAGCTCTAATAGCTGCTTCTCCAATAGCCTCATTACCTTTCATTAACACTTTTTCTCCCATAAGTTTTTCCTCCTATTATTTACTTTTCAACTGTTATTACACAGTCAGGACACATTTTTCCACAAGATGCACATCCAATACATTCTTTCATCTTTTCTTCTGTTACAGTAGCTGGATGATATCCTTTTATATTTAATTTATCTGAAAAACTTATGATTTTTTTAGGGCATGCAGTTACACAAAGTCCACACCCTTTACATCTGTCTTCTCTAAAACTAACTCTTGGCATGTTTAAACCTCCTTAATCATCACCTTACGGCGCTGTAGAAATACTAATTTATAAAATTTAAACGTTTACTACTTTAATTTTACCTCTTGAAGTCTAAACTGTCAATAAGGCTTATTTTTTGATTATTTTCTTGCTATCTCCAAGGTGGTAACATATGTATATCTATACCAAATATATCACCTTGCAATTTTCCTGTCATTTTTTCTATTAAATCTTTACTACAAACCGTATAGGCATGTGGTATATTTAATTCTTTGGAAAGCTGTGCTACTACTTTGTCTCCATCTATTACGTGTTGCGGTGTAGTTTCATAAGACAAATTAGTATTGGATATTAAATGTGTTACCTTTAGCCTTGAAGCTCTTTCTATTGCTTTAAAATATTCTACAATGTCTGTAGAAGTTGATGTGAATGGCCTATTTGTATTTATAACAAAAAACATGTCATAAGGCTCCTCCACAAAAAACCTATTGTACTGACCAAGGGCTATTGAACCTGAGTCATCCCCACCTACATCTATTACTACTTCGTAGCTTTTATCATTAAATATAGCTATTATTTCTGCTGGAACTACCATGAGTTCTGCATTAACCAGTTCTGGATCCGATGCTATTACCCTTATTCCATATTCCTCTAATTCTTTTCTAACGTCTCGAACACAAAAATAAGGATTTACTATATCTAAATCAGCTATTACAACTTTCTTTCCTTCTTTTGCAAGATTTATTGCATAATTTATCGCTATCTCTGTCTTTCCACTACCAAAATGTCCTGTAAATACTCTTATTCTACTCATAATATGCTCACTCCCTTTCAAAATTTCAATAAAATAAGTTGTTTTGATATTTAATAAATTATCAAAACAACTTAGACACATTTAAATAAATAGCAAACTTACTTGTCATTTATTAAATGTGCCTTATTGTTATAGCTTATTATTTATACTCTCTAGCCTTTTCTTGATGGTTTAATACTCTAAGCCCACCTTCAGCTAGTGCTAATAATTCATCCTCACCTGGATAAACTACTACTGGACATATAAATTCTACTCTTTCTTTTATATAATTAACTGTAGACTTTCCATAAGCTATTCCACCAGTTAAAATTATAGCATCTACTTTCCCTGATAAAACTGCTGCACATTTTCCAATTTCTTTAGCTACTTGATATTGCATAGCGTCTAAGATTAATTTAAATTTATCATCACCGGCTTCTGCTTTATCTGATACTTCTTTAGCATCATTTGTATTAAGATAAGCAACTAACCCGCCTTTTCCATTTATCTTTTTCTTTATGTCCTCTAATGTGTATTTTCCACTAAAGCACATTTTAGCTAAGTCTCCTACTGGTAATCCCCCAGATCTCTCTGGCGAGAATGGACCTTCACCATCTAGTGCATTGTTCACATCAATAATTTTTCCAGCCTTATGAGCTCCTACTGAAATTCCGCCACCCATGTGAGCTACTATTAAATTAATTTCTTCGTATTTTTTCCCTTTTTCTTTTGCATACCTTTTAGCTACTGCCTTTTGATTTAGTGCATGAAAAATACTCTTTCGTTCTATTTCTGGAAATCCTGATACCCTAGCTACGTCCATCATTTCATCCACAACTACTGGATCAACTATAAATGCTGGTATACCTAAAGTTCTCCCAATTTCATTTGCAATTATTCCACCTAAATTCGAAGCATGTTGACCTTGCACTCCGATTTTCAAGTCGTGAAGCATAGCTTCATTTACAGAATAAGTACCACCTTCGATAGGTTTTAGAAGTCCACCTCTGCCTACTATAGCATCCAAAGTATTTATATCAAATTTCTTTTCTTTAAGTACATTTAATATAACATCTTTTCTGAAATCAAGCTGTTCAAATATACCTTCAAATCTAGCTATTTCTTCTGATGAATGTCTTAATGTTTCTACTAAAACTTCCTTTTCATCTTCATATACACCTATTTTAGTTGATGTTGAGCCTGGATTAATTATTAACAATTTATATGTCATATTGTTCCTCCTTTGTACTTAAAAATTATTTGTTATATTCTGCAACTAATGCGGCAAGTGCTATAGAATTTAATTTTGTTTCCGGAGTATCTGCTCTAGAAGTTAATATAACTGGAGCGGAAGTACCTACTAAAAGTCCACCATTCTTAGCCTGGGTAGTATACGTTAGGCATTTATACATAGCATTTCCCGCTTCAATATTAGCCATTAAAAGAATATCTGCTTTACCTGCTACTGGTCCTTCTAGTTTTTTATGTTTTGCAGCTGTTTCTGATAATGCATTATCCAGGCCTAGTGGCCCATCAATAATACAACCTTTTATCTGGCCTCTCTCATTCATTTTTGAAAGCATTGCTGCGTCTAGTGTTGCTGGCATACTTGTGTTTACTACTTCTACTGCACAAACTGCTGCAACTTTAGGAAGCTCAACACCACAAGCTTTTGCGACTACTACTGAATTGTTTATTATATCTATTTTTTCTTTTAATTCTGGATACATATTAAAGGCAGCATCTGTTAAAAATATTAATCTATCATAGCCGGGTATTTCAAATACTGCTATGTGAGACATTTGCTTTCCAGTTCTAAGCCCTACTTCTTTGTTTAATACGGCCCTTAAGAATGTTGCTGTATCTACTAGCCCCTTCATAAGCATGTCAGCTTTTCCTGAGGATACAAGCGCAACTGCAGTCATTGATGCTTTTTTATCATTTTTCTCATCTATAATTTCAAACTCTTCTAAATTCATACCTATCTTACTAGCAATAGAAATTATTTTTTCCTTATCTCCTACTAGTATTGCATTTGCAATGCCATTTTTCTTAGCATCCTGTATTGCCTCAAGAACTGGTTCATCGTGTGCTACAGCTACTACTACAGTTTTCATTCCTTGTGCCTTTGCGGTATTTAATACTTCATCAAATGTTTTAATCATTAGATTACACTCCTTCTATTCTATTTTCTATTTTGTTTGTTCTTCGTATATTTTAGCTTTTTCTTCTCCATTTAATATTCTTAGAGCGCCCTGTGCTAAAGCTAACATTTCATCTTCTCCTGGTACCAATTCGACGATGGCAATAAAACTCACCATTTCACTTATCCAAGTAGTAAGTCGTGTATTATGAGCAAGTCCTCCTGTAAGAATTATAGCATCGATTTTTCCAGAAACTACTGTTGCCATGGCTCCTATTTCTTTAGCAATTTGATATGCCATAGCTTTTAGAATAAGTTCTGCTCTCTTATCACCACTATCTATCATTTTATCAACGATTCTTCCATCGTTGGTATTTAGATAAGCCACGAGCCCCCCTTCACCTGTTAATTTTTTCTTTAACTGTTGAAGAGTATATTTTCCACTGAAAGCTAGTTTTGCTAAATCTCCTACTGGAAGTCCACCTGTTCGTTCTGGTGAAAAAGGACCTTCTTCATTAGCATTGTTCACATCTAGAATTCTTCCATTTTTAACTGGAGACACAGAAATTCCTCCACCTATATGTGCAACAACGTAAGTGCTATCGTAAAAACTCATATGTAATTTAGTGCAAACTCTTCTTGTTACTGCTTTTATATTTAAGGCATGAACTAGTGAACGTCTTGGAATCTCTGGAAGTCCTGATATTCTTGCCACGTCCAATATCTCATCTACGGCTACAGGATCTACTATAAATGCCGGTATATTAATTTTTGTTGCAATTTCAAATGCTATTACCCCACCTAAATTAGAAGCGTGCTCTGCCTGAAATCCTATTTTTAAATCCGCAAGCATTTTCGGTGTAATTTTATATGTGCCACCTGGCATTGGTCTTAGTAATCCGCCTCTGCCAACTACTGCAATTAAATCTTCAAGTACTATTCCTTCTTCCTCTAGCCACTTTAGGATCAAATTGGTTCTCATGTCTTTTTGGTCATAAATCTTCTCAAATTTCTTGATTTCATCAGTACTATGGGTCAAATTAGATGTAATTAAACAATGCTCATCTTTGAATATTGATAATTTAGTTGATGTTGAACCAGGATTTATTACTAAAATATATCCTTTGGTACCCATTTAAACACCTCTCCTTATTTGCCTCTATAATAACAAGCAACTACTTATTTCTAGCTATATAAATATGTGTTTCTGTTGCCATTATCATTTTAACAAATTTCATACATGAAATTCAAGGGTTAAAAAAATTTTATTATAGGTGTTTCCATTCTTTCATTATATTTTCTGCCACTTTTAATCCGTCCACCGCTGCAGAAATTATTCCTCCGGCATATCCGGCTCCTTCTCCTGCTGGATATAGGCCTTCTAAGGATATGCTTTGGAGTTTATCATTTCTATCAATCCTTACAGGTGCCGAGGTTCTTGTTTCAATACCAGTCATAATTGCGTCTTCCCTCGCAAATCCATTGATTTTATATTCAAATTTAGGCAAAGCCTCTTTTATAGCATCTGTTACAAAGCTAGGCAAACATTGAGTAAGATCAGCAAATTCATATCCAGGTGTATAACTTGGCCTCACACTGCCTATTGTACTACTAATTCTATCTTTAAGGAAATCTCCAACTAATTGTACCGGTGCGTTAAAATTTGCCCCTCCAATATTATAAGCTAAAGCTTCATAATGCCTTTGGAACTCTATACCTGCGAGTGGATTATCTGAGGCAAAGTCCTTAGGTCCTACAGATACTACTATAGCTGAGTTTGCATTTTTCTTATCTCTCTTATATTTGCTCATTCCATTTATCACCAAATGACCTTGTTCCGATGCGGCCGCTACTACTTCTCCGCCTGGACACATACAAAAACTATATACTGCTCTTCCAGATTTTTCACTTGTATAAGTAAGCTTATAGTCTGCCGCTTTTAACCTTTTATGATTAGCATATTTCCCATATTGATTTTCATTTATCATGTCTTGTGGATGCTCTATTCGAACTCCCACTGCAAACGGCTTGCTAGACATAAATACCCCTTTTTCATATAACATTTCATAGGTATCACGGGAGCTATGTCCTGGGGCTAAAATTAAGCTATCACAGGGTATCTCTTCTCCATTCACTATTATGCTTTTTACTTTTTTATCTTTAATTATTAAATCTTCAAGTTTACTATTGAACCTTACTTCTCCACCTAGCTTAATAATGGTTTCTCTAATGTTTTTCACAACTGTTTTTAGTATATCTGTGCCTATATGAGGCTTACCCATATATATTATTTCTTCAGGTGCACCCGCTTTCACAAATTCCTCTAATATGTAATCACATCTAGTATCTTTTATCCTTGTGGTTAATTTTCCATCAGAAAAGGTTCCTGCTCCACCTTCACCAAATTGCACATTAGATTCTGCATTTAAAACTGCCCTGGTCCAAAACTTAACTATACTATTTGTCCTACGCTCTACATTTTCTCCTCTTTCTATAATTAAAGGTTTATATCCCTTTTGTGCCATAAGAAGACCCGCGAACATTCCTGCTGGTCCCATTCCTACTATTACAGGTCTATGGTTCATCTTAATAGTTCCAAATTCAAATTCAGAATCATACCTTACTTCTTCAATTTTAACATCTTTATCATTTGCTCTTGCCACTATTGCACTTTCGTTATCCATTTCAATAATAGCAGCATAATTAAACTTAATGTTATTTTTTTTCCTTGCATCTATGGATTCTTTAGCTATTCTAAAAACTTTTATTTCACTTTGGTCAATCTTCATTTTTCTTGCTACCTTTATTTTTACATCCTCTATGTTTTCATCTATATCTAGAACTATGTTATTTACTTTAATTGCCATTAGTAGTAGTTACCCCCGTTTGTTTTTTAGTAATAGTTACTAATATTTTATCCGGAACTTGTGATACTAAATTTACTCCTTCTGGAATTGTTACCACTACTTTCACAGTATGCTCCCCTTCTACTAAATTAGCTAAGTCTACAGTGGCCACCACTTTTTTCATATCAATTGAATTTATAACTGCTTCAGTACCAGAAATAACTATTGTGTCCTTATCTTTTTCTAACTTCCCATCATATTTGGGGTCTAAATTATTAGGTTTTATGTCTAAGCTTACAGTCTTTTGCACTATTTTATTTAGATTAATTCCGACTTTAACAATACCATCACCGCTAGTATTAACTAAACTTACACCATCTGGAATTACTACCTTTGCGTCCATTATAGTTGACTTATTTATTTTACTTAAATCAATAGGTTCTGTGTTTAAGATTTCTAGTTGATTAAGATCAGCTGCACTTCCAGTTACATCAAAACTTTCTGGTAATACTTTTATACTTGCTAATGTAAAGTTAGTGTCTAATTTTCCTACAGTTTTTACTTTTACTCCTACAGATTTAGTCTTTCTTATAGGAAGCTTAACATCCATTTTAGAAGGATTTACCGTAACTTCTTTTATTTCTTTTCCTGCTGAATCTACTGGTTTAAGCGTGTAGGTCTTTATAAGATCAGATTCTAGTCCTTGTATATCCGTTTCTATTAATAACTCTTTTACTATATTTACAAACTTTGACCCTCCTACTACCGTAGCATAGTTTTGTGTTAGTTTTGCTGCAGATGCGTAAAAGCCTTCTTTAGGCTTTCCATTAACATTTACACTTATAGGTAGCTTAGCTTCAGTCAGTTCATCTAAATTTATGGTTATAAATAGACTGTCACTATTTAATACATTTATATTATCAGGGCTTTTTCTTATTTCAATTGGAATTTTTTGTTCGCCTCTTTTAAGAGCATATGAACTTAAATCTGCCACTACTGTGAAATCTTGTGCTTTCGTATTTAGAAGCATGCTAGTATTAGCTCCTTTAATATTTAAGGATGTGGTTAAATCTTGCCCTGGTACTATAATGAGATTTGATTGAGTTAATATATCTGTATTTAAAAGCTGTACAGGTACGCTTTTAAGTTTATAAGAAGTCAGTGGACTTTCTGTACTTGTAATAAAAAGCCATAGTACAAAGGCAGCTATTACACAGCAAACTCTAATTATTAATTGTTGTTTTCTCTCTTTATCCATGACTTCACTCTCTCCCTTAAAGTTATTTTTTTACTTTGCCTATTCTTTATTATTTGAACAAGTATTTTCTTAAGCTTATCCCGATCATAGTTCCTTACCAATCTTCCATTCACGGCCAGTGATATATTACCTGTTTCTTCTGATACTATTATTGTTAGACAATCTGAAGTTTCAGTTATTCCTATGGCCGCTCTATGCCTCGTTCCTAATTTCTTGCTTATTTTATCATTATTTGTTAGAGGCAGAAAACATCCTGCCGCTATTATTCTATCATTTCTAATTACTGTAGCCCCATCATGAAGAGGAGTGTTAACCACAAATATATTTTCTAGAAGTGCAGCCGATATTACCGCATCCATGGTGGTTCCAGTTTTTATTACTTCTCCAATACCTGTCTTTTGTTCTATTACTATTAGTGCTCCTGTTTTACTTTTCGATAAGTTTTCAACAGCATTAACAACTTCAGTTATAACTATTTCCACTGTCTCTTCGTTTTCAAATATATGTTTATCTGTAAAAGCTGTCCTTCCAAGGTGCTCTAAGGCGCTTCTTATTTCTGGTTGAAAAATTATAACAATAGTCAAAACACCGATTGTTATTGTCTTATTTAAAATCCAATTTAACATAGTCAAATTAAGCAATTGACTTATTGGAATAAGTACAAAAATAAGAACTATTCCTTTTAATAACTGCTCGGCTCTTGTTTCTCTAATTAACATATACAGTTTATAGAATATATAGGCAACCACCAATATATCCAAAGCTGAAAAGAAACTTATATTTTTAATTGTGCTTAACATTAATTTAAGTACATCCATAAAGCTAATACCCCCTAATAAAACTCCTATATACAATTATACACCAAGCTATGGCTTATTAATATAAACTACAAGTTAATTTTATTATAATAATTAGACTCATGTTCAGAGGTTATTCTATTATTTTATGTATTTCGAAATGATAAAGAATGTAGTTCTATAATTTTTATAGAATAATTTATACTATATTATGATAATATAATAATATAAGACAAAAATAAGGAAGTGAATTTATTTGAGCGAAAAGATAGATACTAAAGATGCTAATAAGAAAAGAAACACATTTAAAATTATACTTTTTCTATCTATTATAATGACCTCCATAGGGATTTTCTTTGCCAGCTATTATTCATCTATAAATAAGGAATATGACTCCTATGAAACTACCATAGTAAATAATATTAACGGGATTAACGAAGTTAATAAAAATATAGAACAATTTTTTAATACTAGCGGAGCAATAGATGTTGACTATACGATAAAACAATTACCGAGTACCATTAATGAATTAACTAAATTAAGAGATAATTTAGCAAATTCTCAGCCTACATCAAAATATAAGAAATATCATGAAAATCTAAAATTAGGTTTAAATAATAACTTATCAATATATAAGCAAGCGTTAGCAATTTTAAAAGATCCATCTGGTCCTGAAGTAGACGGATTTAGTACTAATCTTAAAACTTATAGAAATGACTGCATGAATTTTTACTCCTTAGTAGATATTAATAATATTAAAATAGAACTGCCACAAACTTCATTAACCTTCATTGATAATGTGCTTAATGACAGTTATATGGCTATAAGAATACAAAAGGAAGACGATATTAAATCTAAGCAAACTCAGGAGTTCATTAGTAATATCGATGCAATATCCAAGAATTTTTTAGATGCTAAAATTAATTATTACTCCTATGTGATAAAAGTAAGAAAAAAAGATATGTCCTATGATGAGCTTTTGTTACTAGTAGGTGATAATTTTATAAAATTAAGCAATGTGCAAACTGATTTTAAAAATTTATCTATACCGCCCTCTACTATCCCTACTTATGAAGCCTTTAAACCTCTACTGGAAATGTATGAAAGCTATTTAAGGGATTTTAAACTTGCAGTTATAAGTGAGAAAATTCAAGCCTTAAGTGCTATGGTAGCTCCATCGGCCTCTGACCCTTTATACACTTCTTCTAATGTAAAATTTGACGAGTTAGAAAATTACTATAATGTGTTTATTAAAATCTTTATTGAACTAAAGGATAAATATAATTAATGTATTATTTTTATCCTTTAGGGTACACTATTACTGCCTAAGTTAAAAAAACACGGAGGAACCAAGCATTTGGGGTGAATCACGAGTTGTGTAGGTTAAACCTTTTCCGAACCCGTCAGCTAACTCCGTAGGCAAAGGGAGAAGATAATATGAAGAAATCTGGTTTATTAACCTTTATTTTAACATTGTTTTTTGTATTAACTAGTTTAAACGTTAATGGAGAATATTTATATTCGCAAGGATCAGAAATTAGAGATTTATATAATGAAAAAATAGAAGCAGTAGCTGTTTTTAATGGATCAAATGACTCAATTTATATTTCTGATGCGGATATTTATTTAATGTCTCAAGTTGTATATGCTGAGAGTTGTGGTGAACCTGCTAGTGGCAAACTTGCAGTAGCCTCCGTTATACTAAATCGTGCTAGAGATGGTGGTTTTCCAAAATCTATTTCTGGTGTTATTAAACAAAAGAATGCCTTTTCTTGTGTTAAAAGGGGTAAGGTAATTCACAGAGGCAATACGGATGTTATTCCAGATTCCGCTAGTTACACTGCTGTATTAGATGCATTAAAAGGTAAAGATCCTACGGATAATGCTGTTTTCTTTTATAATCCTGAAATATCTACTTCTCAGTGGATGAAGGATATAAAAAAGGCCAACATAAAAACTATAGGAAATCATGTTTTTTTTGTAGTTAAGTAAACAAATTGTTGTGTTAACTACAGACTAGGTAGCTAACTTTAGTTGATTTTAACTAATGTTAGCTACCTAGTTTTATTTCTTAGCTCCATCTAAATAGGTAACTGCGGCTAATGCAGCTACCAGTCCCTCACCAGCAGACTTCATATATTGATATGGCTTTCCGGTGCAGTCTCCTGCAGCAAAGCAGCCTTCTATGTTTGTTTTCATATTTCTATCTACTTTTATATGGCCTTCTTCTATTTCAAGCCCTGGAACTAATTGACTTGGGGATAAACTATCCCTTAGCATGAAAATTCCATCTGTAATTATTTCACCATGATCTAAAATTATCTTAGTTACCCTATCAACACCCACTATTTCTAAAGGTTTATGGTTTATTATCTCTACATTAGGATTTAATTTATATTCCCCTTTATACATTGGAATATAATATGTTTTGCCACACAACTCACTAACAAAATTAGTTTCTTCTTCGTTTTCTTTGTTATACCCTACTACAACAACCGTTCTACCTTTGTATAATGGAGCATCGCAGGTAGCACAGTATCCTACTCCTTTTCCTAGTAAATTTTCTTCTCCTTTTAATGGCTTGGTGTACTCTATGCCTGTAGCTACAATTATTGCACTCGCCTCATATATTTTATCATTTACCATCAGTGCAAAGTAATCTCCCATAGCATAAACATTATTTATTTTTTCATTTACAATACCTATTCCCATGGCTTCAATATGTGCTGCAAAATGTTTTTTAAGCTCTTTTCCTGTCAAATTATAAAAACCTAAAAAATTATTTACCTTTGGTGCTTTTACTAGTTTTTGACTTAATTCCTTACTTCCGAAAAGTATTATGTTTTTATTTCTAATTTTAGCATTAATAGCTGCTTCAAGACCTGCTGGCCCTGTTCCAATTATAGCAATATCGTATCTTTTTCCCATTATTTTCCTCCTAGTAAAACTTTTAATAATAAAATGGAGATATTTATTTAAATTATAAAAATCTAAATATGTATCTCCAAATCATTTCCTTTAAATCTTATAAGTGTTTTTGAATTATTTTTTTTATGTCCGCTTTAGGTCTAAATCCTACCATAGTCTCTTTAACTGCATCTTTTTTAAATACCATAACTGTTGGAATGCTTGCTATTCTATATTTTGATGATATCATTGGATTTTCATCTACGTTTACTTTTGCGAATTTCACTTCTTTTCCTTCTTTTCCCATTTCCTTTGCTAATTCTTCAATTACAGGACTTAACATTCTACAAGGCCCACACCAAGGTGCCCAAAAATCAACTACAACTATACTATCTGAATTTGCAATTTCCTCATTAAAATTTTTATCATTAACTTCTTTAATCATATTATTACCTCCAGTTTTTATACCCCGTTAGGGTATACTCTATAGTATTATTGTATACCTTATTTTGTGACTAGTCAATAATATTTATTTTATTATTTGTTAAAATTAGGTTTTTTAGTAAACTAGCAGTTGTAAAATAGTTATTACATATTCTAGAATTAGTATACCCAATTCAAATCATAAAAATGTCTTTTCTACTTTAATATATCTTTAACTATGGTGTTATAGTATTGAGAATCAGGAAATCGATTTACTAATTTTTCTGCATACCTCTTAGCTTTGTTTATATCTATATCCTTATTTATGACAATTAAATTATATAAAATTTCCTGAGTGTAACTTCCCTTTGGAAATTGTTTTAAACAAAGTTCGTAGTATTTAACAGCATTTTGAAAATCAGAATTAGATTTGTAACTTAAAGCTAACATATAAATTATATGTTCTTTTAGATAATTATCATTAGAATATGGTAATGCATATAAAAAATATTTTTCAGCTTCAATGAACTTTTTGTCTTCCATATACTTTATACCATTTTCATAAAAATATACTATGCCATTACTTTTAATAATCTCTTCAGCTTTTACCATAAGTAATTTATCATTCATTTCCAAATCAGCATTTTTCCACTGATTTAAATACCCAACTATTTGTTCCATATTATTATTCTTTATACTTTCATTGAATTTTTCTTGTGGAAATTCCAATTTTTCCTTAGGTTTATTTTCTTGCGGCTTATTTTCTATGGGTTTTTCTACAATTATACTTTTCTTAACTAATTGAGTATTTGCTGGGATTTCTTTCATGCCCATTATCGAAGTATTTTTTTGCTTATACATATATGTCTTTGTTAGAAATAACACAAATATAATTAAACATATACTAGTGGCTACTATAAATATTTTTTTCTGATTTATTTCTGGTCTTAAGTTTCCATATTCTATTAATGTTTTTTTATTCATAATAGCTGCAGTATTTTTTCTATCTGTTTTTAAAACATCTACTATATAAGGTAATGCTTTATCATATTCTCCTTGCTTTATATAGCAAAGGCTAATAAGATTATTAACATTTATGAAATTAAAGTGACTATTCTCACACTGCTTTAGAATCTCTAGAGCACAAGATATATTAAAAGACTTTATTAAATCTAAAGCATTGAGGTACAACTGTAATTTTTCCTTGTCTCGCGTACTATCCTTTAGATATTTTTTTGATACTTTATCATTATTTCTTTTATAATTTATATTCCACATTTTTTTAGCACTCTCTAAATCACCTTTTAAATAATATAAAATGCCCTTTAAACTTAAAGCTGCCGCATTGGTAATATTTAAAGAAATGCTTTTTTCACAAAGAGCTAGTGCTTTGTCTATATATCCATCATTATATTTATTCATTGCTTTTACATATAATTTTCCTGATTTATCCATAGTTTCACCTTTAGTTTGACATATTTGTGATCACATTAAGTATAGCTTAGAAAAGTATATATTACTACAGCTTCATTTCGCTTCGCTAAGGAATTCTAAACAAATTTTCATGAAAGATGCTAAAAGTGCAAACTCGCTATCGCTCAAACATGCACTTTCTTAACGCATCTCCCATTAAAATTAGTTAAGAATTACTAGAGCTTGCTCAAATGAAGTTTACGTAATATATACTTTTCTATTCCCATTGAAACATTTTTAACATCTATTATAACTGGAATAACTAAAACATCGATAAAAGGCTACTGATATATCAGTAGCTTTTTAGAGGATTAGAATATGCTAAAAGTTTAAATAAAGTATGCAATTTCTCCGAAGTGACTTGCAATATGAGATGATGAAACTGTTGAAATTTGATTTAGAAATTCTTGCTTTGCGAATGTAAAATCCTCGTAAGCCTGTCAGGAAGACAGGCTAGCGAACCTGAGCCAGGACGGCGAATGTGAGTGCTAGAGGATTTTACATAAGCAAAGCATTAGAATTTCTTAATCAAATTTCCAGTTCCAAATTCATATTGCAAGGCATGTAGGAGAAATTGCATACTTTTTTCTATTTAGAATTTTATTTTTTCTCTTCACTTACAATTTGCATATCTACTGGTTTGTCTACTCCTAGCAAAGTCATCTTGCCTACTCCTTTATGGAAAGCATTATAGGTATCATCATTATAAATTATTAGTTGAAATATTAAATCTTTCCCAACAACTTTAAAATCCACTATTTGCTGTTTTTTATCTTTTCTCAGGTATAGGTTAGAAAGTTCAGCAGTATTAACATTTAGACTATACACCTCTGAACCATATTCTATGGTGCCATATCCGAAACCAGCCACAATTATTAAATGCTCATTATCCAACCATTCTATATTTCTTGGTGTGAACTGCCTTTCATTATTAACAACTTCATACTTTACTATTTCATTAGTTTTCATATTTTTAATATAAACTGAATGTATGCCAAAATCCACGTCTCTTTCTGCTGCTATATCTATGGCCGCAGAACTTTTCCCATCAGTAGAGTTTTTCCAATTCATCTCAAAGCCCGGCAAATCCTGTTTTGTGATTATGGTACTTTTAAATTCCAATGGCCCGTTCGAAAGTGGAACATTCTTTTGGTCAGATTTTTTCATTGCTATGCTACTTTCAGGACTAGCCTCACCAACTTTCGCGTTGCTATTAGAACTCTCTTTTGCCTTTGAATCAGACATAGCTGTGGGGTTATTTGTGGCTGTTTTATAGTTCCCACCTACAACGCCCTTTAACATCATTGGAATGAATACTACCATGGCTATAACAGCTACTGCATATGATAAATATCTATTTTTGTATTTTTTAAAATTATATAAAATCTTATTCGAAGTTTTTTTACTATACCTATTTTTATCTATAGAATTAATTATGCTAGCCCTTGAGCTATTAAATTCTATACTATCTATTGATAAAACCATCTTAAAATCTCTATCTATTTTTATCTCTTCTTCATATAGTCTTTTGCAGCTTTTGCATCCCTCCATGTGTTTTTCTAATGCAATTTTTAAATCATTTGAAATGTTCCCTAGTACATAGTCTTCTAATTCCTTTTCAAATATATTACAATTCATTATTTACACCCCTTTACCTTTTGAGATATAAAAGTTTTAAAATTTTGTCTACTCCTATAGTATCTCCGTTTTACATTAGATTCTGTCATTTCTAAAATTTGTGATAAGTCATTAAATGAAAGGTTTTGGGAATATCTTATAATTAATATTTGCCTATCTACTTCACTTAAGCTATTTAAATAAGCTTCTACATTTTCTTTAGTTTCCTTAAATTCAGCTGTCTGTTCTGGTGACATTTCTTTTGATATAATGTTTGGTATATCTTCTATGTTTGATTCATACACTCTTTTATATTTCCGTATATAATCAATACATTTATTTTTAGAAATTTGCAGCAACCAATTTAAAAATTTATGATTTTTATCATAAAGATAAAGTTTATTGTAAATTGTAATGAAAACTTCTTGAGTTATATCCTCTGACGCTTCTTTGTCCTTTATCATGTTATAGATAAATCTTAAGACTATCCTTTCGTATTTATTAACTAATATATTAAAACTATCAACATTTCCGTCTAATATGCTTTGAATTAAATTCGAATCGTCCCCCACTTTTATTCCTCCCTTTGGATATAGGTTCAATTGCAAGTACCATACCATGCCATGCATTGTATTTCTACCTTATATACGTTTCAAAATATTAATAGTGACAAGAGAAAAGTATATATTACTACAATATCATCTCACATAGCTAAGTAAGTCTAAACTAATTTTACTGGAAGATACTAAAAAGTACAAACTCGCTGACGCTCAAACATGTACTTTTCTTCACGTATCTCCCATTAAAATTAGTTAAGACTTACTAAAGCTCGTTCGAATGATATTTACGTAATATATACTTTTCTTATCCGGCTAAAGATTGAAAGCTGCTAAAATGTGCAAACTCGCTAGCGCTCAAACATGCAAATTTCTTAACTCATCTTCCATTAAAATTAGTTTGAATTACTAAAGCTTACTCACATGAAGTTTACGTAATATATACTTTTCTTATCCGGCTAAAGACTGAAAGCTGCTAAAGTACAAACTCGCTGACGCTCAAACATGTACTTTCCTTCACGTATCTTTCATTAAAATTAGTTAAGACTTACTAAAGCTCACAACCAAGATATCAAGAAAAGGCTACTGATAAATCAGTAGCTTTTTTTAAAGTTATGTTTTAAGGTATATGAGAACATTATAGAGGTTTTATATATAAATAGTTATTTTATACATAAATTCATTAATTGTATTTCAATTACTAATATTTCAATTCATGTTATAATTAGTATATATTTAAACTATAAGATACTATGCAATTGTAAAAAAATGAGAATTTAAGATTATTTATATATTTTACAATGTTATATATTAATCATGTACCTTTGTTACGATTATACGAGTGAATGTTTGAGGAGGTGAAGTTCTATATATACCAAGTGGTGAAGAACATATAGGATGGGGAGAAAAAAATGGTTATAGTCTAGAACAAATATCTCATAAATATGGATTAGCATATGATACGGTGCGTAAAATTTTATATAAAAAATGAAAAGACGAGGGCTTGAATATTTCAAGGCCCATTTAATTGTAAGTATAGAATGATTATATATAAATTTTGAATATATATCATATTGATATAAGTATATAATAGTAGCAAAAGGGGGGTTATATTTATGTCTATACAGTTTAGAAATTATACAAAACAAGCAGGTATTACAGAAGATTATCATAAAGTTAGGGATTTTTTTATAAGATTAGGGTATGCAGAATTTACATATACAAGATGGGATTGGATGGCAACACATGGGTACTTAGACAAGTCTGCTGTAGGTCAAATTGGTATATGGGAGGATGATGAACAAATCGTAGGGGTAGCAACTTTTGATTGCGAATTAGGAAAGGCCTTTTGTTTGACTTTGCCAGAATATGCTTTCTTGAAAAAAGAGATGTTACTATATGCAAAAGATAGTCTTTCTAAGGATGGAAAATTTGGTGTTATTATTGCAGATACTGACTTGAAATTTCAAAGTATTGCAGCGAATCTAGGGCTTAGTGCTACCGATCAGAAAGAAAATAATGCGATTTTTTATTTGGATAAGACATCTACAGCATACGATTTACCAGAGGGATTTCATATTACTACCATGAAGGAAACTTTTGATCTATATCAGTATTTGCGTGTGTTATGGAAGGGCTTTAACCACGAGTTGAATGGTGAAGGAGAATTCCAATTTCCAAAAGAAAAAGAATGTTTATGTAAAGAAGAGATGATTCGTCCTAATGTCGACTTGAATTTAAAGGTGGCTGCTGTTGCTCCAGATGGAAATTTTGCTGCGTATTGTGGAATGTGGTATGATCCAGAGGCGGGTTATGCAGTAATAGAACCTGTAGCAACAGATCCAAAATATCGAAAGATGGGATTAGGGAAGGCAGTAGTTTTAGAAGGAATTAGACGTGTTGGAGAACTTGGAGCAAAGACGGCTTTAGTAGGCTCATCACAGCAGTTCTATTACAGTATTGGATTACGTCCATTTAGCACCGCAACCATGTGGAGGAAGAAATAACCATCATTATAAGTTGCTGAAATGTATACACAATAAATTATATAAGAGATTTTCAATCTTATTTATTAATCAATGCATAATATTCTTATACTCCGGCTATAATACCAGTTTTTATGGTAATTATTTATTTAATACTGTAACTTGGTTTTCTATAAAGTTACCCACAATTTAAATTCTAAATCTAGTTTATCCACAAAAATCATGCACACTTGTTACCGGAGATATTAAATATTTACTTACCATGAAACTTCTCCATATATTCTGCAAATTTACTTTTAATAAATCCCTCAACTTCTTCTTTACTATGCTTTTTACTTCTTACACAATTATGAGCTATGTCATCACAAATATAGCATTTCCTCATACCCAATCCGAAATCCCCTCTACTAATACTTTTCCCCTTTTCATCATATACATCTAGGTCTACACATCTTCCTAAAAGATGCTTGTCTTCTATATCAAGTGCCATTAATTTAATATCCTTTGCTTCCTTGTTTATAGACATAATAACAATGGGGCCTTCTGCAGTTGTGGTCATTATTTTATAATGAATAGAATAAGAGAATATTTCACAAATTATTTGCTCCATAATCACAGTTATTTCTTGTGAAAAATAATTATCTTTGTTTATACCGGGATAGTTCACCCTTATAACCAATATTGGCATTTTATATTTTTCAACTAGTTTCTCTTGATATTCAATTCTTCTTTCTCTCCCAAGCAATATATCTTTTGCTGTATACATATTATTTTAATGGGGGGAATCGCTTAACTTAATTCGCCCCATTATCTCCTTTCCTACCGCAGTATTTAAAAATTCCCAGGTTGAACTAGGAACTATATGCTGAATATCTGATATTTTACCTTCCACGATTAATTTTCTAACCTTTGAAGCACTTATAATATCACCCATAAGAGCCTTTCTTTTTACCTCTACAACTTCTACTCCATAGGTAGGAAGGATTACCTTTAAAGCATCATTATAAGCATTTGTAACCTCACAATATGGTTCTTCCCCTATAAATCTTTTAGTTATATTTAGAGTTTCACAAAAATATCTCCCAAATATAGATGCATCCAGGGTTGTATAGGCCTTTAATATTTCATCTTTTTTTCTTAAAAAATAGGTTGGGAAGGTAGCCTCAGAAATGATGTATTCTCCCCCTTTAATAACTCTAACATTATTCAAATGGGAAACACCTTCTTTAACCATCTTATATCTATAAATAAAGGGGAATGAGGATTTATCCTCTTCAACTATAAATACTAGTACCTCTTTACTTTGCCTTGCAGCCTCTTCTATCAAATATCTATGCCCTAAAGTGAAGGGGTTACAATTCATAACTATTGCTGACTTCTTAGTTGTGGTATCTATATTATATTTTCTTCGTATCTTCTCCAAATATTTTTTTATATCATATATTCCACTTTCAAGTAGAGCTACATTTTCTATTTTATATATAAGTTTGTACCCAAGCGATAGGAATATATCTATGTTTCCTACTTTAGTAAATATAAAACTATGATAAATCCCTTCCTCAAAAAGCTTATCTGATACTGCTCCCATAAGTGTAGCGGACACACCGGTTCCTCTTAAATCATCTGATACTGCAAAGCATTTAAATACATTTTTAGCCTTAGAACAAGTGGCTTTAATTTCTCCACTTTCCCTAATAACTATAGTATAATCCACGTTATCATCAAGTTTCAGTTGAAATGTTTGCAAAAAGTCACTTACTTGTTTCACTTCATTTTCATCCTTTAGATTGATTCTCTGTGTGTTAAATCCGTACATACAAATACCCCCTTATGAAAGCTTCTAATATACATTATACTTACAATCTATTATATATTTATCGCCCTTTAAAAGCCAATATATATTGTTCTACAATTGCAATATTTTTGCAGGTAATAAGACGCATTTAAACAAATAAAATAAGCTGAAAATTATTATTTTCAGCTTATTTTATGCATTATAAAGGTTTTCTAACCACATCAATTACAGAACCATCTCTATATTCTATAACTGCAATTATTTGGTCTGATAGCTCAATTGCCTTTGGTTTACCTGTCATTTTTTCAGCTATTGTTTTTAACTCCTCGATAGTCATTATCGGAAGATTGGTTTTCTTTAATTTTTCAATTATATCTAATCTTTTTGGATTAACGGCTATTCCTCTTTCTGTTACAATAACATCAATGCACTCCCCTGGAGTTGTTATTGTAGTTACACTATCTTTTATTATTGGAAGTCTTGCTTTCATTAATTGTGTAACAATTATTGTAAGCTTAGCTCCTGCTGCTGTATCACTATGGCCTCCAGAGCCACCCATGATGGCACCATCTGAGCCAGTGGTTACATTAACATTGAAATTTGTGTCTATTTCTGTAGCCCCTAAGATAACTATGTCTAGGTTGTTTACAACCGCGCCTTTGTTATCTGGATTTCCGTACATAGATGCAGACATTCTTTGATGTTTATGTGTACTAACATAGGACTGTACTGCCTGTAAATCAAAACACTGTACATCAAATAAGGATCTAAATAGCCCTTCTTTAAACATATCTACAATATATCCAGTTATTCCACCTGAGGCAAAACTTCCAACTATACCATGCTGCTTCATATATTTTCTTAGCTGTGCAGCTACAGCCAGGGAAATTCCACCTGCACCTGTTTGAAAGGACATTTCGTTTTTAACAAGACCTGTTGCCACCATAACATCTGAAGCCATTTTAGCTATTTTAAGTCCTACAGGGTCATTTGTAATTTGTGTTGTTCCAGATACTATTCCACCTGGATCTCCAATAGAATCTACTTTTAAAACATAATCTACATATATTTGACTAATTTCTATAGGACAAGCTGGATAAGGCACCAAATTATCTGTTATTGCCACTACCCTATCTGCACACTCGGCGTCTGATACTGCATAGCCTAGCGCTCCGCAAGCTGATTTACCGTATAATCCATTAATGTTTCCATAGGTGTCAGCTGTAGGCGCTGCAATGAAAGCTACATCTATATGTAAGTCTCCACTTTCTATTGCTCTAGCACGTCCACCATGGGTATGCATTATCACCGGGTTTTTTAATATTCCTCTGGAAATTTCTTGTGCCACAGGACCTGACATATAGTTAGTTACTATCTTAGTCACTACACCATTTTTTATGTGCTCAATTAAAGGTGAATGATTTGGAAAAATAGAGCTCATAGCAACAGTAATATTCTTTATACCTTTACTGGCAATGGCACCCACAACTGTGTTTAGTACGTAATCCCCATTTCTTAAATGATGGTGAAAAGAAATGGTCATTCCATCCGTAATACCTACCTTGTCTATTACTTCCTCTATACTTTTTAAAACTTTTTCATCATTTGGAGTTACTGAGTTTACTTTTACTTCTTTTTTTGTTTTAATGCCGGCATGTTTAAATGCACCTTCAAAGGTCGTTACTTTTCCATAGCCTTCTATATACTCAGGTATTTCTCTACCTAATATATTTTTCATTATTATCACCTCAATTAATTAATCCACTAGAGTAGCCTTTTGAAAAGCTTTTAACTATCTTTTTATGTAAGACTTAAAAGCCTTGCTAATTCTACTGTGTTTTTAGCTCTATTTATTATTGGAGCATCTACCATTTTTCCGTCTAGGGAAAATACTCCTTTCCCTTCTTTTTCTGCTTCTTCCATAGCCATTAGGACTCTTTTGGCATGTTTTATTTCATCAAAGGTTGGAGCAAATACAGAATGAATGGTGTCAATATGTTTTGGACTTATTGCAGCTTTTCCTGTAAAACCTAAGCTTTTAGCTTTCCTTGTGTCCTTCTCTAAGCCTTCAAAATCGTTGGTATCTGTAAATGGAGTATCTATAGAATCCACCTTCATTGCCTTGCATGCTATTGATACTTGATTTCTCGCATAGAAGATTTCTTCCCCTTCTTTGGTTCTTTTTATACCTAAATCTGAAGTTAAATCTTCCCCTCCAAGTAAAATAGCAACTATTCTATTACAAGATTTTATTATATTATAAACATTTTGAAGACCATAAGCTGTTTCTACTATGGGAATTAATTTTATACTCCCCGCATCAAAGCCTTCTTCCTTTTCTATTTTTATAAGCATTTCATCTATAGTTTTAAGTTCTTCTTCTGTAGCTTTTGGTATCATTAATGCATCTGGTTTAACTCTTGCGATTACATCGATATCAACTAGTGCAAATTCTGTAGTAATTGGATTTACTCTCACTACGAGTTCTACATTACTATAATCTAAATTTTTTATTGCTTCTCTTACCAAAATTCTAGCACTGTCTTTTTCCGTTAGACTTACAGCATCCTCTAAATCTAATATAATTGAGTCTGCACCTAAAATTCCTGCACTCTGAAGCATGCCTGGATTATTCCCAGGCATAAAAAGCATAGTTCTTCTCAACCTTTTCATACAAATCACCTCCTACTCAGCTCTTTCTGTAGCAGTTTCTATTCTAGCTTTTATTGTATAGTTTAATGCACCTTTATCTTGAGCGTTTACTATAACATTTACTACTTGTAATTCCTTAAGAGTTTCTAGTATTACTTTTTCTATTTCTTCTCCAAATTGTTTCATAACAATACTTTGAAGATTTATTTCAATACCGCCCTTTGGGTTTGGCATAAGCATTACATATATATCATTTGATTCCATTGTACCCGCTTTGGATGGTTTATTGATTTCCATGGTATCACCTCACATTAAACTTAGGTTTATTTTACACTCTCTAAATAAGCATTTTGTCCTTGTTCATATAAATTGTTGCCTTCACTATCTATTACAACAACTATAGGTAAATCCTCAACTTCAAGTCTCCTTATAGCTTCAGACCCTAAGTCCTCATAAGTTACTATTTCTGCTTTTTTTACACATTTACCTATTAGAGCTCCTGCTCCCCCGATTGCAGCAAAATACACAGCTCCATTTTTAATCATGGAGTCTACAACCTCTTGTGACCTGAGTCCCTTACCTATCATTCCTTTTAAACCCTTTTCTAGAAGCTTTGGCGCATAAGCATCCATTCTATAGCTTGTAGTTGGTCCTGCTGAACCAAGAGCGTTCCCAGGCTTTGCTGGAGTTGGTCCCACATAATATATAACTGCATCTTTAACATCTATAGGAAGCTTCTCTCCCTTATCTAGAAGTTCTACTAGTCTTTTATGCGCTGCGTCTCTTGCCGTATATATAACACCAGATAATAACACACTATCTCCAGCTTTTAAATCACTAATCACATCTTTCGTAAGTGGTGTCGTTATTCTTTTTTCCATAACATTTTCTCCTCCTTATCCTTATCATTCATTCGATGCTGTTATAACTCTGCACTTGCATGTCTTGCAGCATGGCAGTTTATATTTACTGCAACTGGAAGACCCGCTATATGAGTTGGATAAGTTTCAATATTAACAGCTAAAGCAGTAGTTTTTCCGCCGAACCCTTGAGGTCCTATACCTAGCTTATTTATTTCCTCTGTAAGCTCTTTTTCAAGTTCTGCATAGTATGGATTTGCATTTATCTCCTGTGTTGATCTAACCGCTGCCTTTTTAGCGAGATTCGCTGCCTTATCAAAAGTTCCACCTATACCTACTCCTACAACTATTGGTGGGCATGGGTTAGGTCCAGCTTCTTTTACTACTTTTAAGATGAATTCCTTAACCCCTTCAATTCCATCTGAAGGTTTTAACATTTTAATCTGACTCATATTTTCTGAACCAAATCCCTTTGGAGCTACAGTTATTTTTAATTTATCTCCTGGCACTATATCATAATATATAACTGCTGGGGTGTTATCTTTTGTATTTACTCTGTTAATTGGGTCACTAACTACTGATTTTCTTAAAAAACCGTCTTCATAGCCCTGCGCTACTCCACTATTAATAGCTCCATAAAGGTCGCCACCTACTATATGAACCTCTTGGCCAAGCTCTATAAATACGCAAGTCATGCCTGTATCTTGACACATTGGCATTTTTTCATTTTTTGCTATATCCGCATTTATTAAAATCTTATCTAAAATACCTTTAGCTATATCCCAAGTTTCTTTTTCTCTAGCCTTTTTCAATTGATTTCTTATATCATCAGAAAGATAGTAATTAGCATCTATACATAAATCTCTTATAGTTTTTGTTATTTCAGCTACATTTATTTCCTTCATTCTATTCTCCTTTTAATCATCTTCTTGGAAGCTGCAATATTAACAATTTAATATGGGAAAAGGCAGTTTATATAAACCGCCTGCAAAAGTAATCTTCCCAATTAATTATTAAACTTATTTTTTTCTATTAACTAGAGCTACAACTCTATTCATTTCGTTATTAACTATCATGTATCCTTCATCTACACCCATACCTGGTTTTGCTAAACATTGGTCTGCTCC
>Ga0209125_1000589_pt1 | contig 44173 bp, 31 predicted proteins | sample BarGraIncub1131A_FD_184503 | JGI IMG/M metagenome (GOLD analysis project Ga0209125, IMG submission 184503) | Arctic peat soil microbial communities from Barrow, Alaska - Barrow Graham LP Incubations 11-31A (SPAdes) (version 2) | ecosystem: Environmental > Terrestrial > Soil > Wetlands > Peat... | reverse complement strand
CCATAGGCATTGAATTGTTCATGTACCTGTGTATTTATAAATTCTAATATATCACTACCTGTATCAATGCTATTTTTAAATGCCTGCTGAACTTTAACAATAGTATCTTGAATATTTATTACTGCTTGTGCTGATTGTTCTGCAAGTCTTCTCACCTCATCTGCTACTACTGCAAAACCTCTTCCTTGCTCTCCAGCCCTTGCTGCCTCTATTGCAGCGTTTAATGCAAGTAAATTTGTTTGCGATGCTATACCTCCGATAGTATCTGCCATAACCTTTATACTATCTACTACTTTTCCATCTTCAATAGCTTTTTTCATCTTTATTTGTTTTTCATCATATACTCTTCTAGTTTCGGCGATAGCTTTTTGGCTATTGTTTTTAACAGTTGTAGCTCTTTCTTTAGACTGATTTGAATTATTACTTCCTTCCATAGCTTTAGAAGATAATACATTAATACTTGAATCTACTTCTTCAATAGATGCACTTATTTCCTCTGATGCTGCACTTGACTCCTGCATACCTCCTGCAATATTATTTACTGCTTCATCTATAGTTATAGCTTTTGATGATAATTCTTGAACCGTTGCTGAAAGTGCTTCAGATGATGCACTCATATCCTGTGAATTTTCCATGATTATTCTAACTAATTTGTTTACATTTTCCTGTGCAGTATTTAAAGCTACACCTGTTTGTCCAAATTCGTCTTTCCGTGTAATAGTAATTGAAGTTGAGAAATCATAGGAAGATAACCTATTTGCTAACTCTTTTATTTTATTTAATGGATTCATTATGTTTTCACTTAATATGTATGCCATAAAAATTATAAACAAAAGTGCTATGACTGTGTAAATTATTATTGTGTATCTAACCTTATTAAACTGAGCTATATTACCTGAATCTGCTTGTTCAGCTGATTTCTGAGTTATTTCAATACATTTATTTAATTTTTCAAACATAGAAATTCTTATTACAGTCATTTCAGAATCAAATACCTTAACTGCATCCTTATAGTTATTAGCTTTTGCAAGTTCTATTACCTTACCTCTTCCTTCTCTATATTTTACTAAATCATTATTGAAATCATTATAAATTTTATCCTCTTCCTCTGATATTGAAGGTATACTTTCGTATTCCTTTTGTAATTTAATATCTTCATTAGTTAAATTATTTATATTCTTTATTTGCTCATCTAATTTCGACCTATCTCTTTCAGAAATAATTGTAAGCATATTACCTCTCATTTCATTGATATTTCCTTTAATTTCTTCCAAATCCTTAATAGATGTTAAACTATTATTATATATAAACTTAGAACCCTCATTTATTTTTGATGAACTTAATATGCCTTCCACCCCTATTAAAACTATACAAATACAAATTATTGAAAATATTGATATAAGTTTTTTCTTTACCCCTAAATTAATGAAAAATTTCATTCTAACGCATCCCTTCTTTTTTTATAATATATTCTTCAAAATCCTTCTTAATAAAACTATGATTATTCTTTTAACGAAGTATAGTTCTTATCAAATTCTTCCTCAAATTCTAAAAATACCTCCACAATCAAAGGATCAAAGTGTTTTCCACTTCCCTGTATAATGATTTCTCGTGTTTTTTCCTTAGAATAAGCTTCTTTATAAACACGTTTTGAGCGCAGGGCATCATATACATCTACCAGTGCCATTATTCGGGCTGATAACGGAATTCCATCTCCACATAGCCCTTTTGGATACCCACTTCCATCCCATTTTTCATGATGAGACTCAGCTATTTCAATGCCAATTTTAACAAAATAATTCCCTGGATATTTTTGATATACTTCCTCCAATGTATTGGAGCCTATAGTTGTATGTTCTTTCATTTCTTCAAACTCTTCCGTCGTCAACTTCCCGGGTTTTAAGAGAATTACGTCTCTTATTCCAACCTTGCCGATATCATGCAAAGGACTTGCTTTCTGAAGGATATCAATAAATTCCGCATTGATCTTGTCTTTATATTCGGGGTGATTGCTTAGCTTTTTAGCTATTAGACCACAGAAAATCTGTATGCGTTGTAGATGGTCTCCAGTATCATTATCCCGAGATTCTGTCAGCTTTGCCATTGCAAAAATCGTTGCAATCTGTGATTCTGAAATTTCTTTTACTTTTTCTTCAACCATTTGTTTCAAATTATTATTATGAGCCTCAAGTTCCCTCTGAAAATGACGAAGCTTTAAATGTGTATCTACACGAGCTCGCACTTCCTCAAATTGAAAGGGTTTTTCAATATAGTCAACTCCGCCCTGTTCAAATGCCTTCACTTTATCTTTAGTATCAGTTAGTGCACTCAAATAAATTACTGGAATTTCCTTAAGCCTTTCATCTTTCTTAAGATGACTGCAAACTTCATATCCATCCATACCTGGCATCATAACGTCCAGGAGGATCAAGTCAGGTAGTTCTTCACTTGTATCAAGAAGCTTAATTGCATTCTCACCGCTTATGGCAGCTTGTCTCTTGTAGTGTTTGGGGAGAGCATTACCAAGAACTTCGATAGCCTCAGGACTGTCATCAATTATCAGTATTTTTTTCAAAAAATCACTATTTTTCTTTTTCATTTTCAGATACCTCCTTAGTACTATGGAGTATTTCATTAAGAATATCTACTGCACCTTCAAAATCGTATTGAACAACATAGTTTCTCATCTCTGCTGTCTTTTCGGCAAAAGCCGTATTTTTTGTATCTCTGACAATTTTCTCAATGCATTCCACTGCATCCATGTTATTATCCAACAATAATTTTCGAAATTTATCTAAAATTGGTCTCATTAGAGATATATCTACTCCGCCCGGGTGTGAACTTTGTATATCTTCAACATTTTTTTTTATAAATGATATTGAAGTAAAAATCTGCTCTAGTGCCTGTCCAAGTTTTTCTAGTAACAGTTCCACATCATCGAACCTATTAACACTAATCTCAGACTCAAGGATGCTAGCTTCTAGATATACATCTTTAGCACTTAGGTTCCCCGCTGCCCCTTTGATGGTATGGACCAACCTTTCAGCTTCTTTTAGATCACCATGATCTAAAGCGTACCGGATTTCTTTTATTGCATATTTATAATTTTTAAAAAATATCACTAGCAACTTAAAATAAAGTTTCCGATTACCACCCAAACGACTTAGACCTGTTTGTACGTCGATACCAACAATGTTCGGGATTATTCCATTGTTCATTGCTAAGGCTTCATTCGTTAATGAATGTGATGTCGTTACCCCTATTATTGCTTTTTCTTGTGTTGTTGCCTGCCCATTCTTTATCCAATACGCAATTTTTCGAAACAGTTTGTTGGTGTCAATAGGTTTAGCCACATGATCGTTCATACCCACCTGTAGACATTTTTCCTGATCGCTGAGCAAAGCATTAGCAGTCATTGCTATAATAGGCAACCCTGAATAGACCAAGTCTCTTCGTATTTCCCTTGTAGCATCATATCCATCCATTATTGGCATCTGTATATCCATAAGTACAATGTCATATGTGTTTTTCTTCACCTTCTCAACTGCTTCCCTGCCGTTGCTAGCAATTGTTACTATTAGCCCTGCTTCTTGCAGAATTTCCTGAGCCACTTCCCTATTGATTTCATTGTCTTCTACCAATAAAACCTTGGTGCCACAAAGCTTAGGCAAATACTCGGTATCATTCTTTTTCTTAGGGACAGTGCTGATTTGCTCAAAACCCTTCTCATCACATATATGCATTATTGTATTAAACAACAGCGATGGATTAACCGGTTTATACAGAACGGATACCATAAGTCCTATCTCCTCTGCATTTTTTTTCACTCCCTCTGAATTCTGATTGCTAAGAAGAATAATAGTAGGCACCTTACCAGATTCAAACAGCCTTTTTATACGCCTTGAAGCCTCCATTTCGTCCATTCCTGGGATATCCCAATTCGTAATAACTAACTCATATGGATTTTTATCTTTTGTATTTTTAAGCATTGAGATTGCCTCTTCGCCTGAAGTGCTCATTGTGACATCTAAGGACATATCTGCTAACATACTTTCAATAATTTCACTACTTTCCTCGTCAGCATCTACCACCAGTACTTTCATTCCCCACTTCCCAAACGAGTTCTTATAATGCAAGAATCGTTCCTTATCTGCAACATTAATCTTGGTTGTAAAGAAAAAAGTGCTGCCCTCGCCTACTTCACTCTCTACCCAAATATCTCCGTTCATCAAGTTAACCAATTTTTCGGATATAGAAAGACCAAGACCCGTGCCTCCGTATTTTCGAGTCGTGGATGTATCCGCCTGAGTGAAGGGTTGAAACAGTTTTTTTATTTGTTCCTCAGTCAAACCAATACCTGTGTCTTTTACTGAAAACTGGAGCAAGGCACTATCCCTATTATATTCCATTAATTCTGCCCGAATAACAATCTTCCCTTTATCAGTGAATTTGACAGCATTGCTTATAATATTTAATAGTATCTGTCCTAAACGTAGTGAATCACCATTTAAACTTATTGGCACATCCTCATCTATGATTACCATTAACTCCAAACCTTTTCCCTTACTTTTGGCGTTGACTTGGTTTACTGCCCTTTGCAGTACTTCCTCAAGGTTAAAAGTTGTTATCTCTAGTTCTAGCTTACCAGCTTCAATTTTAGATAAATCTAAAATATCACTAATAAGTCCAAGTAAAATATGAGAAGATATTTTGATTTTACTTAAATAATTGTACTGCTTTTGGTTTAAACTGGTTTTAAGGGCTAATTCTGAAAACCCCACAATTGCATTTAGTGGTGTACGAAGTTCATGACTCATGTTGGAAAGAAACTCGCTCTTGAGTTGGCTTGCTTCATCTAGTTGTTTTTTTTGCATCTCTAGTTCTATGTTTTGTTCTTTAAGCACATCGTTCTGCATTGCCCGTCTTCCTTTCTCTTTGTTTTGAAAGGCTAGTTCTTTATTAGCAATGATTAACTCTGCTGCCCGTTTTTCTTTCTCTTCGTTTTGAAAGGCTAGCTCTTTATTCGCAATAATTAACTCTTCTGCCCGCTTGTTTTTCTCTTCGTTTTGGAAAGCTAGCTCTTTATTCGCAATAATTAACTCTGCTGCCCGTTTTTCTTTCTCTTCATTTTGAAAGGCTAGCTCTTTATTCGCAATGATTAATTCTGCTGCTCGCTTGTCTTTCTCTTCGGCTTCTTTAATTCTCGTTTCCAGTTGCTCTGTTAGTGACTCTCCCATTAACTGTTTGTAAAATTTATCTTTCATATGGTATCTACTCCCATTCACTTTTTTCTTAGATCACTGATTTTCTAACCTCTTATGGTACCAGCCATAAATCTCTCTCTCGCTCTTTCTCTCTATTGGACCCTTAATACAAAGAATCTGTACTTATATCCTGTCTTTAAAAATAATTAGACATATAAAAAAATAACCAGCCCAAGATGCGAGCTCTATTTTGTATCATACAAGGAGACAGGTCCACGATAGCTTAGATATCTAAAGATTCTGTCGATGTATTATCATGCAAGATAGACTTCGCATACTGACTAGTTATTTTTAATCGCCTCATTTTTTAACATAATAATACAAAAAAATAATTAAAAATTAGTATTAAATATATCTTTAATGTATTTTGTAATATTATGTTATTGATTACTTAACTATATATATGTGAGACTTACTTGTCCATTAGCTAAAAGCACATAAATCCTGTGTACTTCTCGTTAAAAATATAAAACTATTCGCAATTAATTATTAGTTTTGTCACTATAACATTTTCATTTGCCTATATAAACTAGCTTTTGCAATATCCTCAAGTTCAACACTTACTTGCGACATGGAATAATAATATAGAGTATAATTAAAAATATAATATTATTCAATAATGCTTAACCTAATGGTTATGTGATTATACTCAAATGGAAGGAGCTAATAAACAATGAGAATGACCAAAATAATATGTACCTTAGGGCCTGCTGTAGATGATGATAATTTATTAGAACAATTAGTACTTGCAGGTATGGATGTTGCAAGATTAAATTTTTCTCATGGTACCCATGCCCAGCAAAAATTAAGAGTTGATAGAGTTAAAAAGATCAGAAAAAAATTAAACATTCCTGTTCCATTACTACTTGATACTAAAGGGCCTGAAATTAGATTAGGTAAATTTGAAAAAGGTGAAGTAATATTACAAGAGAACAATGAGTTTGTACTTGTAAATGAAAATATTTTAGGAACTGAGGAAAAATCAACTATTTCCCATAAACAGCTCTATAAAGATGTTAAAATTGGCACAATAATATTAATAAATGATGGACTTGTAGCAATAGAAGTACAAAACGTGATTGGTAAGGACATCTATTGCAAAATATTAAATGGTGGAGCTATAAGTAATAACAAAGGGGTAAACATCCCTGAAACAGACACCCATTTACCTGCAATAACGGAGCAAGATATCGCAGATATAAAGTTTGCTATAGAAAATGATTTTGATTTTATAGCTTGTTCTTTTGTAAGAAAAGCAACAGACGTAAATGAAGTGAGAGAAATATTAAAGAGATATGGCGGACAGGATTTAAGGATAATTTCAAAGATCGAAAACAGAGAGGGTGTAAGTAATTTCGATGAAATATTGAATGTCTCAGATGGTATTATGGTTGCGAGAGGCGATTTGGGGGTAGAAATACCTACAGAAGAAGTTCCAATTGTCCAAAAAATGATAATCAAAAAATGCTATGCAAATGGTAAACCTGTAATAACTGCAACTCAAATGCTAGATTCAATGATTAAAAATCCAAGACCAACTAGAGCCGAATCTAGTGATGTAGCAAATGCTGTGTATGATGGAACTAGTGCAATTATGCTTTCAGGAGAAAGTGCTATGGGTAAGTATCCTATTGAAAGTGTAAAAACTATGGTCAGGATTGCTAAAATGGCAGACGAGTCTATTGACTATGGCAGTAAATTAGCTGCAATGCAATTCGACACCATGGAGAATATTACAAATGCAATAAGCTACGCAACTTGTACCATTGCACTGCAATTAAAGGCGGCTGCAATAATTTCTGCAACCCAATCCGGACAAACCGCCAGAATGATTTCTAGGTTTAGGGCATCTTGCCCCATAATAGCAACTACATCAAATCCAAGAGTTCAAAGGCAGTTATGCATTTCTTGGGGGGTAATACCATTACTAGTCGGAGCAGCTACAAATGTTGAAGAAATGTTTGAAATCGGAGTTAAAAAAGCTTTAGACATTAACTTAGTCAAACAAGGTGATATTATTGTAATAACAGCCGGTGGTCCCGTAGGTATATCTGGAACAACTAATCTATTAAAGGTTCAAACAGTGGGCAATATTCTTTTAAAAGGTATTGGACTCGCTAAAGGTAAAGTATCCGGAAAAATCTGCGCTTGCACTTCCATAGACCAAATAAATAAAGGTTTTAAAAATGGAGATATTCTTGTCCTACCTTCTTTAAACAATGATATATTGCCTTATTTAAAAACTGCATCAGCAATAATAGTCGAAGAGACTGTAATAGACACTCATGTAGTTACCTTTATATCATCATTAGATATTCCAGTGATTATAAGTGCCCAAAATGCACTGAGTATTTTAAAGTCAGGGTGTATTGTAACCGTGGATTCTAATAATGGTGTGGTTTTAAACGATAACTTATAATTAGTATAAATATCTCCTTAAGCAATTCTAACTAGAGATGATTATTGTTTTATTTAATATCTTCTCAGCACTTTCTCAGCAAATATTCAGGTTATCTTAATGTTAGGTATATATAATTAAAATATACTATTTATTTTCAGATTATTGGATATCAACATCGAAAGAAAAATGAGATGTATTTCTAAAACAATAATAGTCATGGAGGTTTATCATGAAAATTAAAGAAATAATATTATCCCTAATAATAGGTTCAACATTATTAGTGGGGTGTGGTACTAAAGTAGCAGATACAAAATTAAAAACAGAATCAATATCTAAGGCTAAAACAGAATCAATAACAAAAGCTAAAGCTAAATTGGTATCAGACACTAAATCTAAAACAGATTCAATAGCTAAAGCTAAAGCTAAATTGGTATCAGACACTAAATCTAAAGCAGATTCAATAGCTAAAGCTAAATCAAAAGCGGCCACAGTAACAGCACCAGCAAAAGTTGATACAACAACTTCAGCTTCAAAGAAGAAATACGTAGCCAACAATTTATTGATTCTCCCATATTGCTTCCACTATATTGATACTATCAAAACAGACACCATATTTAAAATGGTGTCTGTTTTATTTTTTATTTCAAGCTAATATTATAGCTGATTATCCAATATATTCATTTCATTTTTGATCATAAAGGTAAAACAAAGATCCTACAACGATAATAATTAAAACAAGATATGGACAAAATATTTTTAATAAGATAGAATATACCTATACCCCTATATGTATAAAGTAAATATAATTTATAAAAGGAGGACAAAATATGCGTCAATGTATGGATATCCCAAAGCTTCAAGCAAGAATCAAAAAAATTGAGGGCCAACTTAGAGCTATTTCAGAAATGGTAAACAAGGATGTTCCTTGTGAAGATCTTTTAATACAAATAAATGCGGCAAAAAGTGCATTACATAAAGTTGGTCAAGTAGTACTCGAGGGTCATTTGCAACATTGCGTTCGTGATGGTATAGAGCATGGTGATGCTGACAAGACAATTGCCGAATTTGCTAAAGCTGTAGAACATTTTTCAAGAATGAGTTAAGTGAGGTGATAAAATGAAAACCATAATAGAGTTTTTTCAAAATGAAGAAAAACGAATTATACTATTCTTATTAATATCCGGTGCGTCATTAATTTTAAGTTTATTGCACATTAGCATTTTTCAAATTGATAGTGCTTGGCTCGCAATTATTTTATGTGGAATTCCTATCATTAAGGGCGCTATTGTGGGGCTTATAAAGGAATTTGATATTAAGGCGGATATTCTGGTTTCAATCGCACTTGTCGCCTCTATTTTCATTGGCGAGACCTTTGCTGCAGGCGAGGTTGCCTTTATTATGTCCCTAGGTGCATTACTAGAGGAACGTACTGTTGCAAAGGCTCGAGCAGGCATAGAAAAATTGGTACATCTTACCCCACGCATTGCAAGATTAGTTCGTGATGGAGTAGAAAGCATTATACCTGCTAAGCTAGTTAAAATTGATGATATGCTCCGTGTACTTTCAGGCGAAACAATTGCTGTTGATGGCATTATTATATTTGGACAAACCTCAATTAATCAATCGGTTATGACAGGAGAATCTCTACCAATTGATAAGGATATTGGTGACGAAGTTTTCAGCGGAACGGTAAACCAATTTGGTACATTTGATATGAAAGTAACTAAAGTAGGTGAAAACAGTTCCCTACAGAGAATGATTAAGCTAGTAGAATCTGCTGATGCAAGCAAGGCTAAAATTGTAGGCATTGCAGATAGATGGGCTACTTGGATTGTCATAATTGCTCTTATATCTGCACTTGGCACATGGCTTGTTACTGGAGAAATCATTCGCAGTGTTACTATTCTTGTTGTCTTCTGCCCCTGCGCTTTAGTACTTGCAACACCTACTGCTATTATGGCAAGTATTGGCAATGCTACAAAGTTTGGTATACTTGTCCGAGAAGGAGATGCTCTAGAAAGGCTATCAAAAGTAACTATAATTGCATTTGATAAAACAGGAACTCTAACCTATGGTAAACCTGATGTTGTAGCAGTTCAAAGCTATAGCCCCAATATAAACTCACAGCAATTATTAACACTTACAGCTTCAGCAGAACTACGTTCTGAGCATCCATTGGGCAAAGCTATTGTTTCTCATTTTAAAAATACATCAACCATAACTTTGAAAGAACCGCAGCGATTTACAATGATTGCAGGTCGTGGTGTCAAAGTAGCGTTTGATGGTAATACTATTTTGGCAGGGAATGCCCGCTTGCTAAGTGAGAACTCTGTAATAATATCTCAAAAGATGTTAGGAGAAGCATCAAAATACATAAACACCGGCTGTACAATCATATATATTGCCATAAACGCATGTGAAGTTGGTTTTATAGCTTTATCTGATACACTTCATAAGGATTCTACTAATATGATTAAAGGGCTTAAAGGGCTCAATGTAGAAAGTGTATTACTAACTGGCGATAACCCTTTAGCTGCTTCGCATATTGCTAAAAGTGTTGGCATTTCTAATTTTCACTCTCAATGTTTACCAGAAGATAAAATGGCAGTTATTGAAGAATATCAAAGTAAAAATATGATGGTTTGCATGATTGGTGATGGTATTAATGATGCACCTGCACTAAAAAAATCATATGTTGGTATTGCAATGGGTGGCATCGGTAGCGATATTGCCGTTGATGCAGCAGATATTGCCCTTGTCAGTGATGACATTAAATGTATTCCACATCTATTGAGTCTATCACAAAAAACAATGAAGACAATTAAACTAAATTTAACTCTATCTATGTTACTCAATTTTGTTGCCATTATATTAGCAATGATAGGAATATTAAACCCAGTCACCGGCGCCTTAGTACACAATATAGGCTCTGTTGCGGTTATTATAAACTCAGCGCTATTATTAAATTTCAAAAGCACATAATAGCTCTTCATTTTTAATTTTCTTTTTATCTTCATACATTCTTTTATCCGCTAGGGCAATTATAGACTCAATATTTTGCTTAGAACAGCTTCTTGTAGCATATCCGAATGCTGCAGAGAGTTTAATAGTTCTGTTTGTATCAACTGTTAATATTCTTTCTGAAATCATCCTTTTAACCTTTGATATTGCGTTTTCCACCTGCTCTTTTGTAGTGTTCTCCATTACTAAATGAAATTCATCACCACCCATTCTTAAAATAAGGGTGCGTTCTGTAAAAGTTTCTTTTAGTAATTCGGCGAAACATTTTAATAATTCATCACCAATAAGATGGCCATATTTATCGTTAACCATTTTTAAATTATTTATATCAGAAACAATTATTGTTTGAGGATATTTATAAGTGTTCAGTTTATCCTTTACTTTATCATTATAGTAATTTCTATTGTAAACATTTGTTAATGTATCCCTATATAAAAAATGCTCCTTTTCCCTTAGAATTAATGTTTTAGCCTTTTCACATATTAAATCTTTAAATAATTTAATTGCAAATAATATTATAATAAGTGTTAAAGTAGCTAACCCTAAAACTATAAAAATAAGTCTTTTATAATTCTGGCTGTTTGTTTGATGGGGTACCTCGGTATACCCCACATTAAACAACTCATCTATATCCATAAGTGGGATAACCTTATCAATTATACTTGCAAGTTCAGGTTTATTCTTGGAAATTCCGTAATATAAGTATGAATCTGTACTAGTTATTCCCTTTTGTACAATATCATATAATTGCATATTTTCAATGTAAAAACGAAGTACACTCGGATTTTCTATAAGATAATCCACTCTTCCTTCATGAACTAGCTTTAATGATTCCTGAATATTGTTGGTTTCTATAATGTTTACACTGGTGAGGTTTTTCTTAAGATATTCATTATGCCAGAAGCCCTTTATAACAGCAACTTTTTTTCCTTCAAGGCCAAAAACATCCTTAGCATCTTTAACGCCCACTTTACCCATAATTATATCTCTCTCAGTGCTGTAAGGCCTTGGGTATAATATATATTTTAACCTATCATCAGTTTTAGCAATATTCAAAACATTTATTTCACCTTTCATAAGCTTTTGCTTAAGCACATCAAAATCACCATAAACATAATTAAATTTTATACCAGTTTTCGCAGATATATCTTTTATAATTTCTCCACTTATGCCTCCATAAATGCCATCTCTATAATAATCAAAGGGCAAATAATCCTTTGTAATACCTATAGTCGCTTTGCCACTATTTTTAAGCCAGTTCCTATCACTTTCCGTAAGATTCATGATTTTTAAATTATATTCAATCTTGTTTTTATTCATAAGTTCCGTAATTTTACTACCCAATAAATTATTAACCTGTTTATCTAATATTGATACCAGAATTTTGTCCTCTTTTCTTGCGGAAAAAGTTCTATCTGAAGTAATCTTATTTAACTTAAAAATATATTTCAAATCTGGATACTCATAAATATAATTATATACAGCATCCCCACCCGATACAATAAATGCATCAATTTTATTATTCTTTAATGCTGAGACCATGTCTTTTTCAGAATTATAGATTTTTTTATCATAATTTACATTTTTATAATATTCAGGCAGTAGTTCTATTACAATATCATTTTTAAGAAACCCTACTTTTCTTTTATCGATATCACCTATAGTATGTATGTCGCCTCCATTTTTAGCTATAAGTGCATAAGGAGATTTACTTACAGGCCTTGTAAAAGTCATAAATTTATCTCTTTCAGCGGTCTCATTTGCCCCAAAAATAATATCCACACTTCCATTTTGAAGACCCGAATAGACTTCCGCCCAAGTTTTTGATGCTTCAAGTTTTATATGTATTCCTAAATTTTTATTTATAATTTTTATAATAGGAAGTAAATACCCTTTTTCTTCCCCATTATATTTGAAGTATTCACTTCCAGAATATTGATCAATACCTAGAGTTAAAACCCTACTTTTATTTTTAATTATCCACTGTTCTTCTTCACTAGTTAAAGATACTGCACTACTTGAACTAGCAAATGAAAAATTTTCAGAAGAAAACAATATAATTAAAATAAATAATAATATTTTCATAAAATGCTTCAGTTATATCACGCCCCAAAAATAATTATTATATGCTCACCTGCAAGAAGTATCTTATATCCTTATATTTTCAATGTATATTTAATTCTTTTATTCGGAACACAAAATCCAACTTCTTATTTCAACATTTCATCTAACTTAATAATTAATTGTACCATAAATGAATAACTATATAAATACAAAAAGTTACAACTTTCCCTGTATTCTTTCTTATTTATAAAAAATAGCTTTAAATGATCGTTATAATATTCATTTATTGCAAATACACTAAAACTTATTTTATAATTAGCTTAAATAATAATATTACTTGCTTTTTATAATATACTATGGTAACATTGTAATTGACTTAAATGAATGGTAAATAATGAAGCACAGATATATTTCAATTGGTACTTTAACAATATAGTATTTTAATATCGAAATTTTATAGGTGAGTTATTATAAGTAGTTTAAGAAAAATAAAATTTCGGAGGTATACATCATATGAATGGTACAGTTAAATGGTTTAATGGAGAAAAAGGATTCGGATTTATTACAGGAGAAGACGGAGTAGACGTTTTCGCTCACTTTTCACAAATAAATTCAGATGGTTACAAATCACTTGATGAAGGTCAAAAGGTTTCTTTTGACATCGTTAAAGGACCTAAAGGCCCTCAAGCAGAAAATATTACTGTTTTATAGTAATATAAGAAAGCCATTAAATAGGATAACCTATTTAATGGCTTTTTTATTTTTTTGTCTAAGTCTCACGCCGAGATATAATTAATCGTTATAATATATGTAAGGTATTAAATTTTTGTTTACTTAGCCTCCTACTTTCCATATTTGTATGTTAATATATAATAATATGGTATATTAAGAAGATAATCTTTTATATTATTTATAAAATAAAAAAATGAAAGTTTAATGTGGTGATGAAATGGAAAAAGAAAAAAAATTCAACAGACATAATGTCCTACTTATAATTATGGTAGCTATATTTTTAATAATAGGCTTAAGGTTATATTATTTACAAGTATTAAATGGACAATATTATAAGAATGAAGCAAATGCTAATGCTAATAAAGTTATAACAGTAGAGGCACCAAGAGGGCTCATAACAGACAAAAATGGAATAAACCTTGCAAATGAAGTACTCGGTTATAACCTTACATATACAGATACAACCCAGGCTAGTACCCATATATTTGCAACCCTTCAAAAAGTATTTTCAATTTTGGATGAAAATGGAGAAGTTAAGACAGATAGTTTTCCTTTAAAGATTAGCCCATATAGATTTGAATTTACTTCAAGTGATCCTAAGGGAATACAAATTATGCAGTTAAGATTTTTAAAAGATAGAGGGTTTCAAGATGCTATATTGAAATCAAAATTTAAAAATAAAAAAGAAACGGATTTAAGCTCGAATGAAACTACTGAACTTAATAACGAACTTCTGATATTAACCCCCGAGCAAATATATAATGAACTTATTAAGAAATACGGTATAATTAAAGGAATTTCAAGTTTGCAGATACAAGAAACACCGGATGTAATAAGAAGATATCTAGTTGTAGAAGATGCTATAAAAATGGATTTCTTTTCAAGATACAAATCAATTAGCATAGCAACTAATATAAAGAAAGATACATCACTTATATTCGAGCAAAGCCTCTCAGAATTACCTGGAATTAAAGTAGAAAATCAGCCTATGAGGCAATATCCCTATGGACAGCTTGGTTCATCAATTTTGGGATATATAAGCAAAATAAGCCCTGCTGATAAGGCGAAATATTCAGCAAAGGGTTATGACACAAGTGCAGATTATGTGGGAGCCTCTGGAATTGAATCAGCAATGGAAAGCAGTCTCAGAGGAGATAACGGCGGAAAAAAAGTGCAATCTGATAGTCAAGGTAGAGTGACGAGTGAATTTTCTAGTAAGAAGGCAGTTCCTGGAAATAATGTACAACTTACAATAGATGCAAATTTGCAATATGCCACAGAAAACGCTTTAAATACTGAAATGAAGAAATTACAAAATATAGGAAGAGTCAATGACTTAGATGTATCAAACGCCACAAGAGGGGCAGCTGTTGCCATAGATATTCATACCGGCGGCATACTAGCACTTGCTAGCATGCCAGGATTTAATCCAAATGATTTTTCTACATCACAAGGATTAACTGAAACTCAATCACAAAAATATTTTAATCCAGACTACGCAAAGCTTGCAAAAGCTGATGGACTATCACAAAGTTTAATTAATTATATGTTCCCAATAGACACAAGCATAAAGGGAAATACTACAATCAGAAAGGATAAGTTTGATTACTATCCAAAATACTTATATAATTATGCAACTATGTCACTAATTCCTTCAGGATCTACTTTTAAGCCGATGACAGCAATAGCAGGTCTTCAAGCTGGAGTTATAGATGGTAATTCAACTTATCGGGACCTAGGCGGGTTTGATATGGGAGGCGGACATTGGAATCCTTTCCTTACAGATGGGGCACTTGGTATTGTAAACGTAGTAAGCGCAATAGAAAAATCCAGTAACCCATTTTTTATGAATGTAGGTAAACTATTAAGGGACAAATTTGGAGTTGACATTTTAGCTAAATATGCATGGATGTTTGGACTTGGAGCTGATCCTAAAACAACTAACCCTGGTACCGGAATAGAAATAAATGAAAATTTTGGGCAGGTATATAATACAGCATCACAGAAAAACCTATCAGCCTCACAATTTCTCTTGACTATTGAGGAAGATTTAACTCTCGGAGTTTCTGGAACAGGTGTAAAATTTCCATCGATAGATTTATACGATAGAGATGGGGATAATACTCTTATTTATAATGGAAAAACCCTTTCACAAATAAAAACTGAAATTAAGAATCATATAAAAGACTCTGTAAAGGATGGAACTTTTTCTAAGAATAACTACCTTGATTTATTTAATCAATTAATTGCTACTGATCCTAAATATAAAGCTCAAAAATTTACAGATGCTAATATACAAGCAGTTGTGAGTGATGTATACTACCAAGCAGTACAGACAGGGAATGGTTCTTTAAGTTTACCATACAATATGTATATTGCATCTATTGGACAAGGCATGGACAATTTCACACCTCTGCAAATGGCAAATTATATAGCTACCATTGCAAATGGTGGAACAAGATATAAACTTCATTTGGTTGACAACATAAAAGATTCTAATGGAAAGTTAGTATCTAAGACGAAACCTTTGGTTTTAAACAAAGCCGATTTGAGTGAAACAACCAGAAATTTAGTTATGCAAGGCATGAATAGCGTTACAGGTGCAGGAGGCAGAACTGATGGTACTGCATCTGGTGCACTTGGCAATTTCCCTATACCAACAGGTGGTAAAACAGGTACAGCACAGTTTAATAATTCTGAAGTGCAAAATAAAGTTGGTAGAGGAGATTATGCTTGGTTTGTAGGTTATGCACCTGCTGACAATCCTGAAATTGCAATCTCTATAGTTATGTTTGATGGAGGTTATGGTTCTGATGCTGCAAATGTCGCTAGAGGGATGTACGAGAGTTACTTTAAAAATGATCCCCGAATGGCAAAGTATAAAAATAAGTATGACATAAAATTAAAACGCATTAATTAAAGCGAGATGATAAAATGATAAAAGAAAATAGAAACGATTATAAATTAAGCAGCGAATTATTAAAGGCAATTAGTATGTTAAAATTCAAAGATTTCACAAAAGTCCAGAAGAAAGTTATACCTGCGATCCTTGCGCAAAAGGATATAGTCGTAAAGTCCCAAACCGGAAGCGGAAAGACTGCAGCATATGCCATTCCCATTTGTCAATTAGTAGATTGGGAAGAAAATAAAGCTCAAGCGTTAATAATTACCCCAACAAGAGAACTTGCTATCCAAGTTAAAGAAGATACTTTTAATATAGGTAGATTTAAAAGACTTAAGGTAGCTGCACTTTATGGAAAGGCCCCTTTTAATGATCAAAAAAAGGAACTTAAACAAAAAACGCATATAGTGGTTGGTACTCCTGGTCGTATTATAGATCATATAGATAAAGAGACATTCGACACATCAAATATAAAATATCTTGTAATAGATGAAGCTGATGAAATGCTTAATATGGGATTTGTAGAGCAAATTGAAACAATAATAAATGCCCTTCCAAAGGAACGTGTGACTATGTTATTGTCAGCCACAATGCCTAAAGACATTGATAATTTATGTAGTAATTACATGAAAGATCCCCTATACATTGAAATAGAGGAAAAAGGCAAAGCTGAAGGTAATATATATCAAGAAAGATATACAGTAAACGGGCTGGACAAACTAGAACTTTTAAAAGATATTACTATAGTAGAAAATCCAGATAGCTGCATAATATTCTGCAATACAAAACTAAAAGTAGATTGGGTTTATAATGAGCTTGCAAATCTTGAGTATACTTGTAGGAAGATACATGGCGGAATGGAGCAAAGTGATAGATTAAGAGTAATGAATGATTTTAAAAAGGGTTATTTTAGATATCTAGTAGCTACAGATGTTGCAGCTAGAGGGATAGATGTTGATAACATTACGCTTGTAATTAATTATGATATACCAGAAGACAAAGAAAGCTATGTTCATAGGGTAGGAAGAACTGGGCGCTTAGGCAAGCTAGGCCATGCAATTACTTTTGTAACAAAAAACGAGAATAGGTTTTTAAATGATATACATGAATATATAGGCAAAGAGATTCTTTTAAAGGAAAGACCTTCAATGGAGATCGTAAATAATGCCAAAGAAGAATTTGATTTTAAGATGAATACGAGACCTGTTGTTAAAGAATCCAAAGGAGCAGAGCTCAGCAGGGAAATTATGAAACTACATATTAACGCAGGTAAGAAAACAAAGATGAGGGCTGTAGATATTGTAGGAACACTTTGTAGCATTAAAGGAATGACAAAAGACGATATAGGGATTATAAATATAATGGATATATCTACTTTTGTAGATATATTGAATAATAAAGGTGAATTGGTGTTTAAAGAGTTACAAAAGACACCTATCAAAGGGAGAGTTCGTACTGTAAGTAAGGACATATTAGCAAGCAGACTAAACAAATAAGCACTTAGTAGAGCAAGGCTCTACTAAGTGCTTATTTGTTTAGTCTGCTTAAAATAAAACTTTTTTATTCACATATATGATATTGTTGAATATCTTATATAACTAAAGAAAAACCTTGATAAAAAACTTTAGATAATAAATTAATATAATTTAGAAAGGAGTTAATAAATTGAAATACTATTTAAAAAGACAAGAGTATGATAAAAGAGACTTTTTATTTTCAAAACTAAAAGGTGCAGTTATAGTACCTTCCTCAATAGATATGAGAAGCTTGATGCCACCAATTTATGATCAACTAGACCTAGGTTCATGTTGTGCAAATTCCAGTACTTCCTATGATGTATTCCTATATAACAATAAAATACAATTATCTAGATTATTTGAATATTATATGGTTAGAAAAATAGAAGGAACTGTTGATCAAGACAGCGGCGCAACAAATAGAGATAGTGTAAGTTCAATAAAGCAAAGTGGAATATGTGAAGAGAGTCTTATGCCTTATGATATCTCTAAATTTACAATTCCACCAATAGAAAAAGCAATTGTTAATGCAAAACAGTATACTATAAGTTCATATCAATCATTGAGTAACTTAAGTGATATAAAACAGGCATTAGCATTGTCAAAACCAGTAATACTTGGTATGGATGTATTCGAAAGTTTTGAAGGTAGCGAAATATCAAAAACAGGAAAAATGACCATGCCATTAAAAAAAGAGCAAAATTTAGGTGGCCATTCAGTTCTAGTTGTGGGCTATATGGACAACGGAGCTTATTTAATAGTTAGAAATTCCTGGGGCTCCGTTTGGGGTGATCAAGGCTACTTTTATATGCCTTATGAATACCTACCTAACTATACCTTTGATTATTGGATAATGAATAAATAATTAATTAATGTACAAGCCCTATTAAATATAAATCTAATAAAACTGCAGCAAGCAGAAACTTGGTACAGTTTCTGCTTGCTACAGCTATGCTATGATGTAAGTTTAGTTCGCATTCATTATAGGATAACAATTAATTTTACTTAATAATAAGACCTAATATGCTTGATAAAGAAACAGCTTGCATAGTGGTAACTCTTGCCCCTTTAACATCAGCAATATTTACACCAATACCTTCAATATCACAACTAGTAAAATCAATTCCTTTAAGACTTGTGAAATTCATTTGAGCATGGAGTAGATTAGATTCCCTAAATTCAACTTTCAGGAACTTAGAATTTTGAAAATCTGAAGAACATAATTGACACTCTAAAAATGCAACTTGCTTACAATCACAATAACTAAAAAAAGCAAATTCACCATTACAATTCTCAAATATTACATCTCTCAAAGTGGCTTCATTTAAATTAATTCCAATAATTTTGCAATTCAAGAATTCTACTCGATGTAATGAAGCTTCATTAAAGTCTACATTTGATAAATCACAATTTTCAAATCTCACATCCGTCATTTCTATACGCCTAAAAGTTATTTTATTGAAAATAACTTTTTTAAATATTACTTGTTTAAAATTTACTCTGTCCGCTTCATGGTTTTCTAAAGAGCAATCACTAACTGTTCCAAAAGAAAATATATACTCATCCTCAATATTTTCTTTTGATAGCTCTATAATATCTAAATCGCTATCAAATCTAGGTCTTGTTACTTTTGTTTTTATTTTCTTCACTTCCATATATATTTACCTCCATTTAATCTTAAAACAAAAACCTAAGTTTTAGTATGCTACAAACTAGCACTCTATCCACTATTTTTTTATTACTACATCTATAATTATAACATTTTTTCACTAAATATAATTTTAAAATAAATGTTAAAAAATATATGGATTTAACTAGTTATACTTTTATTTTTAAAAGCTGTTAATAGACTTTGTTTGAAATTCGGTTTTTCAACCTTCTTACCTTTAATCTCTTTTAAAAACAAGGTTAATACTGCTCTCTCCTTAAAATCAAAATTTATTATAGCTGAAGATTTGATGAATACGATGGATATAATCAACTAATTGAAAATAGATGTGTTTTAAATGCAACAAATATATAGATATTTAACTGATATGCTAAATATCTATATATTTATTTTTATACATTATAAGTTCCAACAAGCTACCCTATGTCCTCCACCTATATCTTCAAACTTAGGTTCTTCCTTTGTGCATTGGTCTGTACACTTAAAACATCTTGTATGAAAACTACATCCAGATGGTGGATTAATTGGACTTGGCACATCACCTTTTAATATTATTCTGTTCTTCTTCTTAGTTGGATCCGGAATCGGAATAGCCGATAATAATGCTTGTGAATATGGATGTCTTGGCCTATGGTAAAGTATATCTCCATCTACAAGTTCTACCAACTTTCCTAGATACATTACACCAACCCTTGTGCTTACATGTTTAACTACATTTAGTCCATGCGCAATGAATAGATAAGTTAAATCAAACTCTTTTTGCAAATCATGAAGTAAATTCAATACCTGAGCCTGTATAGAAACATCTAATGCTGATACTGGCTCGTCGCACACTATAAGCTTAGGATTTAGAGAAAGAGCTCTTGCTATACCTACCCTTTGTCTTTGACCACCACTAAATTCATGAGGATATCTATTTCTATGAAAACTAGCAAGTCCAACACAATTTAAAAGTGATTGAACTCTCTTTTCTATATCTTCTTTTTTTTCTGTTTTATTTACCTTCATAGGTTCAGCTATTATATCCCCAATGTTCATTCTTGGATTAAGAGAAGAATATGGATCTTGAAATATAATTTGAATATTTTTTCTCATATTCTTTTGCTCTTTTTTAGATAAATTAGCTATGTCGCTTCCTTCAAAAATTACTTGCCCAGATGTTGGAGCCATCAAATTTACAAGCATTCTGCCTGTAGTTGATTTACCACAACCGGATTCTCCAACGAGTCCTAATGTCTCACCCTTAAATATATTAAATGACACCCCATCAACAGCCTTAACAAACTCTGTAGTTCTACCAAATACACCAGACTGCACAGGAAAATATTTTTTTAAATTTATAACTTCTAATAGTGGTTCCATATTTACACCTTCCCTTCCAGTTTATCACTGTATAGAAAGCAACGAACTTTTCTACCTTCATATTCTACAAGTTCTGGCTGTTTTTGCGTACAAATGCCCATACATTTACTACACCTATCACTAAATGAACATCCCTTTGGCATATTTAAAGGATTAGGTACCATTCCAGGAATCATAAACAACTGATCAACCTTTTCATCTACCTTAGGTATGGAAAGCAATAGCCCTTCTGTATATGGATGTAATGGCGCCTCGAAGAGCTGAAGTGAAGTTGCTTTTTCAACAATTTTACCACAATACATTACTACAACCTTATCTGCTGTTTCGGCAACCACTCCAAGATCATGGGTAATTAACAGAATTGCAGTATTTAGTTTGTTTTTTAAGTTTATAATTAAATCCAATATTTGAGCTTGAATAGTAACATCAAGAGCCGTTGTAGGTTCATCTGCAATAAGTAACTCTGGAGTGCACGATAGAGCCATAGCAATCATTACCCTTTGCCTCATGCCACCACTTAATTGATGAGGATAATCATTTATTCTCTTCTCTGGAGTTGGTATACCTACAATCTCTAGCATCTTAATTGACTCAGCTATAGCCTCATGTTTTTTTAACTTTCTATGCCTAATTAGCGTTTCTGCTATTTGCTTTCCTACAGTAATGACAGGATTTAAGGAAGTCATAGGTTCTTGAAATATCATAGATATTTCATTTCCTCTTATATTTTGCATTTCTTTCTTACTTTTCTTTAACAGATCTTCACCTTTAAACAAAATTTCTCCACCAATAATTTTTCCAGGCGGATTTGGTATAAGGCTCAATATCGATAGCGAAGTCACACTTTTACCACTACCTGATTCACCAACGATGGCCAATATTTCACCTTTATCCACTTCAAAATCCACGCCATCTACTGCATTTACGAGGCCTCCCTTAACTCTAAATTGAGTTTTTAAGTTTTTTACTTCTAATAACATTATGTTATCCCCCTTATTGATGAAGCTTTGGATCCAATGCATCTCGGAGTCCATCACCAAATAGATTGAAAGCAAGTACAGTTATAGTTATAGCAATACCTGGAAAAAGAATTATATGAGGAGCATTATAAAAATATCCACGTCCTGCCCCCAGCATACTTCCCCATTCTGCTTGCGGAGGTTGTACTCCAAGGCCCAAAAATCCAAGGGCCGCAGTGTCTAAAATAGCGTTTGATATTCCAAGCGTCGCACGCACTATTATTGGAGAAATTACATTAGGCAATATGTGTTTAAATATTATAGCAGCATCGCTATTTCCAATAACCCTTGCAGCTTGAACATACTCACTGTTTTTAATAGACAATATGGAACCGCGAACAATTCTCGCGTATTCAGGAATGGTAACAATACTTATTGCAATTATAGCATTATCTATACCTTTACCAAGTACACTCATAAAAGCAATTGCGAGTAATAATGATGGAAACGCAAGTATAATATCCATAAATCTCATAATTAACATATCTACCTTACCACCATAATACCCAGCTATAGACCCTACAAAAATTCCTATGGACAAAGCTACTGCAACAGCAGTAATTCCGACTCTTAAAGAAATTTTAGTACCATCAATTATCCTACTTAGAATATCACGGCCCTGCTCATCTGTTCCAAACCAATGAGCAACTGAAGGCTTTTGAAGACTCTGTGATAATTCACCTATATTTGGTTTATAAGGCATAATTAATGGTCCAAAAATGGCAACAAATAAAAGAATTATTATTATTATAAGCCCAACTAGGGCTGCTTTATTTTTTTTTAACATATACCATGCATTACCAAATTTAGATTCTTCTTTTTGAAGTTTTTCTATAGGAAGTTTTTCTTTAGGAGTTTGTGGAAGCTGCGTTTCTTCGTTTTCATTTAAATTTTTAGTTTTCATTTATATCACTCCTTTAAGAATATTTAATTCTTGGATCTATAAACGCATAAATTATATCCACGATTAAATTAACAAGCACGAAAATTACTGCCATCATCATAACCGTACCTTGAACCACAGGATAATCTGTGACTAAAATTGCATCTACGACATATTTGCCAACACCTGGCCATGAAAATACAGTTTCCGTTAATACTGCTCCACTGAGTAGGGTACCCAGCTGAAGTCCTATTACTGTTATAATTGGAATTAAAGCATTTTTAAGTGCATGTCCAAAAATAACTGGTCTTTCTAAAAGTCCCTTTGCCCTTGCGGTCCTAATATAATCTTGCCTTACAACTTCAAGCATAGTAGAACGAGTCATTCTTGCAATAATAGCAGTTGACGCAGATCCAAGGGCTACTGCTGGCATAATTAGATGTCTTAAAGCACTAAAAAACGCGGGCATATTGCCCGTAACTAAGGAATCAATTAAGTATAGACCTGTAATTTTAATTGGTTCAAGACCTATGTCAATTCTCCCTGATACCGGCAACCATTGAAGTTGAACTGCAAAAACTAATATAAAAATTAATCCGAGCCAAAATATAGGCATGGATACCCCTAGTAATGATATTATCATACAAACATAATCAATAATTGAGTTTTGTTTAATTGCAGAAATAACACCCATAATTACTCCAAAAATAGAAGAAAATATAATAGCCGCTAATGCAAGTTCAATTGTAGCTGGGAAACGCGCCATTATTTCATCCCATACCGGAGTTTTTGACATAAGTGAATTCCCCAAATCTCCATGAAATATTCCACTTAAAAAATTCCAATATTGAACGTAAATAGGCTTATTAAGTCCAAGTTGTTCTCTTAAAGCTATGATTTGACTTTGGGTTGCATGCTGCCCAAGAATTGTGGAAGCTGGATCCGTGGTAAACAAATGCATAACCAAAAAAACAAGTATTGATACTCCAATAATAACTGGTAATAGTAAAAGCAGTCGTTTAATAATATATTTAACCATGGTTACCTCCTCCTTAAATCTTAAAAAGTGAAATACCGCGGCTTGCGATATTCCACCTAAAAATCTTTCTAAAAAATATTTATTTATCTACACCACTAAAGAATACTGATCCTGTTGGATGTACTGAAAATCCAGTAACTTTAGGTGAGTATGCTGCAAGGACTTGTGAATGAGAAATTGGAAGCCATGGTGCATCCTTTGCAACTACCTGTTGAAGTTCTTGATAAACTTTATCTCTTGCTGCTCCATTTGGTAATTCTCTACCTTTTACAAGTAGTGCATCCACTACAGGACTTGAATATTGAGCTGAATTCAAAGTAGATTTAATTTCATGAGAATCTAAAAGTGATAAGAAGTTATCTGCATCACCATTATCACCTGTCCAACCATAGAAGAATATATCTCCTTCTCCATTAGCAAGTTTTGCTTTGTAATCAGTCCAATTGTATGAATCTATTGTTGCAGTCACTCCAATTTTTGCTAAGTAATTTTGAACTGATTCTGCAAGTTTTTGTCCACCAACTGTATTATAAGGTCTTGGATTAGAATAAGTGATAATCTTAACCTTTAAATTTGATTTTCCAGCATCTTTAAGCAATTGTTTTGCTTTTGTTACATCATAATTATATGGCTCAACAGTCTTGTTATAACCAGGTATAAAAGCTGGAAGTGGGCTGTTTGCTACACTTGAATATCCTTGATATAAATATTTAACTAACTCATCACGATTTATAGCATGGGAAATAGCTTCGCGTAACTTGACATCATTAAATGGTGCTCTTGAACAATTAAAGCCCATATAATTGATATTCATTCCATCGCTTTGATATACTTTCATATTACTAGATTTTAATTTTGGTATATCATTAGGGTCAACTCCATCAATTATATCTGTTCCACCGGTAATTAAATCACTAGCACGAACTGAATTTTCTTTAGTAAACTTAAATACTACACTATCATTCTTTGGCTTAACTCCCCAATAAGAATCATTCTTTTTAAGTGTTAATGATTGATTTTTAGTCCAAGATACAAATGTATAAGGACCTGTTCCAACTGGGTTATCCATTAGTTTACCCTTGTATTTTGCCACTGCAGTTGGGCTTAAAACCGGAGCCGCAAGTGTCATTGCAAGATTTGCAAGAAATGGAGTATACTTATTTTTCAATGTAAATTTAACTGATAAATCGCTTAATTTTTCAATTTTAGCTACTGGTCCATAGGTAAATGATGCATATGGCATATCATCGGTAGCCTTCGGAGGAATCTGTCTCTCTACATTAAATACAACCGCATCTGCATTAAAAGGTGTTCCGTCTTGGAATTTAACATTTTTTCTCAAATTAAAGGTGTATTCTTTTCCATCAGCACTGATTTTCCAATCTGTTGCAAGACTAGGTGCAATTTCTGTTGAACCATCTTTGTATTTAATTAAACCTTCATAGACATTACACATAACTTTAGCTGACTCACCATCATCAACGTACGCTGGGTCAAGACCTCTAGGATCTGCTCCTTGAGAAAACACTATTGTCTTTGATGTTGCAGTTTTGGTCGCAGTTCCTCCGCAGCCTGTAAGTGTAGCACTTATAACAAGCACTCCAGTCAGCATAATAGCAAGATATTTTCTTTTCATATTAATTTGCCCCCCTAAAATATATAACTTTGAAATCTAATTATTAAAAATTCACTTCCCTAAATATTGTGTACTTTCAAACTACAATAAATCCCTAATAATTATGCATTTATTTTCATATTTTATCACCACACATTTTGAAATGCAAGTTTTTTTTATAAAAAGTCAATTAATTATTTTTTTCCCTTTGTAAATGGTTTACATATGTCATAATGTTTGACTTTATGACTTGTTTATTTCAAATCATTTCATATAATAGTATCTTAAAAGAATTCTGGTACTTTAAACTGAATGTAACTCAAATTGAGTTTCATTCAGTTCTTTTAATATATTAATGATTTTGATATAATAAAAGAAAGTATAATAAAATTTTCAAATAAAGTTAAGGAGAAAACCATGAATATATTAGTAGACTTATTTGTTACTTTTTTAAAGATTGGCACCTTTGCCGTCGGAGGCGGTCCTTCAATGATTCCTCTAATTGAACGTGATGCAGTATATAATAAAAAATGGATTTCAAAAGAAGAATTCGTTGATATGATTGCACTTGCTCAATCAATTCCTGGTCCAATAGCTGTTGATGCTTCAGTTTTTATAGGTTATAGAGTTGCTGGTATTCCAGGAAGTATCTCTGCAGTATTCGGTTCAATTCTTTCAGCATTTGTTGTACTTTTATTAATAGCTATGTATTTTGTTGGCATTAATAAAAGCAGAAATGTAGAGGCTGTTTTTAAGGGGATTAGACCCGCTGTAGTTGCACTTCTTGCAGTACCTGTTTTAAGAATGGGGAAAAGTTCAAAAATCAATAAAAAGACTGTTATTATACCAATAGTAACAGTTATCCTTGTTGCCATTTTTAATGTTAATGCAGTTTATGTAATTGTTCTCTCTGCACTAGGTGGTTTAGTATATGGATTGTTTAAAAGAAGGAGAATATAATTATGGGTGTATATTTAAAGATTTTTTTAGTTTTTATGAAGATTGGATTATTTTCTTATGGAGGCGGAAATGCTATCCTTCCGCTTATTAGGCAAGAAGTTGTTGTTAATTATTCTTGGATAAAATCCAGTGAATTTATTGACCTAGTAGCAATATCACAAACAACCCCAGGTCCTATAGCTATTAATGGGGCCACTTATATAGGCTATAGAGTTGGTGGTTTTTGGGGAAGTATTTTGGCTAACCTTGGAGTTATACTACCAACCTTTATTATAATGCTATTTATAACCAAGGCTTTTATGAAATTCAAACATAATGAATATGTTCAAAATGCATTCTCGGGTGTCTTACCAGCCACCGTTGGATTAATAGCTTCATCAGCAGTTATAATTTCCTATGGCTCTTTTATAGACTATAAAAGTATACTAATTTGTGTTGGGGTGTTTATTGCTGCTTATAAATATGAAATTGACCCTATAATTCTTACTATTATTTCAGGAGCATTAGGCTTTGTTTTGTATAGGTAGATAATAAGTAAAACAATTAACGAATTGCTATAAAAATGAGTTATAATTAAATCATGATTTGCAATGCGTTAATATTAATTGATAATATTAAAAAACATGAAATGACCATATTATTGGGGAGGATATTTTAAATGAACAAGATGTATTACTTATTAATTTTTATTCCTATTAGTATTTTAATTCACTACATGCATATAGGAGGCCCTAGTGTACAGTTTCTATTAACTGCTTTAGCAATTGTGCCACTCGCTGCTTTACTAGGAGAGGCCACCGAAGAATTATCAAAGTACACCGGAGCTAAGTTGGGTGGGTTTTTAAGCGCCACATTTGGTAATGTAACAGAATTAATTTTATCGTTTTTTGCATTAAAAGAAGGATTATTTGATATAGTTAAAGCATCTATTGCTGGTTCAATGATAGGAAATGTACTTTTAGTATTAGGAATAAGTATGTTTATGGGAGGCTTAAAAAACAAAACACAGACATTTTCTAAAGAAGGTGTAAACACTTCTGTAAGTTTACTTACTTTAGCCGTAATAAGTTTAGTTATACCCGCCGTATGTACAGGAAATTTAAGCACAACAGATTTGAACCCAATAAACTATGAAAATCTTAGTATAGTTATAGCTATCGTAATGCTTATAGTATATTGTTGTAGTTTGTATTTTTCATTTTTTACGCATAAAGATTTATATGGAGTAGATCATGAAGCTTCAGAAAAGAAGTGGAAAAGATCAACTGCTATAGCCGTTCTATTAATAGCAACATCATTTGTAGCTATTGAAAGTGAATTATTAGTTGCTAATATAGAACCAATGACGCAGCAATTACATTTATCCAAGCTATTTGTTGGTTTAATAATTATTCCAATTATAGGTAATGCTGCGGAACATGCAACAGCAGTAACTATGGCCATAAAAAACAAAATGGACATTGCCATAGAAATAGCTATAGGGTCGAGTTTACAAATAATATTATTTATAGCACCTATATTAGTTTTGTTAAGCTTACTGTTCAAACCTATGGCACTAATATTCAACACTTATGAGATAGTGGCTCTTGGTGTAACCGTAATTATAGCAAACAAAGCTTGTAATGACGGCGAATCCAATTGGTTAGAAGGATTACAGTTAGTAAGTGTTTATATAATACTTGCTGCAACATTCATTGCAATTTAAAAAGGAAGTTTGAAAAAGAGTCATAAACATTTTAAAATGCTTGTGACTCTTTAATATTAGACCCACCATTACCCATATATGTTAATTCATAATTCTATCAGTACACATCAGTTGATACTCTGTTTCTTCCATTTTTTTTAGCTATATAAAGTGCAACATCAACTTTTTTTATAAATTCATTTATCGTAATATTTTTATTAGGAATGATTGAGGATACCCCAATTGATAATGTAATCCTATCTGAAATCTTTGAGAATTTGTGTGGAATATTCAACTCTTTCATTTTACTTCTTATATCTTGTCCAAATTTAATCGCATAGTCAATTGAACTTTTGGGTAATAGAATTACAAATTCATCTCCACCATACCTTGCAACAAAATATGGTTTATCATTCAAATTTGCCAAGGTTTCAGCAACGCTAGTTAAGCCTTATATTTCGCACAATGACTTTCATATTTACGTTATTTAAATTTCTTACGTAAATATTCGTAATGTAACACAAAATTTATTATAAAATACTTTTAATATTCGTAAACGAGTACCAATTAAAGTGAAAAACCGTATAAAATACTAAATGGATTGTGTTTTTATGCATTCAGCGGAATATGAGTTAAGCATTTATCTCCTTCTAAATGACCAAAGCTATCGTTATATTCTTTAAAATAATCGATATCAATAAGCATTAGAGATATACTACTTTTTTCTTGTATACTTATATTCCAAATATCATTTATATAGATATCAAACTTTCTCCTATTAGCAATTCCTGTTAAACTATCATTTTCAGACAACGATAACAATACTTCATTTAATTTTTCTAATTTAACTTGAATTTCTTTTGTCTTTGTAACTTCTATTTCTAACTGCATTGATTTTATTGCATTATTGATTGCAATAGCAGCATAAGATGACAGTGCTTTAATCGTTTCAATATGGTATGGAGAAAAAGCATTTTTCCCTTTACTTTGTATTGTCATTATACCTATAACCCTTGTATTGACTATCAAAGGACAAAACATAAGTGAATTTAACTCAGTGTTATACTTCAATTTTAATCCATTATTATATGATTTTTCACTAATGTATTTTGGAAACTCTTTACTAATATCATTAATTATGATTAACTCCCCACTTTTAATACAATTTCCAGCAAAACTCGGATAATCATTAATTGAAAAGCTTGGTTTTTTTTCCTTCTTATCATTAATAATAACATCCAAGTAATTAATCATGGAGTTTCTTGCATCATAAAGACCAATACAAAAATATGACAAATCCATAAAATTTTTAATACTTGAATAAAGCATTTCTAATATCAAATGCTCATTTAAGGTTGAAGTGATTTTTTGTCCTAATTCACTAATAATTGATATTTTTTTAACAAGAATTTGTAGAGCTTCCGATTTTATTTTCAAATCTTTATTTTTCTCTAAAATTTTATTATTTTCTTTTTCAATTTCTTGCATTTTCTTTTTAACATTTAAACTCTGAATAATGTTTCTATTATATGATCCTATGTGTATTTCTTCATATTGGTAGTGCAATCTTGTATACTTAAAAGAAGATTCATAATCTCCTGAATCTCCATAAAATATAGATAACAAAATAGATATTTCTGATACTTTTTCTGGGTGGTTATATTTTATTGATAAATTACAGGCCTTTATTAATATATCTAAAGCATGCGTTAATTTATCTTGATACCTCAAATATTCATAATAACTTATTAACGCATCAATTTTATAAGTAGGCACTGATTCTTTCTCATTCAAATTTATAGCAATATAAAAATATTCATCAGCCTTTGCGTAATCTCCTTTTTTCCACGAAGTAAGAGCTATCAATTTGTAAGTGTCACCCTCAGCTATTGCATAATTATAATGTTTTAAATACCATAATGCCTTATAGGCCAGGATGTCTGCCTTATCATAGTCTTTTAACAAGTAATAGATTTCACCTAAGCTAAGAATAGCTAATCCCTTAGATAAGCTATAATCAAATTGTGCATCAATGTTATAAGCTCTCTCACAATAAATTAGCGATTCTTTGTATTCTTTAAGTGCTTTGTAATTCTCTGCTATATTATTTAAAGTAAGCATTATTGATCTTTTGGAAGTGGACTTATTATCATATTTTTTACCTAAATCAATTTCAATAGCAATTTTTTGAGCGCTATCTAAAAAAGTCATACTTTTCTCATTATCACCTAATTCACAAAATACAACACCTAATAAATTATATCCCCACCACGAAAGATCACAATATCCTTCTTCAATAAAATAGTGAAGTGAATCGTATGCTAACTCTAAGGTTTTTTCATAATCACCAATGTTGTTATAAGAATGCGCCAAATAGGATTTAGCTACTTTTTCACCAAGAGTATATCCTATCTTTTCAGATAAGTGTAATGCATCATTTGACATTTCTATTGTCTTCTGAGAATCACTATATTTGAGTGAATTAGCTTTTTCTAAAAGCACGTTAATTTTTCCCCTTATACCTTCTTCATTCATAAAATTGCTCCAATTCTATAATTACAATTATTTTCATATAATTAATTTACTTATGTATTAAGAAAAACCTTTATTTATAATAATAATAATATTACCATTAAATATATATAAATACAAAGTAAAATCTTAAAGTAAAGGAATACATTCTACTTCCAAAAGGAAAAATCCTTTATATTTTACATGTTTTGTGTTATACTATAGTTGAGGTGATTAACATCAATACAAAAGGAATAGAAAAAATACCAACTACGAAATCAGCTAATAGGCTTAAAACTAGTGCTGATAAAGATTCAATATCTGCTGATAATTTAATATATGATTCTGCTGAAGATTATCTTAATAACTATAAGGTTAATTAAAATAAGGAAATAGTTAATCTAAATAACTACTTCCATTTATTATATAAGTATATGTCTGTATATTGACTTAACATTATACTTTTACTGCATCTTATAATGTAGTTTTGATAAAGTTGTATTCTCACCAGGGAATACAACTTTTTTATATCTTCTTTTAAGCTTTTTTAATTACTTATTTAAATTTTCTAATTTATCAAGTTGGTCACTCCCACTCTTTTGCATCTCTTTTACAAGCGAAACTTCCTCCATTATCATAACTTAATTGCCTATCATCTTGACAATTCTACTAGTGTACATCCCTCTATTGCTTTTATACCATTCGCTTTACAAAATTCAATTATTTCAGCACTTTCTGCTCCAGGTTGAATAAGCACTTTATCTATTTTTAACTCCGAAGCTTCCTGAAGAATTTTAATACCTTTATATGGATTAATGCATAAATTTAAAATTTCTATTTTATGTGGTATATCCCTTAGGCTGTTATATACCCCTTTACTATCAACAGAGGGATTAAGACCTACTGCATTGAATCCACTCTTTTTCAAAGACTGCAATATTATATAAGCATATTTTGAACAGTTTAATACATCCCCAACAACGACCCAGTTTTTATATTCTAAAAATTCATTAGCATTCAATATTATCATCTCCTAATAAAATTAATATATCTCTATTATACATATAAATTTTTATATGTATAATAAATTTCATTATATTTTTAAGATGGTGTACAAAAACTTTTTTTGGAGGTACCTACCTAGACATTGCTGATGTGTTTGAGCGAAATAAGAACATGTCACTTGCCATGTGGGCGGCACCTATCTCTCATTAATCTTATTTACAATTTTCTCAATTTCCTTTTGAGGATTTGTCCACCAATCTTTGCTCCAAATTCTAATAATATCCCACCCTCTGCTTTCAAGATACCTCTGCCTAAAAATATCCCTTTCTCTTGCAGACATCGAGGAATGAAATGCTGCACCATCACATTCAATTCCTAGAATATATTTAGAACTTGAACTGTCGTACACCGCTAAATCTATTTTATAACCAGATACCCCTATTTGAGTATCGACAATTAAACCTTCTTTCTTAAGAGCATCACAAACTTGCTTTTCAAAATCCGACTCAGAATGAACTTCTTCATTCCGCGTAGTTTGCCTATCACAAATACTATAAAGTATTTCTTGCGTAAGTTCACTATTTCCTTCTGAAACTGCCTTTACATATTGAAGATACTTTTTAAATAACTTAGGTCCTTTGTTTTTTAAAGCATCAACATTTAAATCCTCTGGCTCAATGGATGTAACAAGATAAACCTTTTTCTTAGCCCTGCTGATAGCAACATTTAATCTATTTTCTCCACCATCTTGAGATAAGGAACCAAAACTAGCTGTAACTTTTCCATTTTCATTTTTTGCATAAGCAGTAGAGAATATTATAATATCTCGTTCGTCTCCCTGCACATTTTCAATGTTTTTTACAAATAAACTAAAATCCTCATTATTCTCTACCCTATCACTCTCTGCAAAATACTTATTCCCAAATTCAGCATCTTTGCCAGCTTCTATTTCTAATAAATCATCTATTAAATCTCTTTGGGAAATATTAAAAGTAATTATACCAACCGTTTCATTTTCTTTTCTATTGTTAAAAATATTTTTCACTAACTTAACAACTTCTATTGCTTCCTGCGTATTGCTTCTATTAATCCATTTACCGCAAACTTTAATTCTCTCTATTGGACGAACTCCTTCAACCTTTATCTTCGAGATGTTTGGTGAAACCTCAAGCTTTCCATCATAAAAGGCATAATTTGAGAAATTAATCAGTTCGTCATATTTTGATCTATAGTGATAATACAGTGAAGTTGAAATAAAGCTATACTTTGCAAGGTCTAAAAGACTTTCTTCCTCAAACGCTGCAGCGGTTTCTATATCATCATCTTCTTCCTCATCATATTTGCTACTAAAAGCTGATGAAGGTCTTAACTGCTTATCATCACCTGCAACTACTACCTTCTTTCCCCTATACACTGTTGGAACTGCGGATTCAATGAATATTTGAGAAGCCTCATCAAATATTATTACATCAAATAAACCATCTACTAAAGGTAATACCTCTGAGACCGACTCAGGAGATAATAACCAACATGGATAAAGCTCGAATATGCTGCCAGAAAATTTTGAAACAAATTCTCTAACATGTAGGAGCTGACTCTTTTTTGTGGACTGCCTGTACATTTCCTTCCAAAGCTTTTCATTACGAACCTTATTTTTCAAAGCAATATTATCCCACTTTTGATTTATGTACATAGGCACAGCTTTCCTCTTATTAACCATAGCGCCCGTGATTTTTTTTCTAATTCTTTCAAAATTCTCTATTCCCTCAAGCTCTCTAGCATACTTGCGTTGTAACTCTGAAATATGTATTTGCACCGCTAATGCAGGTAATTTAGTTAATAAATCATATGCCTTTTGAAAATTACCTTGCTTTGAAAAAACATATTCTAATACTTTTAATTGATTTTCCTTCATATCATTAACTGTACCTTTTAATGAACTAATTTCATCATATTTATTTAGGACATTTAATATTAGACTTAAGCTCCTTAAAGTCTCTTCACTATTATCAAAGTTTTGGATTATTTTATCAAACTCTTCTGTAGTTAATACGACCTTTAAGTATTCAAACTTTCCTGTTATCTCTTTTATGCCTGAAATTTCTTCTTTTAGTATTTCAACAATTTGTTTCTGCTTTTTTTCAAATAGCGTTAGATTTTCTTCGTCCTTAGCTTTATTTTTCTTTAAGTTTAGCCAATAACTTAATCTAAATTTTGAACCACTAGTCAGTTTTTCTAGTAGTTTTCCATTCTCGCCTTTATTTATCTTCATAGCGCCTTCATCTAAGGATGTATTCTTAATTGCTAACTCCTTTGAAAACGTAAAATACTTTTCTTTACTTTTTAATTTCTTTAAATAATCATCAAATGCTTCTAATAAATTTTCTGTCTCATGTATCGAATCTTCTAAATCATAAATATCAATATTGTCTTTTATATATAGTGAATATTTATTATCTCCTGCTATATCCTTTAGCTTATAGAACTTGTGAGCTTTTTTATCTTCAAGTAAGGAGCTACATATATTAACTAACTCTTTATATTCTATCTCTTCAAACGGATATGTCTTTCTAAAGTCTCTGAAGAACTTATCTAAATCATCTTCTTTTTCCATTACAATTCTATTAGTGTTGTACATCCCCTGTAGTGTTAATCCAAAGTTTTGTTCTTTAGTTAATACCTCTCCTAAATCTGTAAGCTTTTCTAATTCTTGATCTACAATGGTTGCCATAGCTGATATTTCATTAGAATTTAATTCCTTTATTTCTAGTGATTCAATTCTTTTCGCTATAGTTGAATAAAATTGTTTTTTATTCACATCTTTATTGAACATTAACATCTTTGAATTAATTGCAGCGCAACGGTTCTGAATTACATCTAAAGCTGCTTTCTTTTGAGAAACCATAAGTACTTTCTTGCCTTGACTTAAATATTGGGAAATTATATTTACTATTGTCTGCGATTTACCTGTTCCTGGTGGGCCATAAATAACTATCTCTGAGTTTTCTTCCGCTCTTTTAACTGCAATTTCCTGACTATAATCTAGATCAGAAATAAAATAATAATCCTTTTCTAAGATATCTTTTTTCTCATTTTTATCATTGATTTCTGCATCTACGCAAGTCTTGTCGTTGTCTTCATTTTTAAGCAACTTGCATAATAAATCATTGCTTAAATCGTTACTTTCCATCTCTTTATAATCATTATAAATGGAGCTTGCTATACTAAAATGGCCCATAACAATATTATTTTTAATTACAAGTTCTCCTAACTCGTAATTAAGCTCAGTTTCTTTTACAACCTCTTTAAATTTAACAAGCTCAGATTCCGCAATCGATATTATCACATTAACTTTTTTTAATTCTTCAATTACGCCGCTAATTAAGTCATCCCCAAAGCACGACAAATCATTATATTCGGTTTGAATATTTGCTATCTTTTCTTCATTAAACTTTGCATATCCTATTAAAAATACCTTGTTTAAAATCACTGGAGAATCCACTTTGTTTTTTATATACCATTTATCCCCTTTTTTATTAACCTCTATAGGGAATAAAAATATTGGTGCTTTTGCAAAGGTCTTATCCTTAAAATATCCTTCTACAAAAGGATATCCTATATATAATTCATATCTTCCGGTTTCTTTTTCTGTACTTCTAATTTCTTTTATAAGCGTCTTGATACTACCAGAATATCCCATAAGCCTTTCCTGTTTTCTTCGTGAATCCTCATCTATCTCTTCAAACATATTATCCTGTTTTTGGGTGAGATCCTGTAATTTCACCTCTGAAAAGCTTTCTGACTCTTTTAGCTTAATAATTTCTTCCTCACTGCTTTTCTTGTGTTCTTCCTTTTTCTTTTTTAATTCATTATTATACCAAACAAACGAATCCTCTAATATTTGCATCTCATTTTCACTTCTAAGACTTATAAATTCAACTAATTTTGCACTGATTTTCTCATCAAATTCGCTAAGTCTCATCATATCAAACGCTCTTTTTTTATAGAGTTTTTTAAGTACTAGACTTCTGTTTCTTGCACTAACATTAACTAACCGTGTACTATATTTCTCTAGTATTTCTTTCATATTCTATCTCCTATTTTAGAACTTAGTTTATTTGACTCTCCTTATGTTTGCAAGCGTATACATATTTTTTTACATGTATGTATTTTTATTTAATTTTATATCTTAACCTTACTAATTGCAAGGACTTCCGATTACTAAAAGTTCAATAAATAATAAATTAAATAGCAAAAACTATAGTATATCATATACTGTATTGTAAATACTTTTAGGAGCTAATTTAATGTATATCGATGATGATTTTATTGGATTTTATGAACCAAATTACTATGAATATGAAACTCAAGATCTTCCTTTAGCATGTCCATACAGGCAAATGGTCCCCCCCATTCCATTTCAACATGGACCACAGAGTGGCCCTCAGGGTAGACCGCCCGCGTCCCCTCCAAACTTTACACCACCTGAGCCTAAAGTGCAACAATTTGGGGCTACCCCTCTAGCTGTAGACCAAGGTGCAATTAGACCGTGCCTCTTTAGAATGGTATATATATGGCCAAAAAGAGGGAGAGGCTTTTGGGCATGGCTCACATTTGTTGGCCCAAGATCTGTATCAGGCTTTCGTTGGGAAAGAAATACCTGGAGATATTTCGGAATGGATTTAAGAAATATTAGTAGTTTCCAATGTTTTTAAAATAGTAATGAAGGAATTGAGGAATATATATGGAAAATTTTGAACCTTTTCACGGTATGATTACCATGATTAACGACTTTTGGATAGACGCAAATAAAGAAAGTTCAGTATGTTATAAATTAATGTCTGTTGAAAACAGATATGGAACTTTAGTTAATTTCGTGGTTACTCCATCTACTTACTTTGTAGACCATGTAATGATGAGACTCGGAGATGTAGTGACTGGATTCTACGATGCAAATGCAGCTGTTCCCATGATTTTCCCGCCACAATTTAGAGCAATTGTAATGGCAAGAGATGTACACTATCAAAATGTGAAAGTAGACTATTTTAATGATCAGTTAGTGAGTAGCGATAATAATCTAAAATTAAACATTGCCCCATGGACGCAGATAGTAATAGAAAATGGGCAGGCTTTTACGAGAAGCCCCGCAAACCGAAATCTAATTGTTACCTATGGTGCTACCACAAGGAGCATACCAGCCCAAACTACTCCCTATAACATTATTGTTATGTGTTGATGGCTGCTATGGCTATTACAGAGTAATAAACATAACTTTTTTTAAAATAGCTTAAAGGCAAGTCACTTTAACTAAATAAAACCTATTGTAGTATTATAATTTGTATGAACTTCTCTGTTAAAATACTTGGATCATCTGTCAACGAGGCAGGTGATCCTATGTATTTACTTATACATCTGAAGATCAATTCATATAGCAATTCACAATATATATAGCAAATTTATATATATAATAAGTCTTAATATTCTCCATAAAAAGTTGTTTTCCTCTTTATTATATTTAGATTATTAGAAACACAAGGAGGAGCCTACTCTCCTCCTATATACTTTACATCGAATTTGAGTTTAACTTCTTTCTTATGCTTATTTATTCATGTAGTCTCTTGTCAAAGGCAACTCATTATTTACACCTTTAGCAAATAATATCTGATGAAGATTTATATTACCACAATTAAATGACGCAGCACATGAATTTAAATATAGTCTCCACATTCTTATAAATGTTTCATCTTTAGTATTTTCTATTATGGGAAGAGCTTTTTCAAAATTTTCAGCCCAATGTTCTAACGTTTTTCCATAATGTCTTCTAAGATTTTCTATATCTATTAATTCAAACTCTTGCTCTGCTATATCAGAAATAATATTTTTAATCCCAGGTACATGCCCACCTGGAAAAATGTATTTGTCTATCCATGTATTGTTACCCCCTTCATTTACTCCTGTTATACAATGAATAAGAGAAAGACCTTTATCATTTAACAAATTATTTACTACGTTAAAATATTCAGATAAATTTTCTAGCCCAACATGCTCAAGCATTCCTATGCTTACAATCCTATCAAAAGTTACATTTTTTATTTCTCTGTAATCTTGAAGCTTAACTTCAACTAAATTTTCTAGTCCTTCTGCTTTTATTCTTTCATTAACCTTTTGAAATTGTTCTTCACTTAAAGTAATTCCAATAGCCTTCACTTTATATTGTTTCGACGCAGTAATTATAAGTTCTCCCCATCCGCATCCTATATCAAGAATAGCTTGGCCTTCTTTTAAATTTAACTTATTTAAAATATGATCTATTTTATTTCTTTGAGCATCGTTTAGAGAATCTGTTTCCTTCTTAAAATACCCACATGAATAAATCATAGAATCATCAAGCCATAGCTTATAAAAATCATTACCAATATCATAATGAAATTGTATGTTGTCCTTACTTCTTTTTATGCTATTTTTCACTTTTTTTATTAGTTTTTGGTATTTTGCACTCTTTTTCAAAAAGCTATCTTTGTTATTATAAAGGGATTCTATAACAGTCTGTAAATTTCCTTCTATATTTATTTTTTTTGTCATATATGCTTCCCCAAGAGTTATAGACGGATCTTTTATAACATCACCTTTTGATATTGACTCATCAAAAATCATTCGAAACTTACTCTCACCTTCACCAAACTTTTCTTCGCTCCCATCCAAAAATTTAATTTCAAATGGATCAGAAAACATATTTTTAAATAAAGTTTTATAAAACAGCTTATTAGCAACCAAAATTTATCACTCCTTAATTATATGTTAAGACAATAACCATGAAACATAATCTATGTATTAATTAGTTATGCACCTTATAATTATAATAATCGGTCTTCTTAGGTATACCATTTTTTTAACTTGTAGTCAAAAACAATTTATATGTGATTAGGACCTAGTATACAATAATCACATTACTAAAGTATAAATAAATGCATCAGATAATCCTCATTTTAAGTTGGGGATTATCTGATGCCTACATTATCTCTAAGTATATATTAAATTAATTATAACTTTCTTATCTATAATTTAGATTTTGAACTTTTCTACTTCCTTAATCATTCCACCCGTCATATTGCTAAGTATTTGTGCCGCTGATGCTACTTCTTGCGTAGCGGCAGTCATCTCTTCGGAGGATGCTGCAATTTCCTCAGATGACGCTGAAACTTCAAGTGCAACTGCTGATACGCCATCGATTCTTACCAAAATAGAATTTTTATCCTTATCTATATCCTCTGCAGACTTCTTAACATTTTGTATTTTTGGAATTACTTCATTAACTGATTCTATAATTTTTCTAAAGGATGTTATTGAACTGTTTATAATATTAACTTGATTTATAAGTTCATCATCCATTTCCACTGAATCTTGAACTATAACATCAGTATCCTTAGATATTTCATTGATAAGTTTGCTAATACTATCAGATGATACCTTAGATTGCTCTGCAAGTTTTCTTATTTCATCTGCGACCACGGCGAATCCTCGTCCTGATTCCCCTGCTCTAGCTGCTTCTATAGCAGCATTTAACGCTAATAAATTAGTTTGCCCCGCAATATTATTTATTATATTAGTAATTTCATTTATTTCATTTATGTCTCTACCGAGTCCGGTTACTTTACCATTGAATGCCTTAAACGACTTACTAACCATAGTTACAGATTCATTTAATTTATTCATTTCATTATTACTCTCATTTGCCATTGTACTTATTTCCCTAGAATTTGAATCTACAACCTGTATTTCATTAACCATTGCAGATAACTTCTTGCTAAAGTCATTAATAAGCTCTGTTACATTTATTAAATCATCCGCTTGCGTTCCTGTGCCTTTTGCGATTTCATTTATTGCCTGTGCAACATTTTCTGATGAACTAGATATTTCCTCCGCAACCGAGGACAGATTCTCTGATTGAATATTGATATTTGAAGAATTCTCTTTTATTGTATTAATCATTTGTCTTAGTGAATGTTGCATTACCTTCATTGAATTGGTCATATCTCCAACTTCATCCTTAAATTTTAAGTATTTAGGAGACACCTGGGTGGACAAATCACCCTTAGCTAATAAATCTAGGTGTTTTGAAGTTGATATTATTGCTTTAGCTATATCACTTGCAATTATATAAACCACTCCAAATCCAATTAATAAAAATATGAACGATGATACTATAATAGAAAACTTCAGGCTATCTAGTTCTGATAATATCTCCACTTTTGATATTACAACAGCTATTGACCAATTTGTCCCCTTCACTGGAGCATATCCTACAAATTTATCTACTCCACCATATTGGTATTGATCCATTCCTGTTTTCCCTAATGCCATAGTCTTTTCAACATCTGCTAAAGCCTGTAAACTATTATCTTTTTTTGCTTCGTTAATAGCATTATACATTTTCATTACTAAGTCTTTATTACTATGTGAAATGGTTGTTCCATCTTTATTAATCATAAACGCATTACCACTTTTACCGAATTTAACCTGATCTGTTAATTCACTTAACTTATTTCCGTCTCTTGTTGAAATTAGAACTCCTACAACTTCGTTATTATTTTTAATTGGAACTGCATATACCACTACAATTTCTCCATTAACTTTACTTATTAATGGATCTGATACATTATCTTTACCAGACAATGCGTTTTTAAAATATGCTCTTTCTTTAACATTAGCACTCTTTCCATCTGTGTATTTTATATCACCATTTTTATCAGCGATACCCATCTTTATACTTTCGCTTCTCTTAACTTCTTCTAAAAGAATTGGCATTTTATTTTTCCACGAATTCTTAAGATCTCTTATATCATCTCTTGCTGCTATAACCTCTAATGCACTCAGCTGCCCTTCAATTCTACCATCAATATTGCTTGACGCTTGCTCTGCGATTTTAGGTAGCGTCTTTCCCAAATTTGATGTAAGTGCATTTGATGAAGTTATGAAAGAAACTATTGCAAGCCCTATGCATATAGCACCTATTAATAACCCTAAAATTAGTATTAGTTTTGCTTTTATACTTTTCATTTTTTTCTCCTTAGTTAATTTATTTTATATTTTTCATTTAAATTTTTTTGTTGTTCATTTATTTTTGAAATGTCGTTAAACTTCCTCTTATGCTTATCGACCATTTTCGCACATCCTTTATATGAATAACTTATTTTTTTCTATTTATTCTGGAGAACCTGGCCTACTGACATGATCTCCAAAAGCTAATTGAGTATGAAGCCAATTAGTTTTTGAATAAAAACTGTATTTTATAGAATTATAAAACAATATAATTTAATATTTTGTTAGATATGAATTCTATATGTTCTTGCAAAATATTACTTAACCCAATGTTTACATCTATATTATCAATTTCAATTCCGATAAAATAACCCTTAATATTCATTTTATACATGTTTACTAGTTCCATTAACCCTAAAGAATGAATAGACCTATTCTGACCTTTAATCTTATTTATATCATCCAAACTCTTAAAAGTTACTGTGCCTGGTGAATTTCCATAATATGTAGAATCAATAATATAAAATATATCTTGTTCATTTAATTTTGAAAAACAAAATTCTACATCTGTTTCTCCTATAATAACCTCTATACCTTTATCCTCAAGGATATTTTTGATTTTTTCTAAAATCAGTACTGCTACTGCATCATCCATCATTAACCTATTACCTATAGCAATAACTTTTTTACTCATATTAACTCAACCCCTTTATATAAAAAATCCTGCTATTAACAGGACTTAAAATTTCCATTTGTAAATGTTTCTTTTTTCACTACCTCATGCAAAATCCATTCACTTAGTTCATCTATTCCATTATTTAATCTGCATGAGGTTTGAAAAATCTTTGCCTTATCATTTAATAATTTAATATCTTCATAAAACTCTCCTTCATTAAAATCCGTAAATTCTATTAAATCAATTTTATTTAAAATTATCGCTGTACTTTTTTTAAACATCAGTGGATATTTTAAAGGCTTGTCATTCCCTTCCGTCACGCTGAGAACACAAAGTTTTATATCCTCGCCAATTTCAAATTCAGCGGCCGATGCTATACTTCCCACATTCTCAATAATAATAAGATCTATCTCTCTTAGATCAAAGTTTAATGATGCTTCCCTAACCATTCCCCCATCTAAATAACAAGTTCCTACAGTATTCACTTGTACTACTGGAACTCCTTTGGCCTCAATTCTCTCTGCATCCTTAGTTGTATATAAATCTCCTTCAATCACTGCCATATTCAAGTTTTGTTTGAGCTTTGGAATCAACTTCTCAAGTATCGACGTTTTACCTGAGCCCGGAGCGCTCATTAGATTTATAACAAATATACCCTCTTCATCGAAAAGATTTTTATTCTCTTGATGGATCTCTTCATTAGTATTTAACATATTAACACTAATCTTTATTTCACTCATTTCACTATTCTCCTTTTACTATTTGCAAATCTACTTTATATCTTGTTGACATTCTAGAAAATAATAGATCTTAATTATAGGTTTTCTATTTCAAATGTCTTAAGTAATATTAATGTAATAAGGCTCACCATATTCTGTATTAACATGGGTGGCACAAGATATACAAGGATCAAATGATCGTACTATACGCCCTATCTCCACAGGATTTTTAACATTTTCAATTTCACAACCAATTAGAGCGCTCTCAAGAGCTCCATGCTGAGCACTCTCATCTATCGGTGAAAGATTCCAAGCACTAGGAGTAACTATGTCACAATTCTTTATAACTCCTTTTTCTATAGTAATAAAGTGCCCAAGAGCTCCCCGAACGGCATCACAAAGTCCTATTCCCTGTGCACTTTCTGGGATAACATATTTATCTTGCACTGCTGGTATAGGCTCTATTGCATCAAGAATTATAATCATTTTTTCACAAAGTTTTTTCCCCTCGAGTACCCTAGCTATAAGCCTATCCATGGTGGATATACTGTTTCTATATGAACCTGATAAAATCATACGAGCAAGTGAGCCAACCTGTACAACATTTTCTTTATACCTAGGTGCTTTAATAAAAGTGTAAGCTCCTGGCTTTTTAATATCTGTTTCAGATGGATAATTTGATGGAACCTGCGTAGGTTTAGATTCTTTATACCAAGCAAATTTCGAACTCTCTGTTATTGCCTTCACATCTAAAGTAGTCACCTCACCGTCAATATAACTTGAAGGCTCAACATACAGCATTTCTTTATTTTGCAGATCATGAAATAATCCATAGGTTAAAAGATTTTTTGTCCCACCCCCGATTTTAAAATACTCCGGATAATAATGGGCTATAATATTTATATCTTCCACCATGTTTTTTTGCATAAATTCACTAATGGAGTGTAGTATGGATTTCATTCTTATAATTTTAGAAGCATCCATATTTGCAGTAGTACCCCCCACAAATACACCATGGTTGTGTGGTGCTTTTCCTCCTATAAGCGCTACAATTTCATGGGCAAGTTGACTACATTCTAATGCCTTTATATAGTCTTTATTTATTTTTTCTGTATAATTCTTAGAAAGTCTAAAATCATAACCAGAACTTCCTGGAACCAATGTTATATCTACATAATCTGGAAATGCGAAAATACAAATTTGCCTCATGATATTTTGAAGATACTCTGCTCCATGTGCAAAATTTCTGATTCTTACTCCGTTCTCATTAGGTTTTACCTTGAGCGCATCTTCCAATGCCAAACTTGCTACTAATCCATGCGACGTAGAACATATACCACATATTCTCTGCGTAAAATATACTGCATCTAATGGTGGTCGTCCTATTAACATCTTTTCAAAACCCCTAAACTGAATTCCACCACTTTTAGCATCTACTATTTTATTTTTTTTGATTTCAACTTCTATGCTTAAAGGTCCCATAATTCTAGTTATAGGATCTATAGTTATTTTGGTAGTCACCACAATCACCTCATTTTCGAATAAATTTTGACTATAAATTATTATTTAACAATGGTCTCTAAACCCCTTAGTACTTAACAAAAGGCTCTGTACCATCCGGGAAGAATTCACTAGCGCAACCTATGCAAGGTGTATTCGCTTCTACTGGCCAATTAATTCTTGAATTCCATAATCCAAGTGGACAGTAAGCCTTTGTAATAGGACCCTTGCATCCAACCTTTATCATGCACTCTTTTTCTCCTAGTTTCCCTGCATATACTTTATTATCAAAATATGAGCGTCTTGGACAATTAGTGTGATTGCTTTCTTTAAAAAACATTATTGGTCGTCCCTTCTCATCTATTTCAACTTTTTTGTGAAGAATAATGCTAGCTATAGTTCCCATAACCCACAAAGGGTTTGCAGGGCATCCCGGAATATTTATTACTTCACGTCCAAGGAAATTTCCTAAGCTTATGCACCCTGTTGGATTAGGTCTAGCTGCAGATATTCCTCCAAATGAAGCACAAGTTCCAATAGCTATTATTGCTTTTGCTTTCTTTGACGCTAAATTAATAGCTTCCGCTGTAG